>Ga0209599_10000184_pt1 | contig 43804 bp, 43 predicted proteins | sample Shrwel_input2_FT_FD_187534 | JGI IMG/M metagenome (GOLD analysis project Ga0209599, IMG submission 187534) | Subsurface microbial communities from deep shales in Ohio, USA - Utica-3 well 1 S input2 FT (SPAdes) (version 2) ...
ATTTTATATTATTATTTAGCTAAAATTAAAATATAGTTTAATTTAAAGTAAAATTAATTTAGCCACATTTATCAAATGTTATAAATGTGGCTAATAGTTTAAATTAGAATTATTCAATCGGTTGGAACGGAGAAATTACATCCGCATTCTGTGCACGATTTCTTAAAAAGTGATCCATTAAAACAATAGCTAACATTGCTTCAGCAATCGGTGTAGCACGTACACCAACACAAGGATCATGACGACCTTTGGTTAATACATCTGTATTTTCACGATCAATTGTGATGGTTTTACCTGGTGTGGTAATACTAGCTGTTGGTTTTAACGCAATAGCTACACGAATGGTTTGACCACTTGAAATACCACCAAGTATGCCACCAGCGTGATTAGCAAGGAAACCATCTGTCGTAAGTTCATCACGAGTTTCATGCCCAAACTGCCCAGCTACAGCAAAACCATCTCCGATCTCAACACCTTTAACTGCATTAATACTCATCATGGCATGAGCAATATCTGCATCTAATCGATCAAATACAGGTTCACCCCAACCTACTGGTACTTTTTCAGCAACGATTTCAAGTTTTGCACCGCAACTTGTTCCTTGCTCACGTAACGCTGTGACCAATTGTTCAAAACGAGGAACTGCATCTACATCACCACAGAAAAAAGGATTATTGGGTACTTCTGCCCAATCTAATTTTTCTGCAACCTCATTACCAATTTGTGTGACATGTCCGCGAATATCAATACCAAACTTTTCAGCTAAATATTTCTTAGCAATCGCGCCTGCTGCAACACGCATTGCAGTTTCACGAGCACTAGAACGACCACCACCACGGTAATCACGGAAACCATATTTTTGAGTATAGGTATAATCAGCATGACCAGGACGGAATGTTTGAGCAATATTACCGTAATCCTTTGATTTTTGATCTGTATTGCGAATCAATAATCCAATTGATGTACCCGTAGTTTTGCCTTCAAAAACCCCAGAAATAATTTCAACTTGATCTGGCTCTTTACGTTGAGTTGCAAACTTAGAGGTTCCAGGTTTACGGCGATCCAAATCTTTTTGTAAATCTGCTTCGCAAAGTTCAAGTCCCGGTGGCACTCCATCTACAATTGCCATCAAACCAGCACCATGTGATTCACCACATGTCGTCACACGGAATAACTGACCAATACTATTTCCTGCCATTTTCTATCCTATCTTTTATTCATCGAAACTGTGGTGCATCTCTTCAAGCATTAATTCATAGATATTCCCTAAAACATCATCATCACATTGCTGACAATAATTCAGGACAATATATTCCATCAGATTTTTATGATCTGAGACTAAATAAAGACTATGAATCAATGACTCCGCGGCATCTGTATCAAACTCACCATACCCTAAATTTACAAGGAGTTGATCAAATTGCTGACAAATTTCTTGCTTAAAAACTTCCGAATTAATTGCATCAATTCCACTCTGATTCCATTTATTTTTTAACTGAAAGAAATCATCTTTAAACTGCTGAATTTTAGTTTGATCTAAGTCAGAGTTATCCGCTAATAGAATTTCTGCAATCGACATAGCGTATCTCTCTAGCTCTATGTGATAGATTGCTGAAAGAGTTCTTTATAACGGCGGCATTGTTCAGCAGTTAAAGCAAAAATACCAGAACCGCCTTTTTGGAAAGTGAGCCAATGGAAATCAATGGTATTGAAGTTTTGGCGCATTGCCCATTCTGAATTACCGACTTCGATGACGATTAAACCATCTTCTGTTAGGTAATCAGCAGCTTGCGCTAACATTTTACGAACCAAATCCAAACCATCTTGACCCGCAGCAAGTGCAAGTTCAGGCTCGTGTAAGAATTCTTCTGGTAAGTCAGCCATATCCTCAGCGTCTACATATGGAGGATTACTCACGATCAAATCATACTGATTTTCAGCAGGAATTTTTGCAAACAAATCAGATTCAAGCAATGCAACTTGATATTGCTTATCGTGATGTTCGGCATTAATTGACGCAACTTCCAAAGCTTCCTTTGAAATATCCGTTGCATCCACTTCAGAATCTGGGAATGCATAGGCTAAAGCGATTGCAATACATCCAGAACCAGTGCACATATCTAAAATACGCTGTGGCGTTTTAGGATTAGTGTTTTCAGGTAAGTTATTAAATGCTTCTAACATTTGACCATTTTCATTCAAGCAATATGGTGCAAATCGTTGTTCGATCAATTCAGCGATCGGTGAACGCGGAATAAGTACACGATCATCTACATAATAAGGTTTATTGCAGAAATAAGCCAAATTCAATAAATACGAGGTCGGAATACGATCGTTAATGCGACGTTCTAATAAACTTAAAAATTCTGCTTTTTCAGTTGGCAATAGTTTCGCATCTAAGATTTCTGCATCAGCCTTCCATTCTAGAGAAAGTGTTTGCAAAACCAATGCTGAGCTTTCAGCAAAATAATCTTCAGTACCTTGACCTAAGTGTGCGTCATATTGACGAAGTGCGGTTACACCAAAACGAATAAAATCTCGAATGGTTACTAAATTTTCAGCCGCTTCTTGTAAATGTTCAGGGCTGATTGTAGGTCGCTCCACTTAGGCGTCTCCAAAAGTGCTAATTGCAAAAACGCTTTATTCTAACGGGATTACTATCTATTTAACAGAAAAAAAACCGCCTCTATACAGAAGCGGTCATTATTTTGATATTCAATATCTACGAGTCAGAGTCCTAATTTATCAGCCACATAATCAGCATCTTTATCACCACGACCAGATAAATTTACGACAATCTTGATATTTTTATCCATTTTAGGCGCTTCGCGTAATGCCCAAGCAACTGCATGAGAACTTTCTAAAGCAGGTACAATCCCCTCTACACGTGAAAGTGTCATAAATGCATCTAGACATTCTTGATCAGTAGCAGTTTCATACTGGACACGACCAAGTTCTTTCAGGTAACTATGTTGAGGTCCTACACCAGGATAATCCAACCCAGATGCAATCGAATGCACAGGAAGTGGTTCACCATTTTCATCCTCAAGTACATAACACACCATCCCATGAATTTGACCAGGTTTTCCTAAAGTTAGCGTTGCTGAATGCTTATCTGTATCTAAACCATGACCAGCGGGTTCAACACCCACTAATTTAACTTCTAGTGTATTTAAAAATGCGGTAAAAGCACCAATTGCATTTGATCCACCACCAACACAAGCCACAACATAGTCAGGATTTTTTCCAAAGCGTTCATTGGTTTGAAATTTAATTTCATTACCAATAATTGACTGGAAGTCACGTACCATTTTAGGAAATGGATGAGGCCCAACCACAGAGCCAATCGCGTAAATATAGTTTTTAGGATCTTTTAAATACTCTTCAAAAGCGCTATCGACTGCATCTTTTAAAGTTGCTGTACCCTGAGTAACAGAAACCAATTTTGCACCAAGAATTTTCATCTTGACCACATTTGGATGTTCTTTTTCAATATCTACTTGCCCCATATGGATTTCACATGGGATACCGACCAATGCACAAGCCGTTGCCAAAGCCACGCCGTGCTGCCCCGCACCTGTTTCAGCAATCATTTTGCTCTTGCCCATATATTTAGCAAGCAAAGCCTCACCCAAACAGTGATTGATTTTATGTGCGCCTGTATGATTTAAATCTTCGCGCTTCAAGTAAATTTGCGCGCCACCAAGTTGATCTGATAAACGTTTCGCATGAAATAATGGACTTGGTCGACCTACATAGTTTTTAAATAAGTCATTCAATTCATTTTGAAATTCAGATGTATGACGAATTTCTTCATACGCCGCATTAATTTCATCCATCGCTTCTTTCAAATGAGGAGGAATAAACTGACCACCAAAATTACCAAAGAAACCTGCTTCATTCGGTAAAGCAATCCCATTAATTTGATGTTCCATGATTCCTCCTATTCTTATAAAGTATGCATATAAACGCTAACGAGACAAATAACGGGTCATATCCTCAATGCCTTTTAATGTCATTGGATACATATGATTTTCAAAAATATCTTTAATCCAGTTAATGGTCTGGGTGTAATGCCAATAACCTTCCATTTCAGGATTTAGCCAAGCTGTTTTATCAAAGTGCTGACGTAAACGTCTAAGCCATACTTCGCCCGACTCATCATTCATGTATTCAACTGAACCACCTGCCGACTTGAGTTCATATGGCGCCATACTGGCATCACCGACAACTATTACACGATAGTCGCGACCGTAAGTATGAAATAAATCCCATGTATTCATACGAGTTGAACTACGACGGTGGTTATCTTTCCAAACATAATCATAGAGACAATTATGGAAATAGAAGTACTCTAATGTCTTAAATTCCGACTTGGCAGCACTAAACAGTTTCTCACATTCAGCAATATAAGCATCCATTGAGCCGCCAACATCAAACAGCATTAACACTTTGATACGGTTACGGCGCTCAGGGACAAGTTGCACGTCCAAAATACCCTGCTTTGCTGTTTCTCGAATAGTACCGTCAACATCAAGCTCTTCAGCCGCGCCTTGACGCGCAAACTTACGTAAACGGCGTAATGCGATTTGCATCTGACGCGTTCCCAAAACTTGATCATCATCAAGATTTTGATATTTGCGTTGTTCCCACACTTTTACAGCTGAACGTTTGCGTCCCGGACCACCTATACGAACACCTTCAGGATGATCACCAAAAGCACCAAAAGGTGAAGTTCCGCCAGTACCAACCATTCGGTTACCACCCTGATGTTTTTTATGTTGTTCACGTAACCGTTCTTCCAACATTTTCATCAGTTCTTCCAAAGAACCAGCTTTTTGTAGCTCAGCGCGTTGCTCTGGCGTCAGATGTTTTTCTAACAGTTCAAGGTCAAACCATTCTTTAGGTAACTTATGAACTTGTTTAAGTAATTCATCTAAATCAAAAGTTTCTATGCCATCAAAGTAATCTTTCATAGCACGATCGAACTTATCAAAGAAACGTTCATCTTTGACTAAAACGGTTTTAGCCAACTGATAGAATTCTTCCTGATCTGCAAATACGAGACCTGACGCAACTGCTTGATTGAGATCAATCAATTCACGTGTCGTAACAGGTACACCATATTTACGTAAAGTGTAAAACAATCGCACAAACATGGTTTTACACTCTTAACGGCGTGACATAAATGCTAAACGTTCAAGTAATTGTACATCTTGTTCATTTTTAATCAGCGCGCCATACAAAGGTGGTATTGCTTTAGATTTATCGTGATTGCGTAATACATCTTCAGGCATATCATCTGCCATGAGTAAGCTTAACCAGTCAATTAACTCTGACGTTGATGGTGGTTTCTTTAAATTAGTCACTTCACGTAACTTAAAAAACACTTGTAATGCTTCACTGACCAATGTATTTGAAATATTAGGGAAATGAACAGCAATGATTTCACGCATGGTTACTTCATCTGGGAATTCAATATAATGGAAAAAACAACGACGCAAGAATGCATCTGGTAGTTCTTTCTCATTATTTGAAGTGATGATCACAATAGGTCTTTGTGTCGCTGTAATGGTCTCACCTGTCTCATAAACATAGAACGACATTTTGTCTAGCTCATGTAATAAGTCATTTGGAAACTCAATATCTGCTTTGTCGATTTCATCAATCAACAATACACAACGTTCTTCACTGGTAAATGCTTCCCACAATTTACCTGGTTTAATATAATTTTTAATGTCATAGACACGATCATCACCTAGCTGGCTATCACGTAAGCGTGAAACTGCATCATACTCATACAAACCTTGCTGCGCTTTGGTTGTTGATTTGATATGCCAAGTAATCAGCTTTAGTCCTAAACTTTCTGCAACTTGCTCGGCAAGTAAAGTTTTACCCGTACCCGGCTCACCTTTCACCAATAATGGTTTTTGTAAGGCGCGTGCGGCTTTTACTGCCAGTTTTAGGCTGTCAGTTGCAATATATTGATCTGTACCAGTAAAGTGTTGTGTATCAGCAGACATTTTGAAACCTTATTTTTCTATCTTTAACTTTATGTGAATATCTAAACCGAGTGCGCAATTTTATTTGCAGTGTGTTTTGACCAGCAAAAACCTACAGACAAGCCAATGCCAGTAACAAATAGGATCAAGGATAAATTAGACCAAACTAAAACATATTCCTTAGTCAATACACCAAAAATCAAACCAAAAATCGCGGGTGCTAATGCCGAGTTGGGACCTTCTGAAATTGTTGGCGTTACCAAAATAGCAAAGACAATAATCCAGAGAATTCCACCAATTGGATTTGGTAATCGAGACATCAAGCGATACCAACACCACAATGCAATAATTGTCCCTGTAACATAAACAATAATCGCAACATTCTCTTCAGGAAATTGATCCAGTACTGAAAGAATGCGAGACCAAATTGCTGTTAAAGTTTCAAGCACCACGTAAGCCCTCAGGTTCTACCGCATTCGGATTAATGAGTCCTTCTGGCGGCATTTGGATGAAAAAACCTTTGGTTTGTAATGAGTCTAAAACATGCAAAACATTCGCACGAGCAAGTTTACGCTCATGGTGAAGTTCTAAATGCATAACAAAAGTAGCTTTGCCGAAAGCTTGTAAAACATTTTCTGGAACAGATTCAAAGGGATTGTCTAGTTCTTTATCAGCAGAATAGTCTGGACGAGCAATATACATATACATTTCGTCTTTTTTGCTTGATCTATAAATATCGCAGTGCATGTTTACTCACAACTCTTGTCAATCTTTAGGGACTGTTGACAGTCTTTAAACGCAACAAACCACAAACAGCATACATGAAAAAAAACTTAGGTACATTAACGAATGTTAACGCAGCAGTCGTGTTTCATACTCAGGCTTTTAATTAGAAATTTTCATCTGTGTAGCTAAATATTCAATATCTTGTCGTAAAAGTTCAATGAGTGGCTTCGTTAAAATCTCATAACGCCAACCTAGTAAATAGTTTGGTAAATCCTGCTCATCAAAATGAAATACAACATGCTCATAAATGGCATGTAACCATTTCTTACGTAATAGCACTTCTTTTGGGATACCTGTCTGAATAACGATGTTTTCGATTAAAGCATCCACTTTTGGTGCTACTTCTTTCGAATTACTTTTCACAGGTCGTGCCATTCTCAACGGCCACTCATCTTCAGGAGGTAAAAACTTTAATAAATCTAATATGGTTTTACCATGCTCACGAACTACATTCGGACGCATATCCTTTATTTGAGCCAGTTGGAAATTATTACGTGGATTCTTCTCAACCAAATCAATCATGGTTGCATTTTTAAGAATAAAACTACGAGGTTGATTTAACGCTTTGGTGATTTGCTCGCGCCAAATACTCAATTGCTGTAATTGCATTAATTCACGGCGATTATGACGATAATTACCAATGTCTGCATAAAGTTCTGCAAGTGGCGTTTCCATTGCAATTTCTTTAGTTAGGTTTTGGCAATCCTCTAAAACATATTGATAAAGCCCTTTAGCTTTAAGATCAGTTTTTAAAGTATCTGCTAGCTTCACTAAATAAAGCACATCATTAGCTGCGTAACTTAATTGATCTTGGCTTAATGGTCTTGCCAGCCAATTTGAGCGCGTTTGATCTTTTTCAATATCGATATTTAAACAAGATTTCAATGCGTTTTGATAACTGACCTGTAAGCCGTGTCCCAGAAAAGACATTGCAACTTGGGTATCAAAAACATTCTTTAGCGGCTTTTGATCTGCGTAATGATAGATCAGATCAATATCTTCACCACAGGCGTGAAAAATATTCTGTTGCGCTGCAAACAACTTATGCCAAAAGTGCTCTAAATTAAGCGATGTACCATCTAATAAGGCAATTTGACCATTACAATTAATCTGACACACACCTAACTTTGGATATAAGGTATCAACCTTAATAAACTCTGTGTCAAGTGCATAAGTGGAACAGTGTTCCATTTGGGTAAGGAGAACAGCGAGTTCATTTTGCTGTTGGATAAACTGAAACATATTTGCTCAAATAAAAAAATAACAAGAACAGTCAGCAATTAATCTTGAATTAGATATTGCTTGAACTACCTCAAATGCAAAAAATAAAATTAATCAGTATTCCATACACAAAACATGAAGTTAACTCCCTTTATATTCATCAAAAAACGAAAATCCTTTTCGCTCGCCAATAGTGCCATAAAATGCACAAAATATATCTATCTAAATGTAAGACAAAATGTAAAATTTAATTATTTGTTTAAATTAACAGCATGAATTTAAAATGGATATAAAGAAATACTTAATTATCTCTTTATTTCATACGCATACGATTATGTACAGCTTGGCTCAAAGTGTGGCTATCGACATATTCTAACTCACCGCCTTGTGGAACACCTTGTGCAATCCGAGTCATATGTATAGGCAAATGTTTCGTTGCTTCAACAAGATAATGAGCAGTCGCTTGCCCTTCAACCGTTGCATTCGTTGCTAAAATAACTTCTTCAATTTTTCCTTCACTTAAACGTTGTATCAAGTAAGGAATACCAATTTCTTCTGGCCCAATACCATCCAATGGAGATAAATGCCCTCCTAATACATGATATTTACCACGGAAACTGCCACTCTGTTCAATCGCCATAACATCAGCAGGTGATTCAACCACACATAATAACTGATCATCCCGTTCAACAGATGCGCAAATATCGCAGATCTCATGCTCTGTTAAAGAGTGGCAAATACGGCATTCGTGGATATGGCTCGATGCTTCATGTAAAGCATAGGATAATGCGAAAGCACCTTCACGGTTTTTCATCAATAAATGTAATGCCATACGCTGTGCTGATTTTGGACCAACACTGGGTAAAATACGTAGTGCATGAACCAACTGTTCAAATCTTTCACTAAACACAAATAAACTCGACAACGCTTGTGAAAAGGCTCCCTAGGTTTATATCAACTTTCGGGAGCATTAAATTAGAATAAACCTGATAAGCCTGGTGGTAAGCCCATACCAGAGTTTGCACCTTTAAGTTTTTCTTCAGAGATAATTTCTACTTGACGTGCTGCATCATTCATTGCAGCAGCGATTAAGTCTTCGATCATATCTGCTTCGTCTTGTAATAGCTCTGGGCTAATCTCAATACGTTTTACTACGTTACGGCAAGTCATGGTTACTTTAACTAAGCCACCACCTGCTTCAGCATGAACCTCTGTCTGAGCAAGCTCTTCTTTGGCTTTTTTAACATTTACTTCCATGTCTTTTTGCATGCGTTGAGCTTGCTGCATGAGCATATTAATGTTCATAAGTCTCTCTCGTTAAATTAAATCTAAACCACGTGATATATCGCGAATAATATCATCAATATCTTCTAAACCGACAGAAACTCGAATTAACCCTTCTTCAATTCCTGCGGCTTGTTTGGCTTCAGCAGACATTCTACCATGTGAGGTGGTTGCTGGATGTGTGATTGTTGACTTCACATCACCTAAATTACTGGTAATAGATAAAAATTTTGTATTATCAATAACCGTCCAAGCGCCTTGACGCTCGCCTTTCACGACAAATGATACTACACCACCAAAACCTTTTTGCTGTTTTTTAGCAAGTTCATGCCCTGGATGATCAGGTAAACCTGCATAATAAACTTTTTCAACTTTGTCGTGTTGATGAAGCCATTCAGCAAGTTTTTGAGCACTTTCACAATGAGCTTTCATTCTGATACTTAAAGTTTCTAAGCCTTTTAAGAAAATCCAAGCATTAAATGGGCTCATTGAATTACCAAGCGTGCGGACCACCCCATTAATTTCCTCAATCAAATCACTCTTGCCAACAACAGCACCACCTAAAGCGCGCCCTTGACCATCAATGTATTTGGTTGCTGAATATAGAACTAGATCTGCACCAAACTTAATAGGTTGCTGTAACACTGGCGTACAGAAACAATTATCTACTGCAAACAAAGCACCATGAGCATGAGCAATATCTGCAATGGCTTGCATATCACCCACTTGTGCCAAAGGATTTGAAGGTGTTTCAATAAATAACAGACGTGTATTTGGACGTATTGCTTGTTTCCAGCCTTCAAGATCACCTAAATCAACAAAGGTTACTTCAACAGCAAATTTAACAACGTATTTTTCAAATAAAGCAATGATTGAACCAAATACAGCACGAGAACAAATTACATGATCACCAGCTTTTAAATAAGCCATACAAATTGCATGCACTGCTGCCATACCAGAACTGGTCGCAACTGCACGCTCTGCGCCATCTAACACAGCTAAACGCTTTTCAAATGCTTGTACAGTTGGGTTGGTATAACGTGAATAAGTATTCCCTTCAATTTGCCCAGAGAATTTTGCAGCAGCATCAGCGGCGCTTTCGCAAACAAACGATGAGGTTAAAAAAATTGGCTCACTATGTTCACCTTCAGCCGTACGGTCATGACCTGTACGAATAGCGAGTGTTTCAATTTGATATTCTAAATCATCGTTGGGATTCATGATTTTGTATGCCTTATGATCAATGGTTGTAATAATCCTTTACTTTAAAGTAATAACTTTTATAAAGGGTTATTAAATACTGTATAAATATGCCAATATTTTGATCGCCTAATGTATTTAAGGTCAAGGCATAAGATGAAATTATCGCTTAGACTTCGTGCAATCTTGACTCATGATGAGACTTTCATAGATGAAATCGCTTGTGGAACAGCAAAAAATAAATTTTAAACATCTCGCTATGCGCGTATTTGAATCTGACAAACTAGTGCTGTCCCAGTCAACACCCTATCAAGTCATTGCTCAATTTAAGCAAACTCGTGTTCGTTTTTACGCCTCAGAAAATAAACGTTATAAAGAACCGCTGGTATTTGTAGCACCTTTGGCGATCAATATGGATATTTATGATCTCTATCCATATCGTTCATTGGTTAAACACTTTCAAGATGCTGGTTTCGATGTGTATTTGATTGATTGGGGCAAGTTAACTTATAAAAATTATCAAATTAACTTTTTATCCTTTATTGATAAATTTATTCCACGTTGTATCGAAGCTATTCAAAAGCATTCTAAATCTGAAAAAATTTCACTGCATGGTTGGAGTATGGCGGGTATCTTTGTCACGCTTTATACCGCACGCCATCAACCAAATGCTGTTAAGAATCTTGTGGTTCTCGGTAGTCCAATTGATAGTTATGCTTCAGGCTATATTGGCAAACTGTACAAAACTCTCGCTTATGTCACTACGCGTAATGAGAAAGTCAAAGACTATATCTATAATCGCTTACCCAAGTTAATGATTCATTCCCCAGGTTTTTTAAATTCACTAGGCTTTAAATTGCTTGATCCAAAAGGTTGGATTGATGGCAATATTCAATTATTAAAAAACTTGGATAACCTTAAACTTGTGCAAGAAGATGCCACACTGAGCCATTTCTTAAACAACATGATTGATTATCCGGGCGGTATTAACCAAGACATGCTGTTTAATGTCTGGATGCAGAATCCTTTAAAGAATGGCGCAATCACATTAAAGAATAAAACAATTGAATTGAAAAATATTAATTGCTCACTTTTAGTAGGCGCTGGTAAAGGCGACCAACTGGTTACATCCGATGCAGCCTTTCCACTGACTCAGTTGACAAGTAGTCGTGATGTCACGTTTACTTTGATACCAGGTGGGCATTTAGGTTTAATGTCTAGTCAAAATAGTTCAATTGAGTTCTGGCCGACACTTACAAACTGGTTAGCAGAACGATCAACTCCAATAAAAAGGTAAACTATGACTCAATCTGTTGCATTCATCGGTTTAGGTGCTATGGGCTATCGTATGGCAGCGCATTTACCCAAGTATTTCGAGAAAGTTTATGTGTGGAATCGTAGCTTTGATAAAGCCGAACAACATGCAACAGAATATGGCACTTTAGCAGTTGAACTTACTGAAGCTGTTCAGGCAGATGTTATCTTTTCTTGCTTGCCTACCAGTGATGACGTTGAAACATTAATTGAGGGTGTGAACATTAAATCAGGTGCAATTTGGATTGATTGCACCAGTGGTGTTCCTGAGGCAGCGCGCCGTCTAGCAGAACGATTGAAAACACAAAATATTGATTTTCTCGATGCACCTGTCAGCGGACAAACCATTGGTGCAGAAAATGCAACACTTACGGTTATGGTGGGCGGAGATGTTAATGCTTTTGAGCGTGCTTATCCTGCGATGGCAGCAGTTGGGAAACTGATTCAACATGTAGGTGATTCGGGTGCTGGTTTTGCCGTAAAAGCGATTAATAACATGTTGCTGGCAGTCAATTTATGGTCTGTTGCAGAAGGCTTCAGCACATTAAAAGCACATGGTGTAAACCTAGATGCAGCTTTAAATTGTATTAATGCATCTAGTGGTAAAAGCATGGTTACAGAAACTATTTTTCCGCAACGGGTACTCAGCCGTGAATTTCCTGTAACTTTTGGATTGCCTTTACTTGCAAAAGACACAGGTATTGCATTGGATTTAGTGCATGAGGCGAAACTTCCAGCCCCAATCCTAGCCCTCACCCAAAGTTTGATTCAAGCAGCAAACCTTACAGCCGAACCAAATAGTGACTTTTCTTCTGCTGTAAAAATGTATGAAGCGTGGACAAAAATTATACTGAAGTAAAAAGTTCAATATCTAAGATATAAGTAGATTGTTATTCGTAATTAAATTGGAATGGGAGAACAGACTGTTATATTGTAGTAGTCCTGTTCACCTATCTTAACCTAACTTGAATTAGCGATTTTTCCAAAATAACACTTCTAATTTAAATTCAGACTTTACTAAAAATGCACATATAAACAATGAGATACCAATTCCAATAATCATATTGTCTCTAGATACAATCCCAAAACCAAATATAAGGATGGATACAACAAGAATTGCATAAAAAGCAATTATACCAACTTTCTCATTCAATCTCACAGTCACCATCCCAAAAAGAAGAATCATTCTAAGCAATTGCAATAAGCATACAATAATATACTTAAAATTATATGACATTTTAGAAATTCTTTAGATACTTTTCTGGCATTATTAGATTATGTATCACACTTACAATGCATTACTCAAAATTTCTTTGCTTGCGATCACAATAAAAAATAAGTATGAATTACATTTCTTCTTAGATAGTACTATAAGTTGACTTAAAGTAAAACAAAAATATCCCCTGAATATCGTTATCTTAAGTATTCATCAAATAACTCTCGGGCACTCAGCATTTGCTCTCTTTGGCCTATGATGAGGTAAAATCACTATAATCATATGTTTTTAATAAAATTTTAAAAAATATATTGATATATAAGCTTTTTATATATTTTATGAACAAATTATGGACAGAAATTACACTTACATAATATAGTTTCATTGAAATTTCATTGATAAACCGTATATTAGTACTTGAACTTGTATTAAAGCGTGAAAGTAAACATACTTTTAAGGTCATATATCAGTTCATACTTTTTAACTAGAGGAATACCTCATGAATAAGTTTGCGGTTGCGGTTTTTGCTGGATGGGTAAGCCTTACAGGTTTTAACCTTCAAGCAGCCACACCAGAACAAGAATGTAAAAAATTGCAAGATGACTATAACCTTATTTATGCATCTAAAGGCTTCTGCTTTAAAGACGCTGATGCTAAAGCGAAATATGGTAATGAAAACTGCCACACAACGAAGCCCAAGTTTTCTGATAAAGAACAACAACGCTTAGACGAGATCAAAGAGCGTCAAAAAGAATTGAATTGCAAATAAAGGTCTTTTGCAAAGCCTTAGCGATTTATCGTCTACTGTTTATCTAGAAGATCGGTTTTATATTATTTTATCTTTCAATTAAAGGACTAATCATGGCATACGATGACCAAAATATTTTCGCACGAATCCTACGAGGCGAATTACCTGCCATCAAAATCTATGAAGATGATCAGGTACTTGCTTTTATGGATATCATGCCCCAAGCAGATGGTCATGCTTTAGTTATTCCTAAAACACCTGCTATTACATTGCTTGACTTACCTGCTGATGCGGCTGCATATACTATTCAAGTTGTTCAAAAAATTGCTAAAGCAATTGAAACAGCTTTGGATGCGAAAGGCATTGTCTTAATGCAACTTTCAGGTGTTGCTGCGGGACAAACAGTACCTCATGTACATTTTCATTTGATTCCTAGCTCTGTTCATGAGCTTGGTCGTCATGCAGCTCAAATGGGTGATCAGGAAAAAATTAAGGCTTTGGCTGAAAAGATTAAAGCCGTACTTTAAGTTAAATAAATTATTGAAAACGGGGGTATTCCCCGTTTTTTATTTTCTAATTACATAAAAATCAATAACTAAAATAATTATTACCAAATATTAACCGTCATCAAACTGTCATTTTTCTTTCACTTATCTGTCACAAAGTTTGCCGATACTGCATACAAGTCAGTGAGCTGTGTAACTTTATGTACACAAGCAAGCTTATAACAGTAACTAAGGCATCAGCCATTTACAAAAAGTGTTTGGAGAAATCTCAATGAAAAAATTGCTTCTTGCTGCTACTGTAGCAACTTTAGCCATGAATGCAGCGCAAGCAGCACCAACATTGTATGGTAAGCTCAGTGTGACTTTGGAAAATATTGACAACAACGGCTTTAAAGATGAAAGCGTAACAAAAGTAAATTCAAACGCTTCACGTTTGGGTGTGAAAGGTGAAGAAAAATTGACTGATAACTTATCAGCAGTTTATTTAGCCGAATGGGAAATTGGGGCAGATGGCGATGGTGATGCTTTTAAAAACCGTAACCGTTTTGTCGGTATTAAATCTGCTGGTGTTGCAACATTAAAAGTTGGTCAACACGATTCTTACTTCAAAACTGCAGCTAATAATAACCAAGATATTTTTAACGATCACAATGAACTTGACATGACAGCAGTTTTAGCTGGTGAAGATCGCTTAAAGAATGTTATTGGTTTTGAGACTGATAAAAAATTGTTGGGTGGATTAGCATTTAACATTATGTTCCAACAAGGTGAACAGAATGAAACTACTAAGGATAAAAACGGTCAAACAATACCTCTAGATAACTCTGCAAGTGGTCAAAAAGGTAGTCGTAATGGATTTGGTGATGGTGTTTCAACATCTCTAACTTACGAAAATAAAGATATTGGTTTAAATGCAGCTGTTGCAGGTAACTTTGCAGTTGCATCAAAGTATAATGCTTATGGCTTATCTGGTGTATATACAGATGCAGTGCGTGTAACTGGCTCACTTGATTTATCTCAAGTAGGTGCTGAAGGTTTAGTATTCGGTGGTTTATGGCAAACTGCGAAACCTACAGATGATACACTTGTAGGATACAAAGGCTTAAAAGAAAACGCTTTCGGTGTAACTGCTGCATATATCATTCCTTCTACACCAGTGAAGTTAAAAGCACAATATATCTCTGCGAAAACAGAAGTTGATGGTCTTGAAGATCGTAAAAATGATTTATATGGTGTAGGTGCTGATTACAATATCAATAAACAAGCTCGTTTCTACGGTGTTGTTGCTCAACAAAAAATTGACTGGCAGAAAGACAATAACAAGAAAACTGTTATTGGTTTAGGTATGGAATATAACTTCTAATCAGAAGTTTATTTCAAGTGTTAAATAAAAGGGCGTTTCGCCCTTTTATTTTTATATGCTTATCTTTTTAAAAAACCACCCACCAAATTCAATACTTGTTGAATATCTTGATTTGCTTCTTGGGGATTGGTATTACTTCCTTGCGGAGTCAAAGAATCAATCACTTGGGGTAGTACAGACGAAATCGCACTGTAAATTTCTTGCTTTGGCGCTTGTGCTTGTTGGGCAACCTGTTCGATATCTTGATCATCAAATAAGCTTTGAATATTTTGGGTTGGAACATCTTGAGCATTTACTTGTTGAGGATCGACCCAACTCTTTACCTGATTGGATAAACCTGTACTTTTTAGTTTATCTAATGCCCCTTGTAAGCCCCCCTGTTTTTGAATCCAAGCAAGAACCAACGGCAATACGGCTATAAGTAATGTTTGTGCTGTGTTACCACTAGTATTACTATTTGTCTGAGATGTATTGTTATTCGTACTACCTAACTGACCCAAAACTGAACTTAGGATTCCACCTAAACCACTTTGCGGCTGATTTTGATGGTTTTGTTGTTGACCACTAAGTTGCCCTAAAACAGAGCCAAGAATTCCACCCAAACCACTATTTTGTGAAGATTGTTGCTGACCGCCTAAGGCCTGTTTCGCTAAAATCTCTACGATATTTGTCAAATCTGTCATGGTTTTTATATTCCAGTTAGAATTATTTATTCGAAAAGCATACGCTGCTTTTCAGTATGAAAACAAAGTTAAAGTGTTAAAATTTGCAAGAACATGCAATCAGTTTTATACCGTTTCGATTCAAAGAGGTGAATATACGTGCAGAAAATATCGAAAGCTTACCAACGAAATTTATTCCAATTTTCTGGATTTGCCCAAAACTTAGAATTAAACCAGTCTGGAACATGCTTATAAGTCAAAATATTGAATTGCCACAAGGCAAAGTCGCTATCATGCGTTGTTTTATCAATGAGTTGTGTGAAGCCAAGTGAACGTAATAGCTTTTCATCGTTCAACTTACTAACGACTACAATACGCTTTGCCATTAAGTCACGTAATTTCACCAATAACTGCGATTTTTGTACTTCACTGATACTTTGCATTTCATCTGTATCAAATAATACAAAACCTAAATCATAACGTTGTGTAAATGGCAGATTTAAAAAGTCAGTTACGTTAAAATAATGCCATTGAATCGAAGCATTTTGGTCAATGTGTTGACCTATACAAAGTGCAGTATGAATGGACTGTTCTTTAGATAAATCGTCTAGCATAGAAGCGATGACATTTTGTTCAGCCATAACTGCAACCCTTGATTGAGAAAGATGAGAGTTTATTCATGGAACTACAAGGCATTTGTCATAAAATGCATGCAGCACTCAAAACGCATAGTGTAACTGATCAATCAACAAGCAAGGCAAATGTTGAATATAAATTTATATTAGATCGTTCAGAAACTGATCTACCTTTTGTTTTAGGGCAAGAGTTAGAGATTGAATGGACAGGAAATATTTTCTGCACCTCTTGCGGCGCAAAAACACCTAAGTCTTATTCCCAAGGTCATTGTTTTAAATGTTTTAAGACTAAGGCTGAGTGTGATTTATGTATTATGAAACCTGAAACTTGTCATTATCATCTCGGTACATGCCGTGAAGATGATTTTGCCCATAAAGTTTGCTTTCAACCGCACATTGTTTATTTAGCAAATTCTAGTGCGCTAAAAATTGGTATCACCCGTATTGTAAATATGCCGACACGTTGGCTAGATCAAGGTGCAACACAAGCATTACCAATTTTAAAAGTTGGTTCACGTCGCTTATCTGGGCATTTGGAAACATTAATAGGTACTCAGATTGCAGATAAAACTGATTGGCGTAAATTACTCAAAGGTGAAGCGGAACCGCTTAATTTAATTGAACAACGCGATCAAATTTTAGAAGAGTTTGCGCCTAAGATTCAAAGCATACGCGATGAGTTTAATCAAAATATTGAATTCAATGAGGATTTGGAATTCTTGGAAAATGAATTGCCTAAAGAATTTATATACCCAGTTGAACAATATCCTGAAAAGATTAAATCTCTAAACCTAGATAAGACACCAAAGATTCGAGGGGTTTTACACGGTATCAAAGGTCAGTATCTATTGCTTGATATTGGTGTCATCAATATTCGTAAATATACAGGTTACGAATTGATATTGAGAACCTAAACAAAAAGGTGGCATTTATGCCACCTTTTTCATATCTCATTTGTTTTCAAACAATTTAAAATTGCATGTACAGGATCTTCAGTACTTCCTGAAATTAACTGCTTATGCATACTTAAATGTTGCAACATTTGGATGTGCGCCGTTTCATGATCCATTAGTTTTTCTATTTCGGTCGCTAAATGCTGTGGCGTTGCATCAGCCTGAATTAATTCTTCTATCACCTTTTTCCCAGCAATGATGTTAGGTAAAGAGTAATATGGAATTTTAACTAAGAATTTCGCAATAATATAAGTCAGCCAATTCAACTTATAAAATGTCACCATTGGACGATGTAACAACATGGCTTCAAGTGTTGCTGTACCGGAAGCAAGCGCCACAATATCACTGGCATTCATCACCATTCGACCAATTTTAGATTCATCGTCAATATTTTCTAATACATGAATCTTGGCTTTCAAATCTACGTCTAGGTTTTTAATGCCTTCTTCAATTTGATGCTTACGAGCATCATTAATAGCAGGGATTAAAAACTCAACTTCAGGAAATTTTCTGTGCAAAATTTCAGCTGTACCAGTCAATAAAGGTAATAATCGTTCAATTTCCCCTCGACGACTTCCTGGTAATAATGCGATATGGGTTTTATTTGCGAGTAAGCCCAATTGGTGTTTAGCATCCATGACTGGGTTTTTCAATGGTAATTGTTTAGCTAATGGATGACCAACAAAGGCAGCAGGCACATCATAATTTTGATAAAAGGTCTTTTCAAATGGAAATAAACACAAGACTAAATCAATGCTTTTTTTAATTCCATGCACACGGCCTTGACGCCATGCCCAAACCGATGGACTGACGTATTGAACTGTTTTAATTGGTAAATTCTTTTCTTTAATTGTTTTAGATAATCGTAAGTTAAAATCAGGTGCATCAATACCAATGAAAATATCGACTGGATGTTCCGTCCAACGTTCGACCAAGCCATCACGTACAGCAAAGAGCTTTTTTAGATCTTTTAAAACTTCCACAATTCCCATAACAGATAAAATTTCCATGGGATAATAACTATGGAAACCTTCCGCAATCATTTGCGGACCGCCAATTCCTTCAAACTCAACTTCTATGCCTTGTTCACGAAAACTACGCATTAGCTTGACTCCTAGAGTATCTCCAGAAACTTCCCCTACTACGATTCCTATTTTTAGTTTTTGCTTAGACAAGACAAATGCCCCACTGAAATATTAAAATGATTCTAACAAAATGATTTTACATCGAATCATATTAAAAAAAGCAATTTGTTCACAATTGGTGAATACACTTTTAATCTATTTTTTCTATTTTATACTAAAAAATTATCTAGATTTACGATGAAATATTGTTTGATTGAACTTGGACTAAACTTTATTATAAATAATAATCATTTCCAAATGTGATTTGTTTCTATTTCACCACACCCTAATCAAGATTCATTATGGCTAAATCTACCTCTCCTACACTTGTCTATAGATTCAGTGTTTTCTATCGCTTTGTTCTGACATTTGTATTGGGTTATATCTGCACGATGTATTTATGCATTAGTCTCACTTCTTTATTCAAGAATGCAATTAACAAAGCCGAAGCGATATATCTTGCAGCTTTTATCGCCATTCTATTTTATGTGGTATTTATCATTTTGAGCTTTTGTGTGCATTCATTGCTGAAATTAACACTGATTAGCCTAGCTTTGGCAGGTGTTTTATATGGCTTATCAGTAGGTTTAAATTAAAATGCAGAATAAAGGTGTACGCCAATCAATGGCATGGTTACATGCTTGGACAGGTTTAATTTTCGGTTGGCTTTTATTTGCCATCTTCCTAATGGGGACAAGCTCGTACTATCGTCATCAAATTAATTTATGGATGCAACCGCAGCTCGCACAAATTCAAGTAAACCAAGATAAAGCGATTACAACAGCAACAGAATATTTAAATCAACATGCGGCTGATGCGAAATCATGGTATCTCAAGGTTGCCAACCAAGAAGAACCTGTGAATAGAATGTATTGGGAAAAAGCAATAGGAGGTTATGAAAGTCGAAGTCTAGATGCAAATTCTGGTCAAGAATTAAAATTATCTGCGACTCAGGGTGGAGATTTTTTCTATAATTTTCATTTCCAACTTTATGGGTTCCCCGTAATGATTGGGCGACTAATTGCCTGTATAGCGGCATTTATCATGCTGATCGCTTTGGTGTCAGGCATTATTACGCACAAAAAGATTTTTACAGATTTTTTTACCTTGAGAACCTTTAAATCTCAACGTTCTTGGTTAGACTTCCATAATGTTTCTTCAGTACTTGCACTTCCCTTTTTTCTTACGATTACATTTACTGGTTTAGCAATTTTCTTTTATATCTATCTCCCTTGGGGAATGCAGAAACTTTATCCTGAAAATCCTTTTCAGTATTTCACTGAGATCAGAACGGTTAATCAAGATACTCAGCAAAGACCAGCACCCATTAAATCAGAAATATTGCCTATCAATAGTTTATTAGAAAAAGTCAGACAAAAATGGGGAGATCAAGCTCTAGCATCAATAGAAGTTAAAAATCCCAATACTGATCAAGCAATTATTACATTTAAACAATTAGAAGATCGTTCAATTACTTTAAACCAAGCACAGATTACATTTGATAGTAATGGAAAAATGCTCGGTAATACTCGCAATGAAAGTTCAGTTGCCACATTAAATGCGGGTGTATACGGTTTACATATGGCTACTTTTGCACAACCCGCACTTAGATTTGCATTTTTTTGCTCTGGCATACTCGGATGTTTAATGATTTCTTCTGGCTTATTACTTTGGAGCTTAAAACGTCAAATTCAAAATAAGTCTAATCAATTTCATTTTGGCTATTACTTAGTAGATCGCTTGAATGTTGCTGCATTCATTGGCCTGCCAATTGCAATGATGAGCTATTTATTTGCCAATCGATTTGTACATGTGACTGAAACGACACCAAATTATGAAATCTATACCTTTTTCATCATTTGGTTACTAAGTTTTATCTTTGCATTATTCACTAAAAAACAATACTTGTGGAAATCTCAGGTTTTATTTATGGGATTGTTAGCTTTAGCTTTGCCAGTATATAACTTTGTCTATTTACTGAATCATCAATTGATCTCAGATTTTAAAAGTTACTGGTTATTCTTACGTATTGATCTTTTCTTAATTGTTTTCGCAATATTCGCCGTATTCATTTTTAAAAATATTCATCCTATTCAAGAAAAATCTACTCAAAAAATCAAAGCTAAATTAGCGAAAAAAGAGGTAAAAGCATGATCCTTTTTAGTCTTTTTCTGATCTTGATTGGCATGTTTAATCTCTATAGATGCAGTGCTAAACAGATCAACAAAGTACAATCGAAAAATCAGCAAATTTTTATTCATTACAGGACTCACTTCAGAGTTGTTGCATATATCTGCTTTTTACTCGCAGGTAGCCTGCTTTGTTTAGAATATGGAAGTTCTATCGGATTTGTGAGTTGGTGGATATTTGCGACACCCGTTACTTTTATTCTGGTGCTATGGATCAATGAATTAAAACCAATCAAAAGATAACTTGTTAGATTTCAAGGTATAGCTGAGTTTATAAAAACTGAGTTGAATTGTTTCCATAATGCTTTATCAATTTATCTAACATCGCCGCTTTAGCTTTTTTTTGAATAAGTAAATCATTTTTCATCACAACGAGTTATCTTAAAAAAGCATAAGATATGCAGGTTTTAGCATATTTAGGCATATTGTTGATGTTTGGTCCTATCGAATTCATTATGGCTGGGGTTTTGGTTGGCTTCTGTGTAGGTATTACAGGAGTTGGCGGTGGTTCATTAATGACCCCTATTTTGATTAGTTTATTCAAAATCGAGCCTCATATTGCCATTGGTACTGACCTACTTTATGCATCAATTTCTAAGTTCTGTGGTTCTGTGGTTCATGCCAAAAAACTAAACATTGTATGGCCAATTGTGATTTGGTTAGCTATCGGAAGTATTCCTGCTTCATTTGCGACATCATGGGTTTTAGAACACTATTTAAGTCAATCAACCCATTATAAAGCGGTACTGACAATGGTACTTGGTTTTATGTTGACTTTGACCGGTGTATCAATTGTGTTCCGTACCCAAATTGAGAAGTTCTTTGATCGCTTTAGAAATCGCGAACAAGACAATATGGAAAGCGAGCAACATGCTCTGCAACATAAACGTTTTTATATCGTTATTATGGGGATTGTACTGGGTGTATTTGTAACATTATCCTCAGTAGGTGCTGGTGCTTTTGGCATCATGGCTTTAGTGATTATGTTTCCAAATTTGCCTATGATTCGTATCATTGGATCAGATGTTGTACATGCCGTTTTACTAACAGCCGTCGCAGGTTTAAGCCATATGTCTTCAGGTAATGTCGATTTTACCTTATTAATGTGGTTATTGGTTGGTTCCATTCCTGCCATTATTGTGGGTACTTTAATTAGCTCTCGTATGCCTGAACGACTAATTCGTAAAATCTTAGGTATTACATTGTTTGCCCTAGGGATCAACTTTATGGTGAATCCAATTAAAGCCAAGCCAAAACCAGTTGAAACTCAGCAAGCAGTTGTTGTTCAACAGACAAATCATTTAAGCAAAACCGTTTAAACCCATAGATATGCTGGTTGATTTAGAACAAATTATGCGATTCGCTAGTTAATCAATCAGCATTTCATGCTATATTCGTAGACAAAATAACCTCTTCTTTAGATTGAATTTGTGACAGCGATGAATACTCTACAGCCAAACCCAGTTTCTCAACCAGATATCAATGACGTTAATATTAAAAGCATTCAAACCTTGATTACCCCTGCGGAACTGAAAGCTGATCTTCCTTTATCTGAGGCTGCATCAAAAACTGTATTACAAGGACGTGCAACTGTACGTAATATTTTAGATGGTAACGACAAGCGTTTATTTGTCGTCATTGGCCCTTGTTCAATTCATGATCCTAAAGCGGCGAATGAATATGCTGATCGTTTACGTGTACTTAGCGAAAAAGTAAAAGATACACTTTATTTAGTCATGCGTGTTTACTTTGAAAAACCACGTACCACTGTGGGTTGGAAAGGTTTAATCAATGACCCTGATATGAATGACTCGTTCAATATCGAAAAAGGCTTGCATATTGGTCGCGGTCTTTTACTTGAGCTAAATGAAAAAGGCTTACCTTGTGCAACTGAAGCACTTGATCCTAATTCACCTCAGTATTACCAAGATTTAATTTCTTGGTCAGCGATTGGTGCTCGTACTACCGAAAGCCAAACTCACCGTGAAATGTCATCAGGCCTATCTTCACCTGTTGGTTTTAAAAATGGTACAGATGGTGGCTTAACGGTTGCAACCAATGCCATGCAATCGGTTAAACATGGTCATAGCTTCTTAGGCTTAAATGAAAATGGTCAAGTAGCGATTATTAATACCAATGGTAACCCTTATGCTCACGTAGTTTTACGTGGTGGTAATGGTAAACCTAACTATGATGCTTCTTCTGTTGCGGAAGCTGAAGCTGCCTTAGCGAAAGCAAAAGTAAGCAATAAGATCATGATTGATACTAGTCATGCAAACTCAAACAAAGATCCGTACTTACAACCTTTGGTTCTTAAAAACATCACAGAGCAAATTCTTGATGGCAATAAATCAATCGTGGGTATCATGGTTGAAAGTCATCTCAAAGGTGGTCGTCAGGATATTCCTGAAAACTTATGTGATCTTGTTTATGGTCAATCAGTGACTGATGGTTGTATTGATTGGGAAACAACAGAAAAAGCGCTATTAGAGATGCACGAAGCGCTTAAAGATGTTTTGCCAAACCGTTAATTTATAAATAATAGATATTAAAAACAGGCTCATATGAGTCTGTTTTTTTACGTTAAAGATCAATAAAACCAATAAATTACTGACTTAAAATACTCGCCATTTGTGTTAGATATGTTTTGTAGTGTAATGTTTTTTTAATTATACTGCTGCCACATTTCCACTGTGTCGTATCGCTGATATGAAGTCCAGTTTTCGTCAACATTTGCTAAAGTGGCGTGCCTCTCTCGGTGCGATAACTTTGCTTTGTTTACTCTGGCATATTTTCTTACCCACGATGGTTCATATTGGCGTTGTACCTGCACTGTATGCAATGCCGAGTCACTGCCAAGTTACAAATATTCAAAATAGCTTAATGGATTCAGAATCCCATTCTAGCCATCACCATCATGCTATGCACGATAAAAAGCAGCATGAACAGCATCTTCAACATCAAAAACATAATCTACTTAGTGATCATGCTAAAGAGGTTTTTGCGCTTGCAAGCAAAATCATGAAGCATTGTCCATTATGTACTTATGGTGTTGATGCCGCTGCAATCGTTCCTTTTATTGCAATTATTTTTGTATTTTTATTGGCTTGGTTTACTCGTGTACGATGCCTGTGCTATGCGTGGACAGAAAATCTGCATATACCACGTATCTATTATATTTTTCCAATTAAACAAGCACCTCCACTCGCTCTATAAAACGCAATTCCGTAAATATCGTATCCAGTGAGAACTGCGGTACCGCCTTGTTTATTGCTTTTTTATAGAGTTTGATATGAATACTCAATTTCGTTTGTCAGTATTAGCTGCTGCGTGCCTTTCTGTTACTTACAGTTCAATTGCTTTAGCTGAAACGTCATCAAAAGATGAAACAAAAACCTTAGCGACCATTGTCGTCACTGCAAGCCGTGAGGGAGAATCGATTAGCAATACTCCTGCTGCGATTAGCAAAATCAGCAACCAAGATATTGAAGATAAACATGCAACATTCATTGGTCAATTAGTGAATCAAACACCAGGTGTTTTGATGAATGACTTGGGTAATGAGCAGCACATGATGTCTATACGCCAACCAATAACGACTGCGGCTGTTTATCAGTATTTAGAAGATGGTATATCTGTACGTCCTGTAGGTGTTTTTAACCATAATGCACTGTATGAAGTAAATTTGGCTGGGATTGATAATATTGAAATTCTGCGTGGTCCAGCCAGTAGTTTATATGGTAGTAATGCGATTGGTGGAACGATCAACTTCTTGACCAAAGTACCCAGTTCAACCCCCACAGCTGATTTAGGCGTGAGAGTAAGCTCTGAAGGCTATCGTCGTATTGATCTAGGTGCATCGAATACCTTTGATACTGAATTTGGGGAGCATGGCTTTAGAGTTTCAGGCTATGCTAGCGATCGTGGTGATAGTTGGCAAGATCACGCAGAAAGTAATAAGCAAAGTATCACTTTGAGACATGATTGGCGCATATCTGATGCCACCCAAGTTAAAAATATCGTCAGTTATAATCATCTCAAAGCAGATATGACGGGTAGTTTAAATGCAGAGGATTTCAGTAAACGATCTGGTTATAGTTATCAAACCTTTACCTATCGTGAAGTTGATGCAACAAGACTTTCAACTCAATTAAGCCATAGTTGGAATGATCAAAACCAAAGCCAAGCTACACTGTATTATCGTGATAACACGACTGAACAGAACCCAAGTTATAATATTCGTACAGATTCCAAAAATGGTACGCCTACAGGAACGTATAGTGGACAAACTACATATAATGCTTTTCAATCTTATGGTTTAAATTTCCAACATTCAATTAACTTAAACCCTGTGAAATTAATTGTAGGTGTTATGGCGGAACATTCACCCAACCAAGCAAAAACCAATGATATTGCGGTGTTTCGTGATCCTAAAACACGAATATATACAGGGTTTAATCAACGACAATTACTGCGCGATTTTAATGTCGATGTCAATAACCAAGCGATTTACACACAAGCAAATTGGCAAGCTTTACCAAACTTAAACTTAGTCGGTGGCGCTCGCTATGACTGGATCAGTTATGACTTTGACAATAAACTTATTCCCTCAAACGTGACAGGTGCTCCAGATGAAAAGCGTAATTTCCATAAAGCCAGCCCACAACTCGGTTTTGTATGGAATATTACGCCTGAATTAGATCTTTACAGCAATTGGTCGCAAGGCTTTGTTCCCCCTGAAGTCAATAACCTTTACGGAGCGAATTTAGTCACACCTGACTTGAAAGAAGCAACCTTTAATAACGTTGATCTTGGATTACGTTTCAAGTTGTTAGATGATCGCTTAGATGGCGAAATTACCTTGTATCGACTAGAAGGTAAAGATGAAGTGCTTAGCTTTACTAAACCAGACAACACACGTGAACCTCGCAATGCTGGAAAAACCTTACATCAAGGTATCGAAATTGGTGGAACATGGAAACTCAGCGAGAAATATGACCAGCGTTTAAAACTGTCAGGCAGTATCGCAAAACATGAATATAAAGAATTTCAACCATCACTAGCGTTCGACTATAGCGGCAATACGATGCCTAGCTCTCCAAAAAGCTTTGGCACAATCGAGTATCAGATAAAACCTATGCCTGAATTATTACTCTCAGCAGAAGGTGTTTATGTCGGTTCATACTGGATCAATGATGCCAATACAGAAAAGTATGATGGGCATACGATTCTAAACCTACGTACAAATTATCGTAAAAATGCCTATGAGGTATATGGGCAAATTCTCAATGCAGCTGATGTGCATTATGCGGAAAGTACATCGTTTAGTAATAACCAAGCCAGTTATACGCCTGCTGCACCACGTACTTATTTATTAGGTTTACGCTATCATTTTGGGAAATAAGTCATGAATGCCAACCAATTGAAAAAGCTATTGAAGTTTCATCGTAGCTTTGGAATGGTACTTGGCATTCTCGTTTTGATGTGGTCTTTAACTGGTGTGTTGCATCCAATTATGAGTGCAACACAACCTCAACCTGCAAAACGTATGCCTCAACCCCAACAGCTTGATTTGAGAGATGGATTTTCCGTCTCTCAAGTATTAGAAATGCAGAAAATTACCGAGTTTTCTGCATTACAAGCAATTGAACTTAATAAAGATCTTATCGCTTATCGAGTTTTAAAACCTAATCAAAATATTGCTGAATATTTTGATCGTCATACTGGGCAACTGATTAAAGCTGCTGAATTGCAAGATGCAAAACGTCTTGCAGTTTGGTACACCGGCTTAAGCCAACAACAGATTATTTCTGCTGAACTGATCACTCAATTTAGTGATGATTATCCAAGCGTCAATCGCTTATTACCTGTTTGGCGTGTAGATTTTGATACTGGTTTAAGGGCTTATGTCGATCCAGCACAATCACGATTAGCAACGATTTCTAATGATCAGAAAATGTGGATGGCACGGATCTTTCGCTTAGGTCATACATGGACTTGGGGAGATCAGCCTTGGACAGGACAAAGTCTCTTGATGCAAATTGCTTTAATTGGCATTCTTGCTTTGACCTTGATGGGAATCGGATTGTTTTTCAAAATTCACAATCGTAAAAATCATCGTTTAGCTAAAAAGCCAATTCGTTTTTTTCATCGTTATCTGGGCATCAGTTTAAGTGTTTTTATTTTGTTATGGGTGTTTAGTGGTTTTTATCATGTCTGGCATAAAAAACCTAAACTTGTGAATGTTCAGCCCATCTTCCATACCCAAGATTTAAATCCTGAAGCATGGCAATTGGCAGTTCAACGCCCGATTCAACGACTCAACCTTGTACCGATCGCTTTTGATCAGAATCAAGCTCATGCAGGTTGGATGATTCAATTGACTGGAAAACCACAGTTACAAGGGAGCATGACTGCAGCGAAAGAACATGATCACCATCATCATGCAAAAGATGCTGCACCAGCCATTGAGTTGATCGATGCACAACATGCTAAAAAATTAAATCCTCTTGAGCAGAGCAAATATTTGGCAGCCTTTTATTTAAACTTGCCTTTAAAGCATTTTACTCAAAGTTCATGGGTTACACAGTTTGGTGGTGAATATGGTTTTATCAATAAACGTCTACCTGTAATCAAAGTTGACACTAATTTGAATGATCAGCTTAGACTTTATATCGAACCAAGTAGTGGTGTCATTGCGGCGCAAGTAAATCAGCAAGATGCCTTAGAGGGGTTTAGTTTTGCTTATTTGCATAAGTGGACATGGTTACCGATAGATAAAACGCTTAGAGACATTCTGTTAGGAACAATTGCGGGACTGATTGCAGTATTGGTTATCTTGGGAAGTGTATTGGGAACTCGAAAACGTTAAAGCGGAATTGATCCTTCTTATTTGAGAAGGATCAATCCTATAAAAATTCACTTAGATATAAAAGGAAGCGATCACAAAAGTTAATATTAAACCTGTCTCACTCAACTCAATTGCAGCGCCTATCGTATCACCAGTGATGCCACCGATTCTCTTAATAAATAAAAATCTTAAGTAAACCAATAATAATAGAAAGCTGATTAAAGCAACTAATCCCATCCATTTAAATGCACAAAGCAATGCCAATGTAATGACAAAAACCATCCATCCTACAGTTTTAGGAATAGAATCAGTGATTGAACGCCCTAATCCATTTTCTCGAACATATCGTGTTGTGAGAAATAAAAATAAAGGAACACTGCGACCCAGCATGGGAATTAAGATTAAAAAGGCACAGAGCTGTTGTTGAAGCAAGACATATAAAGCTGAAAATTTCATCAAGCAAACAATGACTAAACTTAGAACACCGATAGGACCGCAACTTGGGTCTTTCATGATTTTAAGAGTACGTTCCCGATCACCAAAACCGCCTACCCAAGCATCTGCTGTATCCGCTAGACCATCTAAATGAAGTCCACCTGTAAGCCAAATCCAAATCACTAAAATAATGGTTGCAACAAGAATAATCGGTAATTTTACGAGAAGAATTGAAAGTCCAAATAGAATTAATCCAATCAACAAACCTACCAGAGGATAAAAAAGTACAGATTGACCATTTTGCTTTGCAGTTGGTATCTGTTTTAGTTCGATGGGTAGAATCGTCAAGAATTGCAAAGCTATCCAAAAAGACGTCATGTAAACTCAATCGTATTCGATTCATAATTTAGCAATTATGAGGAAATAAAATCGGGAATAGCAAGGCTATTCCCAATTTGAAAAAACTAATGCTTGGATTATTGAACTTGATAACATTGTTTGAGCTTTAAATAATCATAATAGAAACTGTTGGTACTATATTGTGCATATTTACATGATGGTTTAAACAAGGTCTCTTTTTCATTGTAGAGCATTTTTACCAAAGTGATACCTTGAACATTTTGATAAATATCCCACTGTAAATTCGCAGCCATTGGCGACACCATTTCACCTCTCCACTTGCTATTGCTGTAGTTATAGGTTTGACGTAATGGTAAAGGCTGCATCATGTCATGTAACTCTAGACTGGTCGCCAGTGGAATAATGATTTCAGCATGTGCGAAACGTAACACAGCGCGGTGGGATTGTTTTCTTTCAATAATCGCATCAACTTGGTCAAATAAATCCTGCTTTAATCCCTTTGACATCTTACTGGTAACAGCATTGGATTCAGAAAAGCTTGGACCTTTAGAATAAAAGTCATTAGCATCATTAAATTCTGCATAAAACTTAGCTGCATCGATTGGCATATATTTATCAAAACTTACGTCCTTAAGTTCAACCTGCATCCCCCCTGAAATAGAATACAGTTCATAAATATAAGCAGCAGCATCTACAGCACTGGTAATTGTATTCTTTCCTTTGCCCTTTTCAGTAATATTTTCACCTGTTGGGGTAGTCACAGTATATGAGCCTGTATTACTGAAGGTATAACCGCTTGCACCTATTTTTTTAATAAATTCAGGTTTAAAAATTGGCGTTAATACACTCATAGCAACCTGCTGAGCACGCGAATTTTGAGTTAACTCATCTAGTTTATTAGCTAAGTCAGCATTATCTTCTTCAAAGTGTTGATAAGCTTGACTTGCATCATAAATGACTTGTTGTTGTACAGATATAGGCTGAGTTAAATCTTGAGTTTGATTTAAACTATGAAAATAAAGCTTAAATCGATCTACTCCAACGTCTTCACTAGATGGAATACTGGTACTGACCAAACTTGTATATGACGTAGGTGTAATTTGACTCTTCAATTGTGGTTGTTGTTGAATCAATTCAGCAGTAAAAAACTTGGCACTATCAACCGCACGATCTACACCTGAGCTTTGGACTAAGATAGATTGAGGTTGTGTCGCTCCTGTTTTAAATAGTTCAGGTAGACGCTGTAAAAGACGGTCTGCAATACCTCTATGTTCTTGAATACCAAGCATCGTTTCATTGCCATATCCATACTGGCGAATCCCATCTACGCCATAACCAAGCAAAATATTGGCTTTCATCATATTTTCTAAATCAGCACCTAATTTTTCACCTAAAGGTGTTAAAGCATTCTCAGCCTTAGCTTGTTTCCATAAGTTATAAAGCGCCAAATCATATTTAATGCTTGATAATCCTCTAGAACCATGACGTGCTACTAACTCTGTAAAAACAGGTTTGAAACCCTGTGGAATTGCTTCATATTTTTTTAGATCTTGTTGTGGTTGGTATGGAGTTTTAGTCTGATAATATTTTGATACCGTGTTATTTTCTGGGATTATTTTTGATTCTGAGCGATCATCGTTATTACATGCCGCCAATAAAATGCTCACGCATAACACACTGCTTTTCAATAATATATTCATAAAGGAGTTACTTATAGGTCAAGAAATGAGATGTATCATAGGCAGTGGCAATGACAGTTCGATTACATGACCTAAGCAAATACTGGAAATAAAATAAGATTTTATAACTACTAAATTGCTGTCTTTTCAGAAAAATGTATTTGATTGTCAACTTTAGTGAGGTTTAAAGCATATAACGTCCCTAACTCTGCGGGCATAGTTAATAAATCATCTATATTTTGCTGACGCGCCAAACAAGTCAACAATTTAATCACACCACCATGCGTAACAACTAATGCTCTATTCCATTGATGTATTTTCATTTGAGTATGGATTTCATCAAATCCAACTTTAACACGCTGTAAAAATTGCTCTAAAGGTTCACCATTTGGTGCATGATATTTTGTTGGAAATTGCCAAAAATTTGCCAATAACTCGGGTTCATTTTCATAAATGCTTTGAGTCGAAATACCTTCCCAATCACCAAAATACATTTCTTTGATATGCATATTTAATTGCAATGGTCGTTCGAGTTGCTCTGCCAAATTGATGGCGAAGGCATGACAACGCCGTAAAGGTGAACTAAAAATAACATCCCAATTAGTATCTCTAGCGACATATTGCTGTATGGTCGATTGCATCTGCAACCAACCATTTTCTGTTAGTTCATCATCAGTATGCCCACGTAAAGTATGGCTTAAAGTTGTTTCACCATGTCGCAGTAGATCAAGGCGCAACTTTATCTCCAGTCACTGCGGCTTCGGCAAAGGTTGCCATTTGATTATGTAAAACACATGCCAATTGCAGTATCGACAATGCTGCACCTGCACCACTTCCTTCACCTAAGCGTAGGTTCATTTTTAAAATTGGCTGCGCATTTAACTCTTTAAGAATACGAACATGACCATATTCTGCTGATTGATGTCCAAATAGCATCCAGTCACGACAACTTGGCTGTATGCGAACAGCACATAAAGCTGCAACGGAACTAATAAAACCATCCACCACAATAGGCAAACCAATTTGAGCACAACGTAAATATGCTCCTGTCATGGCAGCTATTTCTAAACCACCTACGGCAGCTAAAATTTTTAAAGCATCTTGCGCGACATTGGGTTGATGTAGTTCAATTGCCTGATTGATAACTGAAATTTTATGTTGTAATTGTTGATTATTAATTCCTGTTCCAACACCTGTCAGTTGTGCTGCATCTTCATTCAACAACAAACATGCGATGGCTGAAGCGGAACAAGTATTGCCAATACCCATTTCACCAGCGATAAAAATATCAGCCTGTTCTGATTTCGCTAGATCCGCACTGGCTTTTCCTAATGCTAATGCAGCAAAACATTCTTGTTCAGTCATTGCAACATGTTGAGCAAAGTTAGCTGTTCCCGCACGAATACAATGTCCCTCTACACCAACATAATCATAGAGATCGCCTACCGTTCCACAGTCAATCACTTGTAACTGTGCTTGATGATGTTTTGCAATAACACTGATAGCTGCACCGCCAGAAGCAAAATTTTGAAGCATTTGGCGTGTCACGGCTTGTGGATAAGCAGAGATATTTTCTTCAACTACACCATGATCACCTGCGAAAATCGTGATCCATGGTTTTTGAATTTGGGGATGAACTGTACCCTGTAAACTTGCTAGCTGAATCGCGAGCTGTTCTAACTCTCCTAAAGCCCCTGTTGGTTTAGTGAGTTGTTGTTGTCGTTGTTCGGCTAGATGTTTTGCTTCCAAATCAATTTGTTTTACCGATTCTGTGTACCAAGCATTTTGTTCAGTCATGTTAATTCTCATCTTTTAAAATCATTGGAAAGCCTGCAACACAAAACATCACTTTATGAGCAAGCTGTCCTAATGCTTGGTGCAATCGACCAGCTTCATCCACAAATCGACGGCTAATTTCACCCATCGGCACGACGCCTAGCCCTGTTTCATTACTGACTAAAATAATCTCAGATTTAAGTTTGGGTAATATTTCTAATAACTTGTCTGTCTGTTGTTGCTGCAAATCTTGATCTTCAGCTAACAAAAGATTGGTCAACCATAAAAGGCAATCAACCAAAATGATTTGATGTTCTTGATCTAGTTTTAATAATTGATCCGCCAGAAAAATAGGCTCTTCACAAAGTTTCCATTGCTTAGGTCTTTGCTGCTGATGATGTTGAATTCTTTGCTGCATTTCATCATCTAAAGCTTGCGCCGTGGCGACATAAATCACAGGGATTCCACGCTGCTGAGCTATATTTTCAGCCAATCGGCTCTTACCTGAACGTGCACCACCCAAAATTAATTGCAACATATTAACCTAATACCAATTGATGATAAGGATACAGTAATCCTTGTAAAATCTGAGCCTTATAATAACCTAATGTCAATTGATTCACTTGAATTTTAATTCTTTTGGCTTCAAATCTTTTTATTCGCTCTAAAACAAGATCACTACTCCATGCATCGCTATAAAGTCCAATCGTAATATGTGGACAATATTGCAGTGCCGCTATTTCATTCGAGACAACTGCAAGCTGAGAACGGATTTTTTCTAAATTTTTTTCTTGATCGATGATTTGAATAAATAAAGCACTGCTAAAACTATCGATCGCTGTGAGTTCTAGTTCAAAGGGTTCGAGTTGTAATTGATTGATAGATTTTAGATGTAGTGACAATTGTTCAGCTGAAAAATCATCATTATATGGAGAAAGATGGGTATTTGGAAAACCGCATATGAATAACGTAATGTGATACTGACGTTGATTCGACCTAAGTAGGAAATCTGAGAAATGTGTTTTGATCGCATCTAAATATTCAACTAATTCTGGTTGATCAATTTCGATATACCACAAAGCATAATTTGTCCGACCATGATGCCATTCCGGATAGTCTCGAATTTCAGTTTTAACGAGTTGAGTAGATGTTTGTAATAACACAACGACAATAACAATCTGACAGTTGTGTTATTCAAACATAATTTTCTTGCAAGATTAAATGATTTTAAAAGTCATTTAGGCTGTTTCAAGCTCGGCTTTTTTAATGCGAAAAGATTGCTCTCCATCTGAGATATCTAATTCAGCTGAGACTGCTGTAAAAATCAATTTAAACAAATCGTTCTTTTCATGCTCAATAATGTCCATTTGCTCGATAGCGTTTTGTAAATGCGTCATCACTTTATCAATAGGAATTTCTAAAAGCTTAACTGCATACACATAACCCGAAACAGCACCTTGTAATAGGTACTTATATGGCAATTGTTGCACAATATGATTTTCAATACTGCCGAGTACGCGTTCGTTGTAACCCAGTTTTCTCAATGGATCACGAGCCACACGTTCACATGGATCTTTGTAGGCAGAACGACATGAGCTCATAAAACTTTCAGCCATGCGATCAAGTTGTTTAGCTTGATTTGGAACGATATTTACTAGACCAGCTTTCACTTCACTCACTAATTGCTCAGCAAATTTCTTGATCTTCTGATCTGCTAAAGCAATTCCAATCATTTCATGATCAATAAGACTCGCCTGCCAAGCGATCATGGCATGACAGCCATTCCATAGACGATTTTTAATGATTTGAATATCTGAGATTTGATCAACCAAGATCATTTGGCGCATTTTATTTAACAGCGGGCTACGATTTTCAACATAGATCGGCATATCCGTTTCGCTATGGAATAAAATTAAATCCATATTTTGTAAAAACTGACCTGCTTGAAACTGATCGCGCATTTCCTCTAATGATTGACTGAGCTGACGTTCTTGTTTTTCAGTTAATGCTGTTTCATCTGATAATTCAATCGTTTCTTCATTCAAATCAGCTTGATACTGTTTAAATAGACGATGCTTAATATTGAGTTGACGATACAAAGCTTGATCACTCAATTTAGAGACCATGCGATTGACCACCGTATCACAGAAATAATGCTCACTTAAAATATGCTCAGCAATATCTTCATCCGTGATCTCAAGCAAAGCTTCACGAATATGTTTGAGCACTAAATATTTCGCGCAGACCTTATTCAAAATAATCAGAAAAGTGATTGGTTCAAGGTTGTTCAAGTCTTGTGACATGAAACGTGCCAATAAACCTTTGGCAATCATTTTTGATTCAGATGCTATCGCATGTTCAGGCAGACATAATGCAATAAGACTCGATTGCATGTACATTTCACGCATCTGTTTATCATTATCAGCATCAATAACAGTCAAGTTATCAATTCGTTCGTCAAATGACGATTGACCATATCGAATACTATAGCTGCCAAAACTATTCACTGATTCCAAATACAATTTATTTCGAGTGGAAGCCAAAATACGTTTTGGACGTGTATATCCATCCCAATGTGAAACAATTTGAGCAATATACCCACCACCAATTGCACCAAAACCATGAATCCCTACGGTTAATTGATTCAGACTTTGCGGAAATGGTTCTAGTAGTTGAGGCATATCCATTTCAGGGATGTACTGATCTAAAGCATTTAAATACTCGTACATATCCTGATAATAAAAATTTGCTTTCGCTAACATGCGATCATTAGGTTCTTTAATATCTTTAAATAAAATCGTAATGCCACCCGCATCATGAGCTGAACAAATTCCATTTTCTGAATCTTCAAACATCAAACACTGACTTGGTTGTAAATTTAGTTTTTGCGCAGCGGTAATAAAGATTTCTGGATGAGGTTTTCCCTTTTCAACTTCATCCCCACACACTAACAAATCAAAAAATTTATAAACGTTGGCATTAATTAAGTATTCTTCTGCAATTGCACGACGACTTGATGTCGCAACTGCCATTCTTAAACCTGATTTGCGTAAGCGCTCTAAAACTTGAATTAATCCTTTTTTGATTGGAACACCATTGTGACGCACAGATTCCAACTCAAGCTCATCAGCACGTTTTCTAATCGCTTGATATGGAACATCTTCCCCATAAAATTTCTTTGCAAGTTGTTCTGCAGTTTTTGCGCTCAGACCTAAGCACTGCATTAAATATTCATCTGAAAATTCCTGTCCAATAAGCTCCTCTGATGCTTGTTTCAATGTTTCAAAGCGTAATCGCTCTGTATCAAACATTGTTCCATCCATATCAAAAAGTGCCCCTTGAACAGGAAAATCATGAAAAATCAACATCTTTACTCCTCTTGTTTTGTTTTAGTTTTAATAGGCTAACCCAAAAAAGAGCTTAAATTTCAACCGTTAAATAAATGAAATAAATTTGATTAAAAAACAACCAAAAAACCTTCTATCTTTACGCCTGAAGATGCAGTTGTGTAATTCTTCTTGCTTTCCAAATTAATTTATGAATGTTTAATGATCATGTTAGATATTTAATCTTCGATCAAAGGACTCATTTCGTGCTCCTTTTTGACTAAAACCCACCCTATACATATCCCGACCAATATCATTAAAGCGAATAAAAAATAGAAAGGTAGATTTTGATCAAATTGATATAAATAAGTACTAACTAGAGGACCAAAAATCAAGCCAAAAGCTTGAGTTGCAGTGCAATATCCTGCCATTTTGACTTGTGAATCTTTTGTAACTGCTTGTGCTGCGCCTGTTGTAAATGCTGGTAATAAGCATGCCACTGAAATACCATAGAAAATATAACTGGCTTGAAAAACCACAATGTTTTGCGCATATAGTGATAGTAACAACCCAAAGCACATAGTCAAAATGCCAATCAAAACCAAACTATTTAGATGCAGCTTAATCACTTTTACGATCAGCAACTGTGACACCACCAGACAGATACCAACCACAACCATACATTGAGCAAAATACACTGCGCTTTGCTGACTACTCAGAAAGAATTTATCTTGGATGTAAAATCCAGCAGTCATGTTTAATGTCACGATTGCAACATAAGTAGAAAAGCCTAAAGCCAACCAAATTAAACTCTGCTTGATAATATTTTGCTGATTCAAAACTGTATTTGAATTTTGTTCTAATGCCTTATTTGCATCGGATCTTATATCAGCCGTTTTCTTAAAAAAAATGAAGAGTGCCAAACTGACTAAAGCCAGTAAAGCAACCGCGAACCACATTGGTAATAATAGTCCGCCAAACAATAATAACGAAGTCGCCAAAGGTCCGACAATCATTCCAAAACTGTTCATCGCACCAAACAATGCCATTTGCTTACTACGCGTCGTAGTTTCAGTTGATTCAGTCATGACATAACTTTGTAGACCAATTTGTGGCATTGCCATAAAAATGCCAGTCGAAGCACGACTTAAAACCAATAACATGAAAATCAATACTGATGGCAAAATCGCCTCTAAGCCCAAAGCCAGTATGAAAGTAAAAAGCGCCCATGTTATGGTCATTCCTATAAAACCATAATTCACTAGATTTTCTGGAGATTGATTACTTTTATTCTTAGCAACCCATATTGAAGCGATAGCCATACAGATCGCTCCTGCTGAAACGATTACTCCACCTTGGAATTCGGATAAATGTAGCTGTCGAGTCAAAGGTGCCAGTAAAGGAAGAATCATGGAAAAACATGTTCCATTGATTAACGCAGCCAAAGCTAAAAATTTTAAATGATTGTTCTTCATGGAATTCATCAAAAGAAAAGGCATCTAAAAGATGCCTTTTTGGATAAGATTAGTACTTGAGAGTATAGCTCAAACCATAGGTACGACCTTGAGCAGGTAAGCTAGATATAGCACCATAAACTGCTTCTGCTGCTTGGCTAAATACAGTTTTATATTCTGTATTCCAAACATTATAGACACCAAATCCTACAGTGCCTGGACCAGCTTTCGCATTGGCAATCACATCCATAACGGCATAGCCTTTGATCTTCGTCACTGCATTTGGACTAACATTGGTATCATATTTCGCCTTTAGAGAGTCTTCATATGCTTTATCCGTCCCCTTCACGGCTAACATCTGAACTCTTAAACCATTACCTTTGTCATCGTTCCATTCACCAAACAATGTACCTTTGACTGGTGAAACTTGTAAGGCATTCAGTTCTCGCCATGATCCCGCAGCATCTTTAAATTGGCCTCTAGTATAGGCAAGTGTTCCACCAACACTGAATTGATCTAAAATAGGCATACTTGCATTTGCTTCAACGCCGTAAATCCGTTGATCTGTATCTGCGACTGTAACTGAACGGTCTGCTTTAAATTGAATAACCTTATCCGATGTATTATAGAAAGTTGTTAAACCTAAATTTGCACCTAGATCGTTTTGCAATCTCCAACCGAGTTCATAATTATTCACAGTAATTGGATCAACATTGCCTGAACGAACAACATAACCTGCTGAAACATCCCGTAGTACTCGTTGAATATCAGGCAAACTAAAGCCTTGCGAGAAATTCGCAAATACTTGTTGCTGATCATTTAACTTATAAACTGCTCCTAAATTAAATAAAGTTTTATCATGTTTAACTGAACCTGCTGCGACTATACCTACAGGTTGACCTGTGATATCTCCTTGGATAGCTGCAACCGTTGGTTTGAATGCTGTGGTATCACTTTCAATACGTTGATATCGAATACCTGCCTGCATATTGAATGCATCTGTTAAATCATAATTCCCTTGAACAAATGCACCTAAGTTTTTAATGGTTGCATCTGGGCCAAAGTCATAACTCCGCCCAGTATTATTATATTTCAAACCATTATCAGTCATGCTATATAAATCAGCAACTTGCTTATCTTTCTCATGGTCATAATCAATACCATAAGTCAGTTTTAAATCACGATCGGCAAGATTTAGTTTTGATGTCATCGCAGCACGAACACCAGTAACGTCAATATCAGATTCTGATTGGTAGGCTAGATAATAACCAAATGGCATAAAGTTACTTAAAACAGTTGGATAAAATCTTGCTTTTTCATTGCGATAATACGCTTCAATATTAAGTTCTTGACCTAATAAATCCTTATTTTGGTATTGTGCATTGACTGCATAACGTTTGGTAAACGGTTGATCATCTATTTCAAAGCCTTTTAATGCTTTTAAACTTGGTGTACTGCGTTTCTCAAACACCGCATAATTTGGACCATAATCAGGACCATATTCCGAATCTTGTTTATCTTCATAATACTGAGCTCCCAAACTTATTTTTTGGGTATCAGCAAATTGCCAGCTTAAACGGCCATTTACATCAACAGTTTCGGTGTCTTGACGATCTGTTTGAGCAATCTCTGGTCCAATGCGATTACCATGACTGTCTTGAATTTCGCCACGTTTGGTATAGCCTGCACCAAAGAAACCATTCCAATCACCTTGATTAAACCCAACTGATTGATAAGCTTCATAAGCTAGTGCATCATTTTTAAAATTATCCCCAGAAGTCACGCCAAGTTTTGATTCAAAATTTACACCATCACCAGTCCCTTTCTTTGTGATGATATTAATAATACCGCCTGTTGCACCAGAACCGTAAATACTACTTGCACCTGAAACCACCTCAATTTTTTCAATTGAATCAGGGCTAATACTATTTAGTTGGCGAGCCGCATCACGTGAACCTGTTTGTGCAACTCCATCAATAAGTACAAGCACCTGACGACCACGCATCGTTTGACCGTAATTAGTGGTTGTTCCACTACTTGGGCTAAGTGATGGAACTAATTGAGCTAAAATATCTGCAACTTTTCGTCCAGCAGCTGCTTGCTGTTCAATCTGTTTCTGTTCAATTGATTGAACAGTACCTGCTATCTCAGCGATACTTTGTGCTGAACGAGTTGCTGTCACAACAATTGGCGCAAGTTGTGTTGGTTTTTGAACTTCTGCCGCAACATTATTTTGAATCGTGGTATCGATCTCAGTTGTTTGAGCATAAAGCTGAGCACTTACTGCTAAGCTTAGAAGTGTTAGTGTTGTCGAAAGTGTATGAACTTTCATAAGTAGCCCCTAGATAAGTTGTTTCGATTGTTTTGCTTTAGAAATCAAAACTTGACTGAGTAAAACGCTTAAAATGGATGCAGCGGCTAGAATTAAATAAAAATTTCCATAGCCAAACGCTTTAGCTAAGAAACCTGATATCGCACCACCAATGAAATAAACCAATAATTCAAAACAAACTAAAATTGTAAAGTCTGTTCCCGCTTGTTCTTTAGAACTGGTCTGCATGAAATGTGCATATAATGCCGTCATCGCGATATAACGAATTGCAAGAATGACCACGACAAATACACCAAGTAATCTGTGCCATTGATCAAACCAACTCAGTAGGACAGCAGCCCCAAGCAAGGCATAAATCAAAGTCCGTGCCCAACCTGCCCAAATCAGCAATTGTGTTGCAGCTATTTTTTTTAATAGAAATGCAGCAGAAACAGCAGCTAGTAATCCAATACCCGCGCCAATCACAGACATCAGCACACCAATCTCAGCCAAAGACCACTTTTGATCAATTAACATCGGATTCAGCATTGCCATTGCAGGTGCTTCAACGAAGCGATAACACACAATCAATGCCAAAGCCCATAACATTTCTGGGCGTTTAAACGCACGGATCAGACTTGGTGGCTGTTTAGCGATTTTCTCAGAAATTGATTTTTCTTTAATCTGGAAAATAGCCAACATTGTGATTGCTGTCATTGCAGCTAAAGCGATCAGTGCGGTTTGCCAACCATAAAGCTGATACAGCCATAGAGTGCCAGCACCACCAATCATACTGCCCAGTGCAACGCCAATACTTTGTGCCATACTGCCAAGACGATATTCAGACTCGGAAAATGTTTCGACGGTATATCCATCAATTGCAATATCTTGGGTTGCAGCAAACGTTGAAATCCATAAACCCACAATCACGAAGACACTTAAACCATAGTCAAATTGGGTCAATGCCAAAGCAACGACCCCCAACACCAAAGCTATTTGCGTAAACAAAAGCCAAGTTTTACGTTTACCGAGTTTTCTGAAATAAAAACGGTCGATAAGCGGTGCCCAAAAGAACTTGAATGCCCAAGGAATATAAAGCAGCGACAACATGCCAATCCAGCGTAAATCTACACCTTGATGGCGTAGAATCGTAGGTAATGCCACGTTATAAAAGTATAGAGGTAAGGCATGCGCAAGGTATAAAACCACCACCACACTTAAACTTAATGCTGATACTTTCTGAATATTTAATGAATTTTGATTCATAAATACCTCTGCAAAGCCCAGTGCATGGCTTCAGTTTTATCTACGCTGACAAAATATGGAACATGCCAAGCTTTATGTAGCGCTGGTATATCCAATCGAATACGATCTTCTTCATCTTGAGCAATACGAGCAAAACCCAAGCAATATTGGTAAAAATCTTGTTTATATTGCTTATACCATTTGCCTTGGATTGCCCTATATTCTTCAGGAAATTCAGTATTTACATCGGTTTGCATGATCAACACGAAATTTCGCTGATGCTCGAAATAATGCTGAATCCGTGCTAACCATTGTTCAAATTCTGCCACCGAGACCTGCTCCGCAAAGCGCATGTCCAAGATATGCATTTCATTGATATATAAGCTCATGTAACACTCAGGAGTTTGGCTGGCTTTTGTGCTAGCTGTTGTTGTGATGTTTGGTAATATTCCCCAAACTTGTTATAAAAAGTTTCTCTAAAGCAGTAATACAACATTGCGGTTTTTTCAGGCATCGGTATTAAACGTTGGGTTTCATAGCAAAGCTCTGCTACAACTGCCGCGTAAGGTTTAACGGTATGATCTGGCTCACCCACAATTTTTTTAGCTTTTGAATGTTCAAAAATGTAAAAACTGAGTAAACGGATGGTTGGGCGCAAGAAGCCTTTGCCAAACACCGATTTGTCACCAAACAGGAGATGCCAACCAAGATCATTGTCATCACCTTCGTAATAACGACCTAAACGATCGCGTTTACCTTCATAAATTTCGGTATAGCCCACATCTTTGCCATCAATTCCGACGATTAATAAGCGGTGATGGTCATCTGCTAACATTTTGTCGAAGTAAACTTGTAACTCTAGTTCCGATTTATTTAACTGCCACTGAGGAATTACATGTGGCTCATGCATCCATTGATGTAATAAAGGAATATCCTGAGGATATTGCACTTGGCGTAAGTAGTACTGTGTACCATCTTCAAAGTATTCAAAATAATCTGGTAATTGCTGAGAGATTGTTTTCATATCGAACCTATAAAATGACGAATAAAATTAGCCCGCTTTTGCTTGGCGAGGTTGTTCTGCCCATGTTTTCAATGTTTCTGGGCTAACTGGATTTGCAATAGGATCAAGGAAGACAGGAACAGGACGTTCTGCTTCATCGTTATAACTTGTGGTAAATAGACGTACACGGTTTAAACAAATTTTGGTGTAACTTGGACGCAGCATGGCGAATTTATCAGCACGTTCAGCCAGTTCTGGGTGTTTTTGGTTAAATTCAACAATCGTGTTGGAAATGGTCTGCCAGAAATCAAGCTCAGAATATTCAGGATAGTCTTGCAAGAACACATTACAGATATAGCGGTAATGCACCATGAACAGACCTGTGAAAATAAAATGGCTTAGATCAGTCGCTTCATGACGGAGTAATAAATCTGCTTCAGATGGTAACTGAGCTAACTCAGGAAAATCCTCATCCACTAAATTGATGTCATCAATGAAATCTTTTAATACCATGGCTTTCGGCACACCATTTTCATGTACCAACATTGTGTTCTCACCGTGTGGTGAAAATGCTAAACCATAACGATATAAGCAAAGTAATAATGGACTCATGCTTACTTGAGCAAATTGTGCTAACCAATCCAAAGGACTTAAACCTGATGCTTGGATCAACACGCTCAGGATCGATTGACCTGAAATATCACGGTGTAACAATGCTGCTTGAGATAACACTTGATGAGATGGATCAACATAACGATCAACACTTTCACGCCATAAACAACCGAACAGCTCTTTAAATTGATACGGTGCACCGTCAATGCGGTCAAAACACGGCTGATGGATAGTTAAAGTCGCAACTTCACCTAAGAAAATCACACCTGTATTTTGTAAGTCTTGATCTTGTTGATGAATTCTTTTTAACCATGCGGTCACTGCTGGAGCTGCTAGATTACGCTTTGAGGGTAATCCACGATAAACAGCGGTATTAAAAATACTGACAGGCAACTTAATGTAATGGCGTTGTAGGTTTGACGTATTGCACAATGTGCGAATGGACTGCATTGGCACATAACTATCTTGACTGATATTCAATTCAATAATTTTCTGATCAACAATCTCATTTGCATAAGTTGGAACGAGCCATTGGTGCCATTGCCATGCATGTACGGGAATCAAAAAATAATTTTGTGGGTCTAGATTTTTTTCTTGGAGAATATTGATGAATTGCTGTAGTTCATTGGCATCAAATTCATGTTGATATAAACCACATGCATTCCAATCTTCAGTACTTCGATACTCTGCTAAATCACGATGTACGGCTAACCACAACACTTTAACTTCAGGAGAAAGTTCTGGCGCTGAGCTAAGATAATCATCATAACCAAAACCCATACGCCCCTTACTCATGATAAGCCAAGGATGACCTCGTAGCATGCCTTCAACTTTGTAATGAGGCTCAGTCAAAACCGCTGTGCTTGGCAAACGTGTTTCATTGAACAAATGTGCTTCTGCCAGCCAAGTATTATTCATTTCTTTGATCAAATACGCTTTGGTAAATGGCTTAACATTAGAACTGTCAGACATTGCGACAATAAACTCATGTAAGTTCCAAGCAGGTTGATCATTTTCCTGACTATGAGTCACATCACGTACCGAAGCTTCCTGAATATTCCAGTGTCCGAGTAGATATTGATTTCCTTGAAACTCATACTGACGATTGCCTAAATCTAAACGATAACGCCCTGCTGACAATGCTTTAACTTCAATAATTTCTTCGTATAGAAACTCTGCAATCGCCATTTCAATAAGACGTTGTCCTGCGGCACGCCATTGCTGCTGATTAATTTTTAAAGTTGCAAAGTTCATATCAGTTTCTCATAAGTTGAGTGTACAGAAGCTGTTTGTTTACGTGTATTAGCACCACGACTATTAGGGTGCGTTGTCATCACGTTCTGTTCTGTTTTCTTAAAAATTGAATGGTTCTTATTGGCAGAATTTTCGCAAACACACTCTTTTGATTGTGCTTTATCATCTACCATACAAATTTTTGGATTTTGAGAGAGATTAAAGTGTTGGAATGTCTGTGCTTGATTGCCTAACTCATAAAGAGGCTCAGCAAGCAGTTGATTAATGATCGTTGCTGCACGATAAGCACCGAGACC
>Ga0209599_10000185_pt1 | contig 43782 bp, 43 predicted proteins | sample Shrwel_input2_FT_FD_187534 | JGI IMG/M metagenome (GOLD analysis project Ga0209599, IMG submission 187534) | Subsurface microbial communities from deep shales in Ohio, USA - Utica-3 well 1 S input2 FT (SPAdes) (version 2) ...
TCTTGCATTGATAACGTTGTCTGCCATTTGTTAAACCATCTTTTACGCGTTCTTTGGATTTGCACTTGGGACAATTCATTGGTTTTTAAACAAATTTACAAAATCTATTTTTATTTAACAATGCCTTATTTTTTAAATTTTTAATGAAATAAATTCAATACATTCAAAAATAACTTAGATATTTAATGATCACATAAATATAAATCAAAAGAAAATGAAGCCTTTTCTCTTGTATGGTATAGTCTTGGTAAGAGAAAATAATGTATTTATCACATACTAATCAATTGAAAAGTTAACGTAGAGTCTTCAATTATTTTTTGTTCTTTTGCAGATTCTAATAAAAAAGTAAGTAATTCAATGTCGAAGTTTGATGAGATCAGGTCATTTCATGACTGCGAAGTCAATGAAGCTGTTCAGAGTATAATCCGCCATCCGATGATGAAAGCGCTGATGAACTTTACATTTCCGGATGTTGATGAGAAAAATTTGTCGGAACAACTGAAGAATACGCATTCAATATATGACTTCCAGAAGAATTTTATTTCTCATACGATTCGTAAAATATTAGACACAAGTTCTCAGGGTTTAACGACTTCTGGTTTTGATAAACTGGATAAAAACACATCTTATCTTTTCGTATCCAATCATCGTGATATTGTTTTAGATACATCTTTGTTGAATCTGGTGCTTCTTGATAAAGGTTATACCATGACTTCTTCAGCAATTGGCGACAATCTTGTACAACAGAATTTCCTTCACATTCTTGCTAAACTCAACAGAAATTTTCTGGTACAGAGAGGTTTATCATTGCGTGAGCAACTGAAAAGTTCTCAGCTTATGTCCGAATATATTTTTCAGCTTCTAACTTGTGAAAACCGCTCTGTGTGGATTGCTCAGCGTGAAGGTCGCACAAAAGACGGAAAAGATGCAACGCAGCAAGGTGTTTTAAAAATGCTTGCAATGGCGGCAGGAAACACACCGTTACCTGAATTTTTCAAAAATCTCAGAATTGTCCCTTTGTCGATTTCGTATGAATATGATCCTACAGATGTGCTGAAAATGCCTCAATTGCTGGCAAAACAAAATGATGAAGTGTATGTAAAAAGTAAAGATGAAGATTTTAATACCATGATGAGTGGAGTATTGGGACAAAAGAAACGCATTCATCTACACGCGGGAAATGTTCTTAATGAGGAATTAAATGATATTGCGGTAAACTTTGATAATAAAAATAAACAACTTCAGGCAATTGCACAGATAATAGACGATTCTGTTATCGATAATTACAAACTTTGGCCCACTAATTATATTGCCTACGATTTACTCAATAAAACCGAACAGTTCTCAGAAAAATATACCGACAAAGAAAAACAACTTTTTGAACGCAGGCTTGAAATGCGAATTAATATTGATGATGAAACTTTACGAAACGGTTTCTTATCGATGTATGCAAATCCTGTGGTCAGCAAAATGAAACTTCTGCCGGAAAGTTTTTAAATCATTTTTCTTTCTTAAAACTCACCACTTCAAATTCATCGTTTGTAGAATATTTTTTACAACTCTCATCATCAAAAGCTTTTGGGTTTTCCGTAAAATCCTGAATATATTTGTAGCTTTCTTCTGTGTTTGCAGGAGCAATAATAATATGGTAAAGCTCAAGTAATGATTCATCAGCTTTGTCTATCGATTCTTTTTTGTATTGTAAGGCTTCTGCGTAATTCATAATTTCTTTTTTTGTTGATTTATTATTAGAAGAAAGTATGCCAAGTTTTTTTTATTCTAAACTTTTTAACGATAATTATTTTATGAGATCTTCTTCGATTGTTAATTTATGTTACAAAAAGAATAATTGTTGTGGTAGATTACATAAAGGAATTTAATCATTTATAGATAGTTTAATGTTAAAATATTACTTGTAATTTATTCAAATGTTTAATTGTTTATGTTTCAATATTATTAAATAATAACCTGTTTTTTAAAAATTTGTTGGTATTTTTGGTGGTTGAAGAAAGTATAACCTGTACAAGATTATTTTACCTTTTTATGATTTTAATTGTCGATGATAACCAGAACAATATTTACTCGTTAAAAAAACTCTTAGAATCGAAAGATTTTCAGGTTGATACTGCCAATTCGGGAGAAGAAGCATTGGGTAAAGCCTTGAAGAATAATTATGCGCTGATTATTTTAGATGTCCAAATGCCGGGAATGGATGGCTTCGAAGTTGCAGAAAATTTCGCAGGATACAGCAAAACCAAAGAAATACCTATCATATTTTTGTCTGCCGTCAATACAGAGAAAAAATTTATCACGCGTGGTTACAATTCCGGAGGGAAAGATTATGTCACCAAGCCGATAGATCCCGAAATCTTAATGCTTAAAGTGAAAACCTTCTACAATATGCAGGAAAACAGTCTTGCAATGAAGAAAACACAGCAAAGTCTGGAACTGGAGGTAAAAGGTAGAAGAGAAGCTCAGGTTTCCATGAAATCTGAAATCGATCATTTTCAGCTCATGCTGGAAGCACTTCCACAAATTGCATTTACCCTGAATGAAGACGGAATCGTCAATTTTGTAAATAAAAAGTGGTTTGAATATTCTTCTTCTGATCAGGAATTTCCCGAAACACATTCTGATGATCTCAATATTGACGAGGAATTTCAGAGATGTAAAAAGAAAGGAAAAGCTTTGGAACTGGAAGTTAGAATTAAAAACATTGATTCCGGAGAATACAGATATCACCTCTTGAGAATGTCACCTGTTTACCAAAACAAAAAAGTAAAAAACTGGGTAGGAACATTTACCGATATTGAAGATCAGAAAAAGGTAGAAAAAGAAAAAGATGAATTTCTGAGTATTGCTAGTCACGAGCTGAAAACACCTTTAACGAGTATAAAAGCTTATATGCAGTTGCTCGACCGCAAACTAAAGCTTAATACAGAAAATACGGAAGCTGTTTTTGTTACCAAAGCTCTGGATCAGATAGAAAAACTAAATATGCTGATTACAGATCTGCTGGATGTTTCTAAGATTGAAAACGGCAAACTCAAAATTAACAAAAAACCGAATGATCTGGAGAAGCTTATTCACAATACGATTGATACGATTCTTCAGACCCACGAAAATCAGAACGTAAAAATAGAACGTCATATTGGTAAAATAAATCAGCTTATTTCTTTTGACGACATTCGTATCGAGCAGGTTTTAATCAATTTTTTAACCAACGCAATCAAATATTCTCCGGAAAATAATCAGGTGATAGTTACCACATTTGTAGACGATGATGAAGTAAAAGTGAGCGTTACCGATTTTGGAATAGGAATTCCGGATTTTAAGCAGGATGCAGTTTTCAGAAAGTTTTACCGTGTGGAAGAATCATCGGTACAGTTTCAGGGAATGGGAATCGGGCTTTATATATGCTCAGAAATTATTAAACAACACCACGGAACCATCGGTCTTTCCAGCAAGTTGGAGGAAGGTTCTACATTTTATTTTACATTACCATTAAATTAATTTTATGCCGAAAAAAGTAATAAGAAATCTTCAGTTCGGAATTGGTTTTTCCCTGCTTATTTTAATTGTAAGTTCGGCTGCGTCATATTGGAGTATCAGAAACCAAATGCAGCATCGGGAAAGTGTTTTGAAAAGCAGAAAAGCGGTAACGGCTGTAAAAGACGTTTTAATTGCCCTTTTGGATGCAGAAACAGGAAACCGCGGATACCAGCTTACAGGAAAAGAAAGTTTTTTAGATCCTTATAATAAAAGTTTAGTAGAGTATTCAAAATCTGTTGAAAGGATAAGATCTTTAGATGTTACAGATCCCTCTCAGCTTGCACGTCTCAGAGATTTAGAGAAAAATATAGATGCCAATATCAGTAATTTAAAGCTATTCGTGAACAACCGAAGAAAAGGTATGTTAATGACTCAGCAGCAGATCGAGATGGGTAAAATCTACATGGATAAAAGCCGTGCTCTGGTAGAAGATTTTGTGAAATTTGAGGAAAATGAACTTGCCAAAAAGAGTAATGCTCTGAACAAATCATCCAGTACGACTGTTTTATTTATCATTTTCTCATCATTTGCAGCAGTTGCTGTTACTGCGTTTTTCTACATTAAATTAAGAAACGATTTACTGAGAAGAGAAAAGCTTGAAAGAGATTTAAGAGATAAAGATATTGAAATTTCAAGACGTGTAAGTGCTATAAAAGAGATTGCAAACCGTGTTGCTAATGGTGATTATAATCAAAAAATAACAGACGATTCTGCAGATGATTTAGGTGATTTGGTAGAATCTCTTAATCACATGACAGAATCTCTTAAACAGTCTTTTGATGAAATTAATAAAAGCGACTGGAGACAGAAAGGTCTGGCTTTACTGAATGAAGCGTTGGTAGGAAATAAATCTGTAAAACAGGTTAGTAACGATTCTCTTAATCAGCTTATTGATTATGGAAAATGTATCAACGGAGCGATTTATCTTATTGATGAAGGAAAATTAAAACTCAGCGGATCTTTTGGTTTAGAAAGTACAATGAAGCAGTTTTTTGCTCCGGGAGAAGGAATGGTGGGGCAGGTTTTTGTACAGAAAAAGGCAAAAGCTTATAATGATTTAGATGAAAAAGATTTTGCGGTTACTTTTGCAAGCAGCAAGATAAAAATTAATGCTATTTTATTGATTCCGGTAATGTCAGACAGGCAGACTATCGGGGTTTTAGAACTAAGCTCAAACAGTAATTTTGATCAGGATTCAATTGACTTTTTCGTAGAAAGCTGTAGAAATATCGCTATCGCAATACGTGCTGCAAAAAGCCGTGAAAAAGAACAGCGCCTTCTTGAGGAAACTCAGGCTCAGTCTGAGGAATTACAGGTGCAACATTCTGAATTGGAAAATCTGAATACGGAATTGGAAGCTCAGACTCAAAAGCTTCAGGCATCGGAAGAAGAACTGAAAGTGCAGCAGGAAGAACTGATGCAGACCAACACAGAGTTGGAAGAGCGATCAAAACTTTTAGAAGAAAAAAATCAACTGATTGCCGAACGTAATATTGAAATTCAGAGAAAGGCAGAAGAATTGGCTTTAAGCACTCAATACAAATCTGAATTTTTGGCAAATATGTCGCATGAGTTGCGCACACCATTAAATTCTATTCTCCTTTTGTCTCGTCTTATGGCTGAAAATCCTGATGAAAACCTGAATGAAGACCAGATAGAATCGGCAAAAGTGATACAGAGTTCAGGAAGCAGTTTGCTGACTTTAATTGATGAGATTTTAGATTTAGCGAAAATAGAATCGGGTAAAATGTCTCTGGAATATCAGGACGTTGTGATCGATGAAGTGGTAAAAGATCTGAAAAACCTGATGAATCCTTTAGTTAAGGAAAAAGGAATTGAATTTAACATCAATATTGAGGAAGAAGTAGAAAAAAGCCTTGAAGTAGACCGTTTACGTCTTGATCAGGTGTTGAGAAATTTATTATCGAATGCTTTGAAATTTACGAAAGAGGGAAGTGTAGAGCTAAACATCAAAAAATATCCTAAAAATAAAGATTTCATTGTCTTTTCAGTAAAAGATACAGGAATAGGAATCCCCGAAGATAAACAGAGAATAATATTTGAAGCCTTTCAGCAAGCTGACGGATCTACACAGCGTAAATTTGGCGGAACCGGTTTAGGATTGTCAATCAGCCGTGAAATTGCTAAATTATTAGGAGGATATTTAGATCTGAAAAGTAAAGTTAATGAAGGCAGCGAATTCAGTTTAATCATTCCGATGAGCGAAAAACTGAAAAGAAATGAAGAAATTCAGAACACAAATTCTGATCAGAATTTAGTTGATGTTATTCTGGGAGATGTTGAAGAAATCAAACAAATTATTGACTATAAAGACAGCGAAATTTCTAAAGCATTCAATCATTTGGAGATTCCTGAAGATGTAGATGACGACAGAGACAGTATTACAAAGAATGATAAAGTAATTCTTATTGTAGAAGACGATACCAATTTTGCAAAAGCTCTTTTGAAATTTGCAAGAATGCAGAATTATAAAGGTGTTGTAGTAGTAAGAGGAGATCATGCTTTATCTGCAGCAATGCAATATCATCCCGCAGCAATTTTATTAGATGTACAGCTTCCTGTAAAAGATGGATGGGCGGTAATGGAAGAACTGAAATCTAACCCACAAACCAAACCAATTCCTGTTCACATGATGTCTTCGCTTCATGTACAGAAAGAAAGTCTGATGAAAGGTGCTATCGATTTTATTAACAAACCTGTTGCATTAGATCAAATGACAGATGTTTTCAAGAAAATTGAAGACGCTCTGAAAAAGTCTCCGCAAAAAGTTCTTATCGTAGAAGAAAATGATAAACATGCAAGTGCATTATCTTATTTCCTGAGTAATTTTAATATTTCTCTTTCTGTGGTAGATAATGTGGAAGATAGTGTGAAAGCATTTAATACTGATGGAGTAGACTGTGTAATTTTGGATATCGGAGCAAACCGCAGAAATGCTTATAAAATTATAGAATCTATTAAGAGTTATGAGGGGCTGGAAAATCTGCCTATCATTATTTTTACCGAAAGAAATTTATCAACATCTGAAGAATTGAAAATTAAGCAATATGCAGATTCTATTGTTGTAAAAACAGCCCATTCTTATCAGAGAATTTTAGATGAAGTAGGATTATTCCTTCATTTGGTAGAAGAAAAAAACAGTTCGGTAGAAACCATCAGAAGCAAAACTTTAGGATCTTTAACAGAAGTTCTGAGCGGCAAAAAAATTCTGATTACCGATGATGATGTACGGAATATTTTTTCCTTAACGAAAGCATTGGAGAAATATAAAGTAGAAGTTGTGCTTGCGATGGATGGTGTTCAGGCTTTAGAACAAATTAAAGAACATCCGGATGTAGATGTTGTTCTGATGGATATGATGATGCCCGAAATGGACGGCTATGAAACCATTCAGGAAATTAGAAAAATGCCGAAGTTTAAAAGATTACCAATTATTGCAGTAACAGCAAAATCAATGATTGGTGACCGGGACAAATGTATTCAGGCAGGTGCATCAGATTATATCACAAAACCTGTAGATATCGATCAGTTGCTTTCTCTGTTGCGTGTCTGGTTGTATGAAAGTTAAATCGCAGATTCTCTTATGAAAAAGAAGATTTTGATTGTGGATGATGATCCACGCAATATATTTGCCTTAAAGTTAACGCTGAAAGCGCGTGGTTTCCGGATGGAAACCTGTACAATGGCACAAGAAGCGATTCAGATCCTAAAAAATGATCCGCAAATAGGATTGGTATTGATGGATATGATGATGCCCGAAATGGATGGCTACGAAGCGGTAAAAATTATCCGCGAAACACCTTCTATAAGCCATGTCCCTGTAATTGCAGTAACAGCTCAGGCAATGGAGGAAGATCGACAGAAATGTATCGATGCAGGTGCGCAGGAATATGTGAAAAAACCGATTGATGTAGAAGAATTATTAACTGCTATAGAAAAATTTGCTTAAATGCTGGAACCAAGTATCGTAAAAGACGAAGAGATAGAATATCTTATTAAAGATGTATACGATTTGTATGGATACGATTTTTCTTTGTACAGCAGAGCTTCTTTTAAACGAAGAGTAAACCGTATCTGTTTAATAGACCGTTTTACAAGCTTTGCAGAGTTAAGATATACCATTATCAATGATCCGAATTATTTAAAGCATTTCATCGAAGAAATTACGGTAAATGTAACAGAAATGTTCCGCGATCCGCATTTTTTCAAAAAGCTGAGAGAGGAAATTTTACCGCAATTGGGAACGTATCCTCTTATAAGAGTTTGGGTTGCAGGTTGTTCTACCGGTGAAGAAGCTTATTCTATGGCAATTTTGCTGAAGGAAGCCAATCTTTATCACAAATGTTTAATCTACGGAACAGATATTAATCCTTCAGTTTTGGAAACGGCAAGATCAGGTGTTTTTCCGATGAATCAGATGAAGATATATTCCGAAAATTATATGCTTTCGGGTGGGAAAGAAGATTTTTCACAGTATTATACCGCAAATTATGACAGTGTAAGATTAGATAAAAGTCTTCAGGAAAAGCTGATTTTGTCTACTCACAATTTGGTTTCAGACAGTTCCTTCAATAGTTTTCAGCTTATTATCTGCAGAAATGTAATGATTTACTTTGAAAAAACTTTACAGGAAAGAGTTTTTAAACTTTTTGATGCAAGTCTCGAAAATTTGGGATATCTGGCTTTAGGTTCGAAAGAAACTTTGCGGTTTTCAAATTTAGATAAATCTTATCATCAGATCGGCGATCAGAAAATCTGGAAAAAAATAGATCATAATTAAAATGGAAACACCAATAAGTAAAACCAGATTAATTGTTATCGGAGGTTCTGCGGGAAGTCTGCAGGTAATCATGGAAATGATTAAAAACCTGGATGATAATTTGGGTTTTCCTATTGTTTTGGTGGTTCACAGAAAAGCTCAGTCTACCAGTATTCTTCCCACTTTGTTGCAGCAGTTTACTACAATGCAGGTTTTGGAAGTTGAGGATAAAACGGAGATTGAAAGCGGTAAAATATATATTGTTCCTGCAGATTATCACATGCTGTTTGAGGATACAAATAAAGTTTCGCTGGAAGGATCTGAAAAAATGAATTACTCACGACCTTCAATTGATGTCACCTTCAAATCTGCCGCCGAAACTTTCGGGGATAGCGTCATTGGGATCTTACTTTCTGGTGCCAACGCAGATGGAGTAGAAGGTTTGGGTTATATTAAAAGAAATAAAGGAAAAGTCTGGATTCAGGACCCGGAAACCGCTGAAGTAGATTATATGCCGAGACAGGCAGCTCAGCAGATTGATTACGACTTATTAATTGAGCCAAAGAATCTGGCAGAATGTATTAATAAGCTGAATATCAATCAATAAATTTAAATTAAACAAAATAAATATATGAACAGAAAGAAAATTTTGATTTTTGATGATGACAAGGTTATTCTCGAAGTAATCAGCATCATTTTTGAGGAGGGTGGTTACGATGTCGAAATTTCAGAAACTTCGCATGATATTATTCAGAAAGTTTCGCAGTTTCAGCCCGATGTAATTTTAATGGATAACTGGATTCCGAACATCGGTGGTGTGGAAGCTACAAGACTTTTAAAAAGTCACGAAGAATACAAAGATATTCCTGTAATTTATGTCACTGCCAATAATGACATTGTAGCACTTGCAGAAAGTGCAAAAGCAGATGATTATGTTGCTAAACCCTTTAATTTAGATGATTTAGAAGAGAAGGTAGCAAGGCATATTAAGAACTAAATTTTACGGATTATTTTACATTAAAAACTTAATTTAAAAAAGGCTCGGATAAAAATCCGAGCCTCAACTTTTATCATAAAGATTTTATTTAAATCTTACTTTTTACCAGTTAACCATTGGTTTTGCAATTTCTGTTCAGCAGGTGTCGGGTTTGCCTTGAACTGAAGCGTTTCCATTGTCATTTTATCTAAAATTGCTTTTCCTTTAAGATCAATTTTATCATTTTTGTCACCGTTTTTACGAAGAATTGTTAACGTTACATTCTGTCCGTCTTTAATGCTCTTAGAATAATTAATAAACTCCTGTACGTTTTGAATATTAATTGTCTTACCGTCTAAAGCAACCACTTCATCTGTAATTTTGAATCCGATGCTTTTTGCAAATGGTGACAAAGCAGAGTTTTCATCAAATACAAAAGTATTGTTCTTGTCGTTGTATCCTGTTTGGTTAGGGTCTTTTATCAACCAGAAAATAGGCGGAGTTTCCTGTTTGTTGATTTCTACACCTACCATATTCAGGTATTCTGCATAAGGTGTTGGTTGGCTTCCTGCGATATATTTGTTGTAAAAATCTTTCACTTGAGGATAACCTGTAATAGTTACCAACTCATCAATCAGTTTATCATCTTTAAAAGGTTTGTTTTCACCAAATCTCTGAGATAGTTTTCGGATCATGTCACGATAACCCATTTCACCGTTTGATAATTTTCTCAGTTCAATATCCAGACACATTGTTAAAAGTGTCCCTTTTTCATATACGTTTCTGTACTGATCTTTGTATTCATCAAGCAAAATATTTTTACTCATCACCGTGAAAGGCATCGTATCATTATAGCTTTTAGAATTTTTAATTTTATCGCTCATTCTCTGAAGAAACTGATCCTTTGTAATCAGTCCTTCCTGAATCTGGAATAAATTAGCAAAATATTCAGTTCCGCCTTCATACATCCAAAGATGCTGAGACATTTTAGGATCTGCATAATCAAAGTAATGAATTTCTTCCGAATGCGTTTTCAAAGGATTTACCGTATGAAAAAACTCGTGAGAAACTACATCCACAATAGATTCGTCGATGGCTTCTTTAGGCATCATTTCGTGTAAAACCACACTTGTAGATTCGTGATGTTCCAAAGCTCCGAAACCTTTTATCTGTGGTCCTTCTGTTCCTGCAAGATAAAGCATGATTGCGTATTTCTTGTTGGTATTCATATCACCCAAAAATTTCTTTTGAGCAACTACCATTTTTTCCAAATTTTCTTTGAAATCTGCAGCTTTATACTTTCCTGTAGGTGAATACACTCCTAAAACCAAATCCATTCCGCCTGCATTGAAGGTAATATAATCTGGTTTAGAATACATCAAAGGAGAATCTGTAAGTTTCGCATAATTTGCCAGAGTAAAAGTATCTGTAGCTTCAGATTTATCCTGATCTACCAATGCAGTCGTTCCATAAAAATCGGTTGGCTTCTGAATCGTTAATTGGTAAGGAACATCCTGCATTTTATCGATATAACCGACAAAACCGTGCGTATTGATCATGTAGATTTTCCCTTCTTCAATGTCTGTTCCAGAAGGTGAAAATACTGCTTTATGTTTTGTAGTGTCGCCTTCTTCATCAAAGCTGTCATTCACTAAATATGTAACTTTAGTTAAAGCCTGAGCATTTTTAAGAGAGTAGGTATTATCGCCAACTTTGGTAAAAGACAATTCTTTTCCTTTGTTATCTAAAAATTTGATTCCTTCAATAAATCTTCCGTAATCATCTACAGAATAGGTTCCCGGAACGGTTTTAGGAAAGTGAAATTTCACATCTCCCGATTTCATTTTCGGAAATTCCATCGTTACGGCTACTTTATCGTCTTTTATATTCACCAAATCGATGTTTGTTTTAATCGACTGTGCATTGATGAAAGCTGCACCAAGAATTCCTAAGCTTATTGCTATTTTTTTCATTAGGTTTGATTTATAGATAAGTAGTTGATGGAATTTGTGTTTTGTTACACAAGATTGAAGATATTAAATATAAATTTTTGTTAAATCTTGTTCATCTATTATTACTTCTTTCAATGTATTCGTCCTCTAATTGTTGAGTAATATTCATAATAAATTATTGCAACTTACTATACCTCAAATAATAATTCTTATCAAATTCAACAGGAATCGCACTTTTTAAAGTTGTTTTCTGCCAAGATTCAGTGGGTGAAATTGTCTGATCACCGAATCTCAGAGGAAGATTCAGGTTTTTAACTACGTTTGTATAACGATATTTCAGTTCTTTTCCATTTTGAGAATATTCTAAAATAGGAATTTTAGTTGTTCTCAGATACTGATTAAATATACTCGAAAAATCAATTCCCGATTTCTCAGAAATATATTTTTCAATCTGTTCTGTTGTTACCGTTTGATGATAAAAATCTTTATTCAGACCTTTCAGAATCTGCCTGAATTTCTCATCATTATTAATGATCTGTCTCATTGTATGTAGCATACTTGCACCTTTGGGATACATATCGCCGCTTCCTTCATTTCTCACGCCATATTTTCCGATGATCGGGATGTCGTTGGCAATATTATTCTGAATTCCCTGAGCATAAACATTTGCTGAGTTTTTATCTATATAATTTTCAGTAAAAAGCACTTCAGAATACATCGTGAAGCTCTCATGAATCCACATATCTGCCTGATCTTTGGCTGTAATATTGTTGGCAAACCATTCGTGTCCACTTTCGTGAATAATAATGTAATCCCAGTTTAGTCCTACTCCAGTTCCGGAAAGATCTCGTCCCAAATATCCGTTTTGATAACCATTTCCGTAGGCTATGTTACTTTGATGTTCCATTCCCAAATAAGGAGAGTCAACAAGTTTGTAAGAATCTTCATAGAAAGGATAGGCACCAAACCAATATTCAAAAGCTTTCAGCATAGGTTTTACCTGCTGAAACTGTTTTTTTGCTTTATTTAAATTATAATCGATTACCCAATAATCAAGATCAAGTTTACCTTTTTCGCCGTTATAAGAATCTTTAAAGTTCACATATTTACCAATATTCGGAATGATAGAATAAGCGTTAATCGGGTTTTTAACTTCCCATGTGAAAATATTTTTTCCGTTTTCTTTAGTTCTGTTAATTAATCGTCCGTTTCCTATTCCTGTTAAATCTGGGGGAGTGATAATCTTCATTACAATTCCGTTTTCCGGTTCGTCGCTCCAGATATCTTTTGTTGGAAGCCAGATTGATGCGCCAATTCCTTCATCGGCAACGCTCATCCATGGATTTCCATTTTCATCTTCTGTAAAAACCCAGCCTCCGTCCCAAGGTGCGTTTCTGGCAATGGCAGGATTTCCGGAATACCATATATCAATAGTATATTTTTCTCCTGTCCTGAATTTTTTATTGGTTGAAATGAATATGAAATCACCTTCTCTCCTGAATCCGTTTACAGTTGGAAAACTGCAATCTATTTTATCGACTTTCATCGGCATTTGAAGGTCAATCTGAAAAACAGGATTCGTCACATCTTTTATAATTTCAAAACTAATCTTATTGTTTCCTTTAATGCTTTTCTGTGCGAAATCTGGCTCTACCGACAATTCATATTTTTTGACATCCCAAAAATTCCGGAATTCTGTATTAGAACCTTTCAAAGTATCCTGTTTCGTAAAGGTTTTATTCTGCTCAAAAAACTGACCGAAAAACAATCCTGAAACAAATAAAATGGAGTATGAAATTTTTTTCATAAAATGTGAAGTTTGATGTTTTCAAAATTATAAAATTTAATTTCAATAATTCGCATCAAAAGCTGAAATAAATTATCCAGAATACAAAACTTATGTAAATCCAAAGGAATGAGAAGATAATATGCACAGAAGTTTCAAAAATTTTACCTTTCCATAATTTTGAAGAGTAACCAAAAAACTGAAAGACAAGTCTTGTCGTCCAGAAAATAGCGAGTCCCAGAATTATTTTTTTTCCAAGACTCGTTTCCATTAAATCATTTGCAGAGGTAAGACAGAGCAAGCCCATCAAAAACACCGTGAGTGCAATAAAAACGGTGTGAATTTTCATTATTTGCCGGTTAGCAAGACTTAGCGATTTGAATTCTTTTTCCCATTCAAAATATTTAGGAAAGATAATATGAATGAAAGCCAAAAAGATGAAAATAATTCCTACTATAATTAGGTGAATCTGCATTTTGATAGTTTTACGGTTTACAGATAAAAATTGACATAAACGGAGTGAATTTTACATCTTCAAAAGTTGTAAATCCGGAATTTTTAAAAGCATTTTTCCAGATTTTTTTTGAAAAGAAATGTGTAAATCCTACAGAAAAGGCAAAGAAATTGGGAAGATCACGCAAATGTTCTACCATTATTACTTTTCCGTTGGGTTTACAAACACGATGACATTCTTTTAAGAACTGAATCTTTTCATCGTTTGATCTTATCTCATGTACCGCAGAAAGAAGAAAAATAAGATCAACAGAATGATCGCTCATCTCCATTGAGTTTGATTTCATTTGTTGCGTGTTGGGATAAACCAGACTCACTTTTCGGGCTCTTATTATTGCAGGTTCGGTGTGTCTTTCAGCATCATAAAAATCAAAAACTTTGAGTTCTGCATTTGGGAAATTGTTTTTAATGATGAAACTCGTTTCGTCAAAACCGGCATTAATATTGAGGATTTGTTTCACTTCAGATTCATCAATTTTACACTTTTTAAGCCATTTAAAATTATAATATCCTGAAAAATCATATACATAAGCAGAAACAAGTAAAGGCATGATAAGTCCGTATAAAAATGAAATAATGATGATCCAAAACACAATATCTGACCAGCGAAAGATTTGGTGACTTATTACAATTATAGCTAAAACAGCAATTCCGAAGATGTAAAAATGTCTGTTGAAACTTAAAATATTCAAAACTCCTTGAAATTTTTTTCTTTTTATTTCCATGATTCTATTTTTCCTTTTTTCCAGTAATACGGAATGTTTTTAATAATAAAAGTATTTGCCAAGATTGGATTTTTAAGTTGTAATGTATTTAAAAATTCAAAATGATAATCGATCACTTTTACAGGTTTGGGAATCCAGTTCTGTCGCACTCCTTCAATGATGAGAACTTCTTTCGTTGTCTGGTTGTAGGTGAAAGTGAAAGGCAATGGTCCTGCAAATCTTCGTGCTTCTTTCCAGTCTGCAAAAGGTGAATGTTCCGGAAGAGAAATTTCTTGGTCTGTTTTACTCAGTTTTATATTAAATTTCGACTGAACTGAATGAATTTCTGTTGTGCTTTCGTCTTCAGTTTGGTGAATATCGGTGGTTGTGTAATTGTAATGGGTGAAAATATTTCCCATGATTTCCATTTTCTTCTTATCGGTTTCAGATTTCAGAATATATAAACCACGCAGTCTTTTCCCTGCTTTATTGGTGTATCTTACAAATACGCGATAACCAATCAGGAAGAAATCGTTTCCCATAAATTTTGGAAAACCTTTTGGTCGCAGATTTTTTGTCTGAACCATTGCAGCGGCTACAAAAGCCCATTTATCATCAAAAGTATCCAGTTCGAGACATTCGGGAATCAGATTTTGAAGTTCTTCTTTGGGAACGGCAAATGTAAAAACAAGCGAACTCTCGAAAAATGCTTCTACAGCGAACGGATGATTTTTTAGGTAACTCATCATTATATTATCATGTTTTTTTGTGGTATTAGAAATTTATTTGTGTAAATTAAAACAATAAAAAGAAAAGCGAATAGAGAATTGTAATGTCCCCAAAGCAATAAATCGGGAGCTAAAATGAATTCAATAATGTTCATTACTGCAATAACGATCATTTGTAAAATGACATTCAGTTTTATTTTGATTCCGGATATAATCCAGATTGCCATTATGATTTCTGAAATTCCGATGACAGACGTTAAAATTCTCGAATGCTCTTCACCTAAAATTTGGGCAACAATTTCCTCATGTCTGGGAACAAGACCAAGCAGCTTACAATACAAACCGTTAATTAGCCAGACTGCTGCAATGAAATAATTAATCGATTGGTAAACTGTCTTCATCTTTTTGCTGTTTTAATTTCTAAACAAATGTAAACAAACTTTTTGAACTTTCAATAATTATTGAAAATTAAATATAAAAAATAGTTTATCAGATATATATGATAAACTATTTAGTATGATTTCAGAAGTTTAATTTCTTATTTGAATACTTCTTGTTGTTATTTTAATATTTTACAGGCAATTTCGCTTCTCTTTTCTGAACTTTTTTAAATGTGTAAGCACACATCAAAATACTGAATTCGTAAAGGAATAAAAGTGGTAAAGCTGCCATCATCATACTCAGAACATCTGCAGGAGTTACGATTGCTGCGACAACCATAATTAAAACAATAGCATGTCTTCTGTACTTTTTCATGAATGCAGGATTCAGAATTCCAATAGTCGTTAAAAAATAAATAAGAACCGGAAAAAGAAAAACGACACCCATTCCTAAAACCACCTGTAAAAAAAGAGTAGTATAATCACTCAAATCATAAAGCGGAATGATGATGTCAGAAATTTTAAAGATAACTCCGAAATTAACGGCGAATGGTAAGATTAAAAAATATCCGCAAAGAACTCCCATGATAAAAAGAATCCACACAGAATTGATGATGAAAATAGAATTTTTTCTTTCATTAGGATGCAAAGCTGGACTGATAAATCTCCAAAGTTCCCAGACAATGTAAGGAAAACCGATCACCAAACCTCCGAAAATAGAAACCGCCATCATCACATTAAATTGCTGATAAAGTCTTTGTACACGCACCGGAAATTCTTTGGGAAGCTCTATACTGTCTTCACCCAAAATCATTCTCGAAAAATGATTAACGATTTTAAAAGTAGGAAAATCATTTCTGGTAGGTCCGAAAAATACGTGATCCATAATCCAGTTGATGTTGAACCCAACAACTACAGCTGCAATAACTATAGCAATAATCGAACGGATAAGATGACCTCTCAGTTCACCAATATGTCCGAAAAAGGACATTTCTTTACCTTCACTCACAGATTTTTTTTTAATGTTGTCAAATTTAGGAAAAAAAGAGCGGAGTTGGATGATAGAAGCATGAAGTTATAGATTCAAAATTTAAAATTATTATTATGAATTTTTTCTTCCTGTATTCGCACGATTCTCAATCTCAATTTAATTTTTTGTTTAATTAATTCCTTCGTCAAGAAGTTTATGAAGATCAATAATCCCAAAATACTGTCCGTTTTCTGTCACGATCAGCTGTCCGATATTATTGTCTTTCAGTATTTTCATTGCAGCTTTTGCTAAAGAATCTTTTTCTATGGTTTTGGGGTTTGCAGACATGATATCTTTTGCCGAAACTTTAGAAATATCTTCACCATTCAGCAACATTCTTCGTAAATCTCCGTCTGTAATTACTCCGATGATTGTTTCACCATTTGTTACTACAGTAATTCCATGGCTGGAAGCACTTATCGAAATAATTACATCTCTTATCGAAGATTCTTCAGTTACCTGAGGTTTTTGCGAAGAAACAAACTGCTCGACTCTTGCTGTTAAATTTTTACCCAAACTTCCACCGGGATGAAATTTGGCAAAATCATTTTCTTTAAAATCATTCATTTCCATTAAACATACAGCTAAAGCGTCTCCTAAAGCCATTTGTAAAGTTGTAGAACTTGTAGGAGCTAATTTATTCGGGCAGGCTTCCAGATCTACATGAGTGTCCAGAACGACATCAGAATATTCAGCCAGTTTGCTTTTTTTATTTCCCGTCATTCCTATTAATGAAGAAGAATAATCTTTAAGATAGGCAACCAAATTGATGATTTCAGGAGAATTTCCCGAATTTGAAATGCATAAAACTACATCCTGCTTTTGAATTACTCCCAAATCTCCGTGAATGGCTTCTGAAGCGTGTAAGAATTGTGACGGAGTTCCTGTTGAGTTTAATGTAGCAACAATTTTATTTCCTACGTGAGCAGATTTTCCGATTCCTACAACGATTAATTTTCCTTTGGCAGAATGAATGATTTCTACTGCCTTTACAAAGTCTTCATCGATTCGGTTTTTCAGTTTTTCTAATTCGGCAATTTCTATGGTTAATGTGCTCTTGGCGATTGAAATAATGTTTGATGTATCCATTTTTCGCAATATGATTTCTGTATAAATATACCAAAGTAAAACCGCATCATTTAAGGATTTTTAACGCAGGTTTTATTTTTTATAAATCTGTTTACTTTTATTTTCAGTAAAAAAGTTATAACTTTGGATTAGATGCAAATTTAGCAATACAAATTTAGATGAGCGCAAAAAAAGCTAATTTATCGGGCGAGTTAAAGAAATACTTCGGATTTTCTACTTTCAAAGGTCAGCAGGAACTTATTATTAAGGAACTGTTGGAGGGCAAAGATATTTTTGTTCTGATGCCTACAGGAGGAGGGAAATCTTTATGTTACCAACTTCCCGCTCTTATTTCAGAAGGAACTGCGATAGTGGTTTCTCCTTTAATTGCTTTAATGAAAAATCAGGTAGATGCCGTGAATGGTTTGTCTTCTGAAAATGGAGTAGCCCATGTTCTTAATTCTTCTCTCAACAAAACGCAGACCAAACAGGTTTTTGATGATATAAAAAGCGGAAAAACCAAACTTTTATACGTTGCTCCGGAATCTCTTATTAAAGAAGATTATCTTGAATTTTTCAGAGATGTGAAAATTTCTTTCGTTGCGATTGATGAAGCGCACTGTATCTCAGAATGGGGACACGATTTCCGTCCGGAATACAGAAACCTAAAATCAATTATTGATAAGATTGCCGATGTTCCGGTAATTGCTCTTACAGCAACGGCAACACCAAAAGTTCAGGATGATATTCAGAAAACTTTGGGAATGACGGATGCTTTGGTTTTTAAAGAAAGCTTTAACAGAGCTAATTTATATTATGAAGTTCGCCCGAAAGTGAATGTTGATAAAGAGATTGTAAAATTTATCAATAAACATAAAGGTAAATCTGGGATCGTATATTGTCTGAGCCGAAGAAAAGTAGAGGAATTTGCTCAGCTTTTGCAGGTAAATGGCATTAATGCGCTTCCTTATCATGCAGGTTTAGACCAAAAAGTGAGAGTGACCAATCAGGATAAATTTCTGATGGAAGAAGCAGATGTTATTGTTGCTACCATTGCATTCGGAATGGGAATCGATAAGCCGGATGTTCGTTTTGTGATTCATTACGATTTCCCAAAATCTCTGGAAAGTTATTATCAGGAAACAGGTCGTGCAGGACGAGATGGAGGAGAAGGACATTGTTTGGCATTCTATGATCCTAAAGATATTGAAAAGTTAGAAAAATTCTTAGCTCAAAAACCTGTTTCCGAAAGAGAAATCGGGTTGCAGCTTCTCAACGAAGTAGTAGGTTATGCCGAAACTTCCATGAGCAGAAGACAATATATTTTGTATTATTTTGGTGAAACTTTTGACCCTGTAAATGGTGAGGGAGCAAAAATGTGTGACAACGCATCAAACCCGCCAAAACTGAAAGATGCTTCCGAAGATTTGAAAAAAGTTTTGAAACTGATACAAGAAACTAGTGAGAAATTTAAGTCTAAAGATCTTATTTCTGTTATTGTAGGAAAAGAAAATGCAGTTACAAAATCTTATAAATTGGAGCAGACTTCTTTTTTTGGTTTCGGAAAACATGAAAAGGATAACTACTGGAAAACAATTTTAAGACAGGCAACCGTACAGAATTTTTTACAAAAAGATATTGAAACGTATGGTGTTCTGAAAATTTCACCTAAAGGACGGGAAGTGCTTGATGGAAAGTTTAAAGATTCTTTCCTTATTGCGGAGGATCGGGAATTTGATCTTTCGCAAACGAAAGCAGACAGTGATCAGGTACAGATGCAGGCAAGCGGAAGTCTTGATCAGAATCTATTTGGCCAGCTTAAAGAATTGAGAAAAAAAGTTGCTAAAAAGTGCGGAATTCCTCCTTACACAGTGTTTATGGATCCGAGTCTGGAAGATATGACCGTTCAATATCCCATCACCGTTGAAGAAATTACAAAAATTTACGGAGTAGGAGAAGGAAAAGCAAAAAAGTACGGTAAAGAATTTGCTGATTTTATCTCTAAATACGTAGAAGACAATAATATAGAACGTACTCAGGATATGGTTCTGAAAAATGTGGCGAATAAGTCCAGTCACAAAGTTTTCATTATTCAGAGTACGGATAAAAAGATTGATCTAGAGGATATAGCAAGAGCCAAAAACCTTTCGATGAATGATCTTTTGAAAGAAATGGAACGAATTGTTTATCAGGGAACAAAGCTGAATATAGACTATTATATCGAAGAGAATTTTGATGAAGATATGGTAGATGAATTTATGGAATTTATGACTGAATCTGAAAGCGATAGCATGAAGGTATTACTTGATGAATTTGGTGATGAACTTTCGGATGAAGAAGTGAGAATGCTGAGAATTAAATTCATAAGTGACGTTGCCAATTAATTTTTAGATAGAATTTAAAATGGAAGATCCAATATTTGAAGCTAAAAAAGAACTGATTAACTGGATTCGGGAAATGGATGATCTGGATAGAATTCAGGAATTGTTAGATTTGAAAAATTCGGAAAATCAAAATATAATAGTTGCAGAAAATCAGGTAGAATATGCAATAAAGGATGATTTTGATGAACGGTTTGCCAAAGGAATTTCTCATCAAGAGATGAAAAGAAGGACTATTGAGCATATTAGAAGCTTACCTTGGAAGCATTAATTTTTTATAAAAAGGAATTTGAAAATATAATCAATAACCTTGTAGATATTTTGTTTGACAAAGAATATTTCGGTTTTGAAGATTATGCAGTAGAATACACTGAAAAGATATATGATTTTATAGAAGATAATATTGCTAAACCTATAAGTAGAAGTACGCCGCAACATTTTCAGAAGTATGGTAAAAAGTTTATCAGATATAAAGCGAATAATCATACTTTCTGGTATATTTTTTTCGACCAAAGAGGCAATCAGTTTTTAATTAATTATATTTTAAATAATCATTCACAAGATTTCCCTGATTTAATTTAGTTGGAATTTAAATTCTCAAAAAGGAAAAAATCAATTTAAGACATTTTTCAAACGAAATCTTACAATGAAGAAGAAAATTTCTGTCATATTTATTCTGCCGGATCTGGAAACCGGAGGAGCAGAAAGAATCGTTACTACCATAGCAAATCATCTTTCAAGAGATAAGTTTGAGCCTAAAATTTTGCTTTTACGTAAAGAAGGAGGTTATCTTAAATTATTAAAAGATGATGTTGAGATCATCGATATTAAGACAGAAAGAATAAGACATTCTTTAAAACCTATTTTAAAGGAAATATACCGAAGAAAACCGGATATTGTTTTTTCAGGATTTGGAGAAGTAAATGCTTATATGTCTCTGTTTATCAAGCTTTTTCCACAGGTAAAATTCATTGCCAGAGAAACCAATGTTGTTTCGCAGCATGTAACGAAAAAAGAGATCAAATTTTTCTACACTTTTTATAATAATTACCATCAGATTATTGCACAAAGTGATGATATGATGAATGATCTGATTAATAATTTTAAAGTCAGCCATTCCAAAATCATAAAAATTAATAATCCGGTAGATTTTGATTTCATTAATGAAAAACTTTTGAATTCTAACAAGCCGGAAAGCTTCAGGTATAATTATAAAAACGTAGTAGCCATTGGGAATTTATCTGCCAGAAAAGGATTTGATAATCTTCTGAAAGTCTTTTCTAGGTTAAAAAACGAAAATATAATTCTTCATATTCTGGGAGACGGAAAAGACCGCGAAATCCTTCATCAGATGAAAGATTTTTTAGGTTTAAAAAATATTGTTTTCCATGGGAGACAGGAAAATCCTTATCAGTTTTTGAAATATGCAGACTTATTTATTCTTTCATCGAGATATGAAGGTTTTCCAAATGTTTTACTGGAAGCCGGAGCTTGCGGAACGTATTCTTTAGCGAATAATTGTCCGGGAGGAATTAATGAAATTATTCAGAATGACATCAACGGAGAGATTGGAAATATTGATAATCACGAAGATTTTGCTCAAAAAATAAGATTGATATTACAACAGAATTACGATAAAGAATGGATTATCAATTCCATAAAATCAAGATTTTCAAAAGAAATTATTTTAGATAATTACGAAAAAGTTTTATTGGATTTGATGACAAAATAATAATCTTTATATTTCCTTAAATTTGCACTTCAATTTTATAAAATCAATCATCCATTCATGAAAAAACTTCCGAAATTGGGTTGTGCATGCGAAAAGCAAGACTTAATCGAATCTGAATACAGAACTTCAAACGTAGGAATCGATTTTACCGGCGGCAGAAATGCCGAGGTAAGTATTATTCAGTGTAAACTTTGCCAGAGAATTTGGCTTAAATATCTTGTGGAAAAGGAGAGTTTTACAAAATCAGGAAGATGCTACAAAGGAATTATCGCAAAAAAAGAGGTCGCAGGAATGAAACCTGAAAATGCTGTTGAATACTTGGAAAATCTTGAGTGGTATATCTACGGAGGTGCTGATCTTGGAAGTGCAAAAAAATTCGGGCAAGGAAAAATAGATTTATAATATCTTAAAGTTCAATCTTAAACTTGACAAAACTCACTTTGTTCCTTGTAAATTAATCAGTAAATTTGTAATAATTTAAGAATAGCTAATAATAAATCATAATAATACAATGAGTCAATTCGATGTTACCGTAATAGGTTCTGGTCCTGGAGGTTATGTAGCTGCAATACGCGCTGCACAATTAGGTTTCAAAACAGCAATTATTGAAAAATATTCAACTTTAGGCGGAACTTGTCTTAACGTTGGATGTATTCCTTCAAAAGCACTTCTGGACAGTTCTGAGCATTTCGAAAATGCAAAACACAATTTCGAAAACCACGGAATTATCATTAACGAGCCAAAAGCAGACATTGCAAGAATGGTTGCCAGAAAAAATGAAGTGGTAGAACAGACTACAAAAGGTATCAACTTTTTGATGGACAAAAATAAAATTACTGTTTTTGAAGGTCTTGGAAGTTTTGAATCTGCAACTCAGATTAAAGTTACAAAAAATGACGGTTCTACTGAAACCATTGATTCTAAATATACCATTATTGCAACAGGTTCTAAACCTTCATCTTTGCCTTTTATCACTTTAGATAAAGAAAGAGTCATTACTTCTACGGAAGCTTTAAACCTTAAAGAAATTCCTAAGCATTTGGTTGTGATTGGTGGTGGAGTAATTGGTCTTGAATTAGGTTCGGTTTATTTGAGATTGGGTTCTCAGGTTACAGTAGTTGAATTTATGGATAAAATTATTCCTACAATGGATGGAGCTTTAAGCAAAGAATTGACTAAAGTTCTTAAAAAACAAGGAATGAAATTTATGCTTTCTACAGCTGTTTCTGCGGTTGAAAGAAACGGAGATTCTGTAAAAATTACTGCAAAAGATAAGAAAGGAGAAGAAGTTACAGTTGAAGGAGATTACTGTTTGGTTTCTGTAGGTAGAAAACCTTATACAGATGGTCTTGGATTGGAAAAAGCTGGTGTAGAGCTGGACGAAAGAGGAAGAGTGAAAACCAACGATCACTTACAAACCAATGTTGCAAATATCTATGCAATCGGTGATGTGATAAAAGGTGCAATGTTGGCTCACAAAGCTGAAGAAGAAGGTGTTTTTGTTGCTGAAACTTTAGCGGGACAAAAACCTCATATCAATTATAACTTAATTCCTGGAGTAGTTTATACTTGGCCTGAAGTTGCAGGAGTGGGTAAAACTGAAGAGCAGCTGAAAGAAGAAGGTGTTGCTTACAAAGTGGGTTCTTTCCCAATGAGAGCTTTGGGAAGAAGCCGTGCAAGTGGTGATATTGATGGTTTGGTGAAAATTATCGCTGACGAAAAAACTGATGAGGTTCTTGGTTTCCATATGATTGGTGCAAGAGCTGCAGATTTAATTGCTGAAGGTGTAATTGCTATGGAATTCCGTGCGAGTGCAGAAGATATTGCAAGAAGTTCTCACGCTCACCCAACGTATGCAGAAGCTATAAAAGAAGCTGCTTTGGATGCTACCGGAAAAAGAGCATTGCATATGTAATTGAAATATAAATAAAATGTATATAAAGAGAAATCATATTTTGATTTCTCTTTTTTTTGGCATAAAAATAGATTTTAAAAAATAAAAAAACTTATTATGAAAAATATATTTATCAGTTTGATGCTTTTTGTAGGAATTTATTCATTTTCACAGGAAGCTGGAAAAGCAGGAGAGCTTTTGAAAAATGAAGTTCCAAAAAATGATATTGAATCTTCAAATGTAAGAAGACAAGACCAAAGAAATAATAATTCGGGCAATTCTGGATTCAGAAATGACAAAAATTCTTCACGAAAACCCATGAATCCAAATTATCAGTGGAATATGAATTACGGATCTTCCGAAGTCTTTCTCAGAATTCCAGAGCAGGGATATTTCAATGTAGAATTGGGAGATCAGCAGATTTCAAACAGTTCAGGGAAATACAGATTTTTTGATTTACCATCCGGAAGAATTCCGATTTCTATTTATGATAACGGTTTCTTAATATACAGAACTACTTTGAATGTTCGAAATAACAGCAGATTGGTCTTAGACTTTTTTACAAATCAAGGTTTATATTTATTAGATTCTTATCCTATTCAAAACGATTATTATGGTTTTAATAACTGGAATGATGTATGGAATAATCCTTACGGAAATACAGGAAATAATTGGTCTGGAAATTATCCTGATGTAATGAATGATAATGCTTTCCGTGAGTTTTTTGATGTTATGAAGAAAAATTCTTCATTTGATGATAATAAAATTGCTTTTATCAATCAGCAAAGTCGTTTTTCTATGTTTACTTCTCAGCAAATCAACGTTTTGGTAAAAGATCTCAGTTTTGATAAGAATAAATTAATTTTAGCTAAATCTTTATTTTCAAAATGTGTTGATAAGCAAAGATATTTCGTTGTTGGTGAAGCATTAGATTTTGAAAAGAGCAGAAGGGAGCTCATGGATTTTATTTCTAAATATTAATTGAAACTACTTTCACTATTATTTAGATTGTATATATTCTAAAACTCTCCAACATATTTCCGTACCTTTGCAAATTAAATTTATCATCAATGCAACTCGGAAAAACTCAGACTTTAAAAATTTCAGAAAAAAATAATTCAGGATGGATGCTCGAATCGGAGACAGGCGAAACGGCTTTTATGTCTAAAGTTTTCATTCGTGAAGAAAAAGAAATTGGCGATGAAGTTGAGGTTTTTGTTTATCAGGATGACCACAAACTGAAGGCAACAACCGAAATTCCTTTGGCAGAAGTAGGAGAATTTGCCGTAATGAGTTGTGTACAGAGTCTTCCAACCGGTGCTTTTATGGATTGGGGAATTATTAAAGATCTTTTTATTCCTTACAAACAGCAAAAGACTAAAATTATTGAAGGTAAAAGATATCTTGTTTATCTTTATGTAGATGATGAGTTGGAATTAATTACCGGAACGACCAAGTTTAAAAGAAATCCACAATACGAAGATGTTCCTTTCCGAAAAGGAGATAAAGTAGAATTGATCATGATGAACGAAAGCGAATTGGGTTGGAATGTGGTTATCAATAAAAAATATATCGGATTGGTTTATACGTCAGATGTTTACAAAAAGCTGTATCCGCTTTCTGAAGAAGAAGGGTATATTAAAACCATTCGTGAAGACGGAAAAATAGATGTTTCTCTTCAGCCGGAAGGTTTTGAAAACATTGATGAATTTAGACAGAAAATCCTTAATAAATTAGACGAAAATTTCGGACTTCTTCATTTGTCTGATAAATCTTCTCCTGAAGAAATTAAGGCAGAATTGCAGATGAGTAAAAAGAATTTTAAGAAAGCAATTGGCGGTTTGTATAAAGATAAGATTGTAGATCTTTCTAATGATAAAATCAGGTTGTTGTAGCAAATAAATTTTTTCAAAATAAAATAAGCGAGCAGAGATTTCTGTTCGCTTTTCTTTTTATAAGCAAATAGAGTATGATTCACTAATAATCACAATCATTGATTAGTAAAGTTTATCGCGAGATTTTTAATCTAGTAGAAACAATATGATGCAAATCATAATATTTCCCTTAATTATTTTGTTTAACAATTTTGTTAAAACAAATGATTGATATATATTTGCACAAAATTGTTTAACAAAAATGTCAAAACAAGAAAAAAAAGATCAAACACAGGAATTAATAAAAGAGACTGCGAAGAATTTATTCTTTGTTCAGGGGAAATTTAATGCGACTACTCAGGAGATTGCAGACGAAGCTGGTGTAAACCGAACATTAATAAACTATTATTTTCGCTCAAGAGATAATTTAATACAGATCATTTTTGACGAAGCTCATCGAGTGGAGAAAAAAAAATCTGAAATTATTATGAATTCAGATCTTCCATTTAAAGAAAAAATTGCAAAATTTATCGATGGAAGTCTTTCTACAAGTCTTCAGTATCCCTATCTCGAAACCTATATTGTTTCACAAATCAACAAGGGAAGCTGTCACAAAAAAGATGTAGAAGAAAACGAACTGAAAAAATTGTATCAGGATATTGAAAGAGAAATGGAATTAGGAAATATCGAAAAGATGAAGCCAGTACAGTTTCTTATTAATATGATTTCCCTTTTAGTATTTCCCAGCGCGGTTCGTCCTTTATTTTTAGAGAATTTGATGATCGGAAATAAAGAATTTGACAAAATCATCTCAGAAAGAAAAGATATCATATTGAATATGCTTTTTAAAAATTAATTAAAAACTGTTAAAGTAATTATAAAACTTTATCGTCTTTTAGGAATAAAGTAAAGATTGAAAAACGATTAAAAAAAATAAACGAAGTATAAATTATGAATAGAAAACGTATAACTGCAAAAAAGCTAAAAATTGGGATAGCTGCAGCATTTATGATTTTCGGCTCTTCATCTGCCTATGCACAGCAACAAGTGTCTTTGCAGGAAGCCATTAAACAGGCTTTGCAAAATAAAGCAGAGGCGAAAAAGGCAGCTTTACAAATCAAAAAGGCTGAATATAAAATTGCTGAAGCCAGAGCAGGTGCATTGCCACAGGTAAGTGCTACAGCTGGTTTAACGTATAACCCAATCATTCAGGAATCACTTCTTGAATTTGGCGGACAAAGAATTCGAGCACAATTGGGACAACCGTGGTCTTCTCAGGCTGTTGTGAGTGTAAATCAGGCGATTTTTGATCAAAGAGTTTTTACAGGTCTTAAAGCTGCAAAATCTACCAGAGAATTTTATGTTTTAAATGCTCAGCTTTCTAATGAGCAGATTATCGAGAATGTAGCAACTGCCTATTATCAGGTTTTTGTACAGGAGGAAAATCTTAAAACATTGAACGTTAGTTACACCAATACTGAAAAAGTAAGAAACGTTATCAAAAGTTTGGTTGATAACGGCTTGGCAAAAGGTATCGATTTGGATAGAACCAATGTACAGCTTACCAATATAAGTGCAAACAGACAACAGTTGGTAAATGCCGTTGAGCTTTCAAAAAACTCACTTAAGTTTTATATGGGAGTTCCTATTGAAACTGATATTGAGCTTGAGGAAAAAACGATAGAACCAAAACCTGAATTGATTGCAGGAAACGTGGATCTTGATACCAGAACAGAAGTGAAAGTTTTACAGAAAAACAGAGAGCTTTTACAGTATAATAAAAAAGCAACTGAAGCTTATCTTTATCCTACAGTAGGTTTACAAGCAAACTACGGTTGGGCAGGACAGGGATCTAAATTTCCATTGACAAACGGAATTAATAACGGAGTTCTTTGGAGCGATTATTCAGCAATTGGTTTGAATATAAACATCCCCATTTTCACGGGTGGTGCAACAAAATCTAAAATTCAGCAGGCAGAAATTGATATTTTAGATATTGATCAGGATATTCAAAATACACAGCTGAGTTTAAGTTTAGATTACAAAAATTCAGTTACTAATATTGAAAATGCTTTAATAAACATTGAGAGCATGAAGAATAACGTAACCCTGGCTGAAAAAGTTCAGAAAGATACTCAGGCGAATTACCAGTACGGTTTGGCAACATTAACAGAGGTTTTAGATTCGGAAAATGCATTAACCAATGCGAAACAAAACTATACAACGGCATTATTGGATTACAAACAGGCTGAAATTAAATTAATTAAAGCAAAAGGAGAACTTAATACACTACAAAACCCTTAATAAACTATAATGAAAAAAACTTTAATATATATAATCGTAGCTGCAGTGCTTATTGGTTTAGCTGCTTATAAAATTGCAGATAATAAAAAGAAACAGCAGACTGAAGTAAAAGAAGTAGCAAGACAGGTTGATAAAATCAACGTCAATGTTGTCACACTTACAAGAGAAAACATTAATACAGATTATACTGCAAACGGAACTTTTATCCCGAAACAGGAAATGAATCAGTCTGCGGATATTTCTGGTCGTGTGGTAAGTGTTTTTGTAAAAGAAGGATCACGAGTAGGAGCAGGGCAGGTTTTGGCAACGATCAAAAGAGATGCAATTGAAGTAGATGTTACTCAGGCTCAAAATAATTTGCAAAACGCGATTATTGATAACCAACGTTACGAAAATGCTTTCAAAACGGGAGGTGTTACAAAGCAGCAGTTAGACAATTCAAGACTACAGCTTAAAAATATGCAGGCTGCAGTAAGAGCACAAAGTGTAAGAGTAAATGATACAAGCATTCGTGCGGGAATTAGCGGTACCATCAATAAGAAAATGGTTGAGCCGGGAACTGTTGTTGCTCCTGGAACTCCTTTATTTGAAATCGTTAATATCAATTCATTAAAACTTTCGGTTTTAGTAGATGAAAGCCAGATCGGAAGAATACAGCTTGGTCAGGAAGTATCGATAAATGTAAATGTTTTACCTGACGAATCATTCAGCGGAAGAATTACATTTATCGCACCTAAAAGTGATGCCTCTCTTAATTTTCCTGTGGAAATTGAAGTTCAGAACAGAGGAAATCTGAAAGCAGGAATGTACGGAACAGCTTTGTTTAAAACCAATAACGGTGCAGAAACCCAGAATATGTTGACAGTTCCTGCAGAAGCTTTTGTAAACGGTGTGAGTTCAGGACAATTATTTATTGTAAGTAACGGAACTGCAAAATTAATTAAAGTTCAAACCGGAAAAGTATACGGTAACAAAGTTCAAATTTTAAGCGGGCTTAATGGAGGAGAACAAGTGATTACCAGCGGACAAATTAACCTTGATAACGGTTCGAAAATCAACATCGTAAAGTAACATAAGATGAAGTTAGCAGAAATATCCATTAAAAGACCGTCCCTTGTTATCGTATTATTTACGATTCTTACACTGGGAGGTTTATTAAGTTACTCCATGATGGGGTACGAGTTAATTCCGAAGTTTGAAACCAATATGGTAACGATTTCTACTATTTATCCTGGAGCTTCGCCGGGTGAAGTAGAAACTTCGGTAACCAGAAAGATTGAAGATGCAGTTGGTTCTCTAGAAAATGTAAAAAAAGTAGAATCTTCTTCTTACGAAAGTTTATCGGTTATTATGGTTCAGTTGAATACAGGAGCCGACGTAAATTATGCTTTGAATGATGCACAGAGAAAAGTAAATGCTATTTTGGCAGATCTTCCGGAAGATGCAGATCCGCCATCACTACAGAAATTCTCATTTGATGATTTACCAATCATGACTTTGAGTATTACCAGTAATAAGCTTAATAATAAAGAACTCTACGATCTTTTAGATAAAAAAATTGAACCTATTTTTTCTCGTGTGAACGGTGTTGCTCAGGTTGACCTTATTGGAGGACAGGAGAGAGAAATTCAGGTAAATCTTGATGAAAAGAAGATGCAGGGTTACGGAATTGCTATTGGAGACATACAACAGGCAATTTTATCTTCCAATTTAGATTTCCCGACAGGTGCTTTGAAGACAAGAACTTCAAGGTCAACAATCAGGTTATCAGGGAAATATAAAGATATTGCTGAGATGAATAACCTTGTGGTTTCCAATAAAGATGGAGCGCAAATTCGTTTGTCTGATGTTGCAACTGTTTTTGATACTCAAAAAGACACCGAAAAAGTAGCAAGATTCAATCAAAATCCTACTATTTTACTTCAAGTTAAAAAACAATCGGATGCCAATGCGGTTTCTGTTTCAGAAGCGGTACAAAAAACGATTGCCCAAGTTCAGGGTGATTATAAAGTTCAGGCACTGAATATAAATATTGTGGATGATAGCACAGATTTTACGCTAGAGGCGGCAGATCACGTAATTTTTGACTTGTTTTTGGCAATTATATTGGTGGCAATAGTGATGTTGCTTTTCCTTCACAATATCAGAAACGCATTTATTGTAATGGTTTCTATTCCTGTATCGTTGATTGCAACGGTAATCGGAATGTATTTGATGGGATATACATTAAACTTAATGAGTTTACTTGGGCTTTCACTCGTGGTAGGTATTCTTGTGGATGATGCCATTGTGGTACTAGAAAACGTTTACCGTCACATGGAAATGGGGAAAAGCAGAATTCGTGCAGCGTATGACGGAGCTTCAGAGATTGGGTTTACCGTAACTGCAATTACCTTGGTTATCGTTGTAGTATTTTTACCAATTGCGATGAGTTCTGGTTTGGTAGCTGATATTCTTGCGCAATTCTGTATAACGGTTGTTATTGCAACTATGTTATCATTATTGGCATCGTTTACTATTATTCCATGGTTGTCTTCAAGATTTGGAAAGTTGGTACATTTAACGGGTAAAAATCCGTTTGAGAAATTTATTCTTTGGTTTGAAAAACAATTGGATAAATTTACACACTGGATCAGCGGAATTTTGGAGTGGTGTCTTAAAACAACATTAAGAAGAGTAGTGACTGTTATTGTTACTTTCATCATTTTGATTTCATCATTTATGCTGGTAAAATTCGGATTCATCGGAGGTGAATTCTTCCCGAAAATGGATAGAGGGCAGTTTCTTGTTCAGATGGAGTTACCGAAAGATGCTTCCGTAGAAAAAACCAATCAGGTAACTTTGGAGGTTGAGAAATATCTTAGAAATGATAAAGATGTTGTAGATATGATTACAACAGTTGGTCAGCAATCTTCAGGTTTTGGTGGGGTTCAGGCAACTTTGTATCAATCAGAAATTCAGGTAATCTTAGTAGATAAATCTGAGCGTAACGAAAGCACAGATATAAAGTCTGCAAAAATAAAAAGAGCTTTAGAAGAAAAATTCACAGGAGTTGAATTTAAAACGGCACCAATTGGTTTGATGGGAGCAGATAATGCACCAATCGAAATGGTGGTAACAGCTCAGGATAACGAAACGGCTAATAAAGAAGCAAACAGAATTTTGGCTTTACTTAAAAAAGTACCGGGATCTGTAGATGCTGAATTATCTACCGACTCAGGAAATCCGGAAGTTCAGGTAAATATCGACAGAGATAAAATGTCTTCTTTAGGATTGAATCTTGCAAGTGTAGGACAAACGATGCAGACTGCATTCAGTGGAAATACAGACGGCAAATTCAGAGCAGGAGAATATGAATATGATATCAATATCCGTTTTGGTGATGCCAACAGACAGTCGATTGATGATGTAAGAAACTTGATGTTTACGAATTCGCAAGGACAACAAATAAGATTGAGTCAGTTTGCTGAAGTGAAAATGGGTTCCGGACCAAGCTTGCTAGAACGTAGAGATAAAGCACCTTCTGTAAAGGTGAAATCTAAAGTAGTTGGTCGTCCTGTAGGAGATGTTGCCAATGAATGGGCGGCTCAGTTTATGGAAAACGAAAAAACAAAACCTGCAGGTGTAACTTACATCTGGAGTGGAGATATGGAAAACCAGACCGAAGGTTTCGGTACTTTAGGAATTGCTTTATTAGCAGCGATTGTATTGGTTTATCTTGTAATGGTTTCCCTTTATGACTCATTTGTCTATCCGTTTGTAGTATTATTCTCAATTCCTTTGGCATTAATTGGGGTAATGGTAATTTTGGCAATTACTGGAAATTCATTAAACATCTTTACGATGTTGGGTATGATTATGTTGATTGGTTTGGTGGCAAAAAATGCAATCATGATTGTTGATTTTGCCAATATGAGAAAAGCTGCAGGATTAAATACGCATGATGCTTTGATACAAGCAAACCACGCTCGTCTCCGTCCTATCTTGATGACTACGATTGCGATGATTTTCGGTATGCTTCCTATCGCTTTGGCAAAAGGAGCAGGAGCAGAAATGAACAACGGTTTGGCGTGGGTAGTAATTGGTGGTTTAACATCGTCATTATTCCTTACCCTGATTATTGTTCCGGTAGTTTATTCGCTTTTCGACTCATTGCTAAGAAGAATGGGTAAACATGAAAAAGTAGACTACGAAGCTGAAATGAAAGCTGATTACAAACATAAAGAACTAAGTGAAGACGGTTTTACACCGAAACACATAGATTAATTATACCAACCTTTAATTAACCAAAAGTGCATCAGAAATGATGCACTTTTTTTGGTTTTGTTAACCATAACGACTACAATAAATTTTAATTAATGAACTCTTTTCCATCAAGTTTGTCATCCCGAAAGGATCTAGACACGAATCTTTCCAGATTTTTAATAAATAAATTTGATTAAAATGAATAGTAAAGCAACAAAAAAGCTTTCAGAATTAACTGAAAGCTTTAATTTATTGTAAGAATACAAAATTAATCTGCCATTACTTCACCAGATTTTCTGTAAATAAAGTTTCCGTAGATGTGTCTTCTTGCAAAACGGCTCGGAGAATCTGCATTTACCATTTTAATGTATGTATTTCTTGGAACACCGATGTATTCAAACATTTTACCGTTCAGATGTTGTACTTTCAGAATTGATTTTTCAAGATAAAAATCTGTAATAATAGAATTTGAAACAGTATCTGTGTATTCTTCTTTATATTTTTCCTGGGTCTCCGGATTGATACTTACCAGAAAATGATAGGCTTCAATTACAGATTTGCTTTTTTCTTCTGCTTCCAGTTTTCCCGCTTCATTATTTACAAATTTATCAGGATGCGTATCTTTCATCACATTTCTGTAAATTGTTTTCAGATCTTTCAAAGTAGCGGTACTGTCTACCTCAAGAAGTTTTCTGTAATCACCTATTTTTTTCATAACTCTTAACCTTATTTTCGCGGTGCAAAAGTACACTTTTAAAATTAAAAAACCGTAAGTTTTTGATTATTAATTTGTTTAAAAGGAAAATTTAGAAGAATATAAAAATTAAGCTTTATTTAATTATGCATTGAAAATCATTTATGATTTATTTTTTATGAAAGTATTCGTAGGCGTAACCTTCTAAATCTCCTCCTTCAGAAATTAAATTTTTTTCATCATCGTAAATTGTGAATGTAGTTTGTGTATTTCCAATACTTGTAGAACCGTCTAAACCAAGTAAAATCGTATAAAATGTGTCATCTAAAAGATGTGAAAATATTTCTTTTAATTTTTCAGTTTCAATTTCATTAAGATTTAATTCTTCAATTTTTGTTGAAACTAAAGTTCTATATTCAGACTGAGTATCAAAACTTAAATTAATTATATTCTGTTTTTCTAAATAGAAATTTTTTACGAACTGTTCGCTAGTCATTTAATAAGAATTTAGTTATTTATTCTTGATCGAGATATGTCAACTTCGCATCTTTTAAAAACTCTTCAAAACTCATGTTTTTAGAAGCTTTTGAGTTAGTAAGTTCTATAAAATAGATAATAGAATTAGGAAGATTTTTATTTTTTGTCGTCACTCGAAATCTTTTCACTTTGTCATTGATATTTAAAAACGGAAGTTCAGAAATCTTAACTGAAATATTATTCACATCAAAAGATGCTTTCGGATCTTTTTGCAGTTTTAAAAAACGTAGCTGAGTTTTATCGGTAGTTTCGTCCAGAAATTTATTCATTTGATATTCTGTTAACAATTGAGGATAAATCAATCCCTGCTGCAAAATTGAAGAAGTTGTGGCATCAGATTTTTCAAAGAAAGTTATTTTATCGTCAAAAATAATCTGATTATCTTTTGTTGTAATTTTCCCTTCAAATCTCTTGTGATTTTTCTTTTTGTATTCAATTTTGAAATGCTCCACTGCATGTTGATCTTTTGAGCTCAGCGTTTCTTTTTTCTGAGCAAAAGACATTACAGAAAACATTAAAAAAAATATTACGCAGAATTGTAGTTTCATAATTTTCTATTTTTACAAAGATATTATAATCTGTTTTTAATGCGAAGATGCTGAAGAAGCATAATCGTTTTTGCATCCTTTATTTCACCGGTATCAATCATTTCCAGCGCTTTCTCAAAGTATATTTCAAGTACTTCAATTTCTTCACCTTCATCTTCAAGACCGCCGCCTTTTGATGTTTTCATTTCATTAGAATATTCGGCTACAAAAAAATGGAGAATTTCGGTAACAGATCCGGGAGACATATAAGCTTCAAAAATTTTTTCTGCTTTAGAAATCTTATAGCCGGTTTCTTCTTCGGTTTCTCTTTTTATGCATTCTTCAGGATGATCGTTATCCAGCAAACCTGCACAGGCTTCAATCATCATTCCTGTAGAATTTCCGTTGATGTAAGTTGGCATTCTGAATTGTTTGGTGAGAATAACCGTTTTAGAAGTAATATTATACAGTAAAATTACCGCACCGTTTCCTCTGTCATACGCTTCTCTGCTTTGGGTTTCTACTGTTCCGTCTTTTTTATGAATACCGAAAGTAATCTTTTTTAGCGTATACCAATTATCAGATAAAATTTCGGTTTTTTGAATCTCTATTTTATTTTTTTGCATATTTTTCAATCTTGATCGATGAATTTTTTCCAATTAATTTTTAGCCAAGAGATCTTTTAAAGCTGGTTTTAATTCAGGAAATTTAAACTGAAAACCTGTATTTTGAAGCTTTTCTGAAGAAGTTCGGGAACCTTCCAATAATACTACAGCCAACTCACCAAAGATCAGTTTCATCATAAATCCCGGAACGTTGGGCATAAACATAGGTTTATTTAAAACCTCAGCAATTTCTTTTGTGAAATTTTCGTTATCGGTATGTTGAGGTGCATTTGCGTTGTATGCACCGTTTATATTTTTATTTTTTAAAGCAAATTCATACACTGAGCAAATATCATCAATGTGAATCCACGGTATATATTGTTTTCCTGTTCCTATCGGCGATCCAATACCGAATTTCACAGGTTCAGACATTTTTTTTAAGGCTCCTTCTTTTTCAGAAAGTACAATAGAAGTACGTACTTTTACCACTCTTTCTGCGACACCTTTTTTCAGAAATTCTTCTGCTGCATCTTCCCACAGAATCACGACTTCACTTAGAAAATCATTTCCTTTCTTGTCTTCTTCTTTAAATATTTTTTCTGATGTTATCGCACCATAAATACCTGTCGCAGAAGCCGAAATAAACGATTGAAGTTTGATGTTTTTTCGTTCTAAAGTGTTTAAAATTAACTTTGCAGAATCTACGCGGCTGGATATTATTTCTTTTTTTCTTTCATCTGTCCATCTTTTTTCAGAAATATTGGCTCCTGCAAGATGAATAATGTGGCTCACGTTTTCAAAAGCTTTTTCGTCTATTGTCTGGTTTTTGATATTCCATTCAAAATCATTTTCATGTTTTTTGGTTCGGGTTAAAAAACGGACAGAATATTCGTTTTCAAGTTTTTTCGCTAAAGCTTTAGCGACAGATCCTCCTGCTCCGGTTATCAATACAATTTCTTTCATATATTAATTTATATAGTAATGAAATAAGATGCTAGTTTTTTACAATTAAAATAAAATCTTCATCTAAAATTTTATATCCCTGATCGTACACAAATTTATATTCTGAACCATTTTTGTAAGTCTTAATTTGTGTAAAGTAATTAAAATCAAATCCTAAGCCATCCAATTTAGATTTGGTAACTTTAGTTTTTCCATCGATGTTGGTTTCGTTCAGAATTCTGTAATTTCTGCGAAGTTTGTTGTTTACATTCCGCATGAGATTACTAGAATCTTTGTTTTGCTTATTATTATAAGCATTTCTACAGGCATCATTGCAGAATTTTTTATCTGATCTTCCAATGATTTTTTCGCCACATTCCAGACAGTTCATATTATTATTTTTTCAAAGTGTGTTTGTGTTTTTTATTTAAAAGCCTTTTCCATTGATTGTTTACAGGATAGCTTCTGTTTTTGGTTATGTTATTAAAGAATAAAGCAACAATCAGTAAGATCACACATCCCGAAAAAACAGGTGAAAGTGCATACCAATATCCCAATTCGGGAATTTTACCAGTAGATGTTACCGCGATTAAGGCAGTTGCGCCTCCCGGTGGATGCAGTGTTTTTGTATACTGCATTAATACGATAGAAAATGCTACAGCCAATGGAGCCGAAAGCCACAAAATATCCGGAACAATTTTAAAAACCGTAACTCCCACCAAAGCGGAAATTACATGACCGCCGATAAGATTTCGCGGTTGTGCCAACGGACTTTGAATGGCGCCGTAAATTAAAACACTTGAAGCCCCGAAAGAACCGATAAGAAATACATTTTCCTGTTTCAATAAATAATGAGACTGCAGAAAAGCAATGATTCCGATTCCGAAAAATGCACCAAGAAACGACCAGAAATGTTCTTTATAATCAACAAGTGTTTCTTTGTAAATCACATACTTTGAAACTCTATATGTTCTTTTTATCGTTTTTCTCACGTTTATTTAATTGAACTTTAAATATACAAAATATCCGTTTACAAACGGCTGTGGAAAGTCAGGTATTTGGAATGATTTGTTATTTAACCTAAGTTTGATTGAGTTTTATAACTACAATTGATCTTTGCAACATTAATGAAGATGAATTTGCTATTAGATAAGGGAGAATTAGAAGATTTTTTAAAAGTAATCAAGTGTGGTTTTGAAGTATTTTTTCTATAAAGTTAAAGTTTTACCATTAATCTCCTTTTTTTCATAATATTCAATCCAGTTTTTTATTCTTCCAATAAACATTTTAATATAGTTCTCTGTTAAAAATATATTAGACCAATCGAATCTTTGGGCTTGAACTCCAAGATAAAAAATAAAAATAGATGCTCCTGCTTCTGGAATTAATTTCAGTTCCTCTTCGGATAAACTTCTTTCTTTTCTATATCCTTTCAGAAAACTTTCTACTTTCATTTCATATTCATTCTTATCGGATTCTATGAAAAATAGCTGCTTACAAAAATAACCGATATCTAAAATTAGAAATCCGTTTCCACAATTATCAAAGTCAAAAATTGTGATTTCATTTCCTTCATTTACGCTCATGTTATCATACCAAATATCAAGATGAACGATTCCTTTTTGATGTTCTGATAAATTGATGTTTTCAAATTTTTCAGATATTTTAGAGGAGATTTGCTTAATATATTTCATCTCACTTAAATCATCCGAAAAAAATAAGTTGAGATAATCATACGCTTTTTCAAAAGAACATCAGAGTTGTAAGAGATGCGGTCTATTTTTTTGCCTGCAGTAATATTATGTATTTTAGCCATCATTGATCCAATCACAAAGCACGTTTCGTTTCCCATAAAGCGCATTTTTTCACCTTCTGCATAAGTGAAAAGCACTACATATCGTAATCCTTCCGGTGCATTTATTTCCTGAATTAAATTTCCATTTTTATTGGCAATCGGAAATGAAACTGAAAGATTATGATTTTTTAGTAAAATTAAAAGTTCTAATTCCTCCTGAATTTCAGTTTTTGTTCTCCAATTATGACAATAAACTCGTACAACATATTTTGTGCTATTATCAAACAAAAAATAAGTATGATTCACTCCAGTTCTAAAAAGTGTACAATCAAAACTTTCATTCAATTGATATTTTTCGCAGATGAATTTGCCTAATTCTGTAGGTGATAATATGGAGGCTATGATTGGAAAGACTGTCATTTGGTAAAATTTCTATAGTAGTCAAACTCTCAAATATACAAAATAGATGAATCAAAAATGATTTATAAGACATTTTAGTTTTATGTAATTTATTTTTAATCTACCCATTTTCAAACGACTACAAACGAGTTTAAATAATTTTTCACCGAGTAAAATTTCAATCCTGACGAATCTTTGCAGCAGAGATTTGAGAAAACAGTGAGCGTCTCTTATCTGAATTAATTAATCTAAAAAAAATAAAGTTATGTCACTAAGAAACAAAGTTACCTTAATTGGTCACACAGGAAAAGAAGTAGAAATGATGTCATTCGACAACGGAACGCTAAGAGCTACCGTTTCTTTGGCTACTAACGATCATTACACCAATGCAAAAGGTGAAAAGGTGGAAGAAACGCAATGGCACAGTTTGGTAGCTTTTGGGAAGACCGCTGAAATTTTTCAGAAGTATGTTCCAAAAGGAAAAGAAATTGCTGTTGAGGGTAAAATCACTTACAGATCGTATGATGATAAAGATGGCGTGAAAAGATATATTACGGAAATAAGAGTTGATGAACTTTTGCTTCTAAGCGGAAAATAAATGTTGAATTCTAAAATCACAAATGATGAATATAAAAGTTTTGAAAGTGAGAATAGCAGACGAATTCCTGCTTCAGGATCAAAAAATGATTGATGATTTTCTGAATAATCACGAGATTATAAAAGTAGAAACAGCTTTTGTACATGATGAAAATTTCTGGTCGGTAGTTTTGTATTTCAACGAATATAAAACTGACGTGAAAAAAAACACAGTGAAAGATGCCAAAGCTGCGAAATATTCTGCAGATGATGACACGCTGAATAGCGATGAAATAGAAATTCTGGAAGCTCTGAAACTTTGGCGATCCGAGAAAGCAAGAGAACAGAATCTTCCGTCATATTTTATTGCGACCAATAAAGAGCTTATTTCTGTGGCAAAATACAAACCTGCAAAGATTGAAGAACTTCTTGATATTAAAGGTTTCGGAAAGCACAAAATAGAAAATTATGGCGAAGAAATTCTGGAAATTTTAGATAATGTCTGAAAATAGAATATTGAATTGACTAGAGACCGGAGAAATAAATCTCTGGTTTTTTATTGATTTAAAAGTCCTTTCAATTGCTTATTTTTGCAAGCAATTACTCATTATTTATTACATATTACCCATAAAATATGAAACCAAGTTTAGCAAAAGGAACAAGGGATTTTACATCATTAGAAGTTTCGAGAAGAAAATACATCATCAATATATTACAGAAAAATTTTGAATTATTCGGTTTTCAGCCATTGGAAACTCCGAGTTTTGAGAATTTGTCAACATTAACAGGAAAGTACGGTGAAGAAGGAGATCGTTTGATTTTTAAGATTTTGAATTCAAGCATTAATGAAGCTAAAGATGAGAAGAAAGTTCAGATGCAAAATGATTTTCAGAAAGCTTTGGAAAAACCTTTTAGTTCAGAAAATCTTACAGACAAAGCGCTTCGTTATGATTTAACCGTTCCTTTTGCAAGATTTGTAGCGATGAATCACGGTAAACTGACTTTCCCTTACAAACGTTATCAAATTCAGCCGGTTTGGAGAGCAGATCGTCCGCAAAAAGGAAGATTCAGAGAGTTTTATCAGTGTGATGCAGATGTTGTAGGAAGCGAAAGTCTTTGGCAGGAAGTAGATTTGGTGCAGTTGTATTTAAAATCTTTTGCTGAATTAAAAGTTTCGGTAACCATTCATATCAACAACCGAAAAATTCTTTCAGGTTTGGCAGAATATGCCGGAATTACCGATAAATTAATTGACTTTACGGTTGCTTTAGACAAGCTCGATAAAATCGGGAAAGAAGGAGTAGTGAAGGAACTTTTAGAAAGAAGTATTTCTCAGGAGTCGATTGATAAACTGGATTTCCTTTTCACACAGTCGAATGATGCTTTAGAAAATCTACTTCTATTAAAAGAAAAATTTGCAGGAAACGAAATCGGATTGAAAGGTGTTGAGGAACTGGAATTTGTCATCACACAGTCATTAAATTTAGGAGTTGATATTCAGAATCTGGTTTTTGATATTACTTTGGCTCGTGGATTAGATTATTACACCGGAGCAATTTTCGAGGTAAAAGCAGATGAGGCACAAATGGGTTCTATCGGCGGTGGCGGAAGATATGACAATCTTACAGAAGTTTTCGGGGTAAAAAATGTTCCGGGAATTGGGATTTCTTTTGGTCTTGACAGAATTTATCTGGTGATGGAAGAGCTCAATCTTTTCCCTGAAGATGCCACCTCAAATGTAGAGTATCTTTTTGCCAATTTTGGAGGTGAAGAAACTCTGGAAGCTTTGAAATTAATTGTTCAGTTAAGAGAAAAAGGAATTTCCGCAGAACTCTATCCTGAAAGCGCAAAAATCAATAAGCAATTTACTTACGCAGAAAAGAAAGGAATTAAAAATCTTGTTTTCTTAGGCGAAGAGGAAATTAAAAACAAAACGGTAACTTATAAAAATCTTGAAGCAGGAGAACAGAAAACGGTTTCTTTGGAAGAATTTCTTAATGATTAAACTTTTAAAAGATGAGTACTTTTCACATTCTGAATGGTGATTGTTTAGCAGAAAAATTTCCAAAAAACTTGGAAGGTGAAAGTATTATCTGGCGTGAAGCTTTAATTGATGGACCTGTTTCAAAAAAAGGTTTTTTTGAAAACCGTAAAAAATTTATCACCGAAAATTACGATTCAGAAAGTGATTATGACGAATTAGTAGTGAAAAAATTTCAGAAAATACAAAACCTTAAGGAGGATTCTGTTGTATTTTTTTGGTTTGAGGACGACTTGTTTTGTCAGGTAAATTTTTGGTTTTTAATTTCTAATATGAATTTAAGTAACACAAAGATTTTTAGAGTGTTCCCAAAAGATATAGAAAAAGGTTTTGCAGAAAGTGGTGAAAACGATTTGCTGGAAATGTTTCATTCTGCAAAAGAAATTAATGACTCAGAAAGAAAATTAATATCTAATCTTTGGACAGGTTTTCAAAAAAATAATTTACCGAAAAAGGCTTCATCAGAAATTGTAAGAAACCTTGAAAAATTGGTTGTCTCAAACGAAAACAGATTTAACGGAATCTTGAAAAGTCAAGTAAAAGATATTCAAAAAAATGTGGGAAATTTTGAAGAGATTTTCAAAATTTTTAATCAAAAGTATCCTGTTTATGGTTTTGGAGATTTGCAGTTAAAGAGATTTATTGTTTAATTTTCTATGTGATTTTTCCAAATTATTTTTAAACTTTATGAATGTCCGTAATTAGTAATAATTTAGTTTTTAACAGTTTGTTTGTCATTTCGGAGGAATCTAAACTGCTTTATTTTCAGTGTGTTGAGATTCCTCCGGAATGACAAAATGACTGCTGATTTTAGCGTTATGATCAAAAACGGACATTCAAATTAAACTTTAAAAGTTTTAGATAGGCATTATTATATTTTTAAGCGAAACCTTCCAGTAAAAAATGTTTCTGGGAAAAAATTATATTTACAAAAAAAAACAAATGAAAAACTATTTAGAAATCAACAAAAATTCATGGAACGCCAGAGTAGAACCTCATCTGGAATCAGATTTTTACTTTGTCGATGAGTTTATAAAGGGAAGAAACTCTTTAAATTCAATAGAACTCGAACTTTTAGGAGATATAAAAGGCAAAAGTATCTTGCATTTGCAGTGTCATTTTGGTCAGGATTCCATTTCACTTTCCAGAATGGGAGCGAAAGTTACAGGAATTGATTTGTCAGATAAGGCAATTCAGGCTGCGAAAGATTTAGCTGAAAAATGCGCAACAGATACCGAATTTATTTGTTCTGATGTTTATGATCTGCCAAATGTATTCAATGAGAAGTTCGATATTGTTTTTACAACGTATGGAACAATTGGCTGGTTGCCAGATTTAGACAAATGGGCAAATGTTGTCAGTCATTTTTTAAAACCTGACGGAGAATTTATCATGGCAGAATTTCATCCTGTTGTTTGGATGTATGATGATGATTTCGATGGTGTTGCTTACAACTACTTTAATGAAAAACCAATCACAGAAACATTAGAAGGAACGTATGCAGATACTTCTGCAGATATTGTTCAGGATTATATTTCCTGGAATCACCCTTTGTCTGATGTTCTCCAGAATTTAATTGATAAAAATTTAGCTTTAGAAAAATTTCAGGAGTTCGATTGGTCGCCATATCCTTGCTTTAGACACGTCGAAGAATTTGAAAAAGGAAAGTGGAGAATCAATAAATTCGGAAACAAAATACCAATGGTTTATGCCATAAAAGCAAAGAAAAAGTCATCGTAATTGATGACTTTTTCTGTATATGAATGTAAATAATATTAAAATTGTTGTGGTGAAGTCTACAGATTTGTAGCAGTATCCTCTACCTTTGTTTTAGCCTCATCAAATTTGCTCTGAGCCTGAGAAGCTACATCATTTGCTTTGTCTTTAAGATCATTTCCCCATTTGTTTAGGTTGTCTTTTGCACTGTTGATCTTATCTTTTACAGCTTGCTGCTGCTCCGGAGTAGATTTTTTGTATTTCCAATATGCTAAAGCACCTAAACCTAATAAAGCTAATAAGCCATTTGTTTTATTTCCCATGATTTCTGATTTTTAAAAGTTGTATTAAAATTTGTTATACATCTAAGTATGTAAAATACGTGCCAAAAAATAATAGAGAAATATAAAAAAATGTTAATTTTAATTAAAAACTTCAAATTGATTTCCATCAAAACTTGCGAAAACCATTGTAGGATAAGAGTTCTGATGAAATATATTTCCGTTTTTGTCGATGGCAATTGCACCCGCAAATCCGTCGATTACTTTTAATTCAGCAAAAGTTTTATCAAAGGCTTGTTGCAGATCCATTCCGTCTGTTACTCTTGTGACAATCTTAGTTGAGGTTGCATTGCTTACAATATCTTCACCAACTCCTGTACAACTCACAGCACAGAATTCATTGGCGTAATTTCCTGCTACAGTTGCAGAATCAGAAATTCTTCCCGGAATTTCAAATCCTTTTCCTCCGGTAGAAGTTGCAACAGCCAATTTTCCGTCTTTGTCAAGTGCGACACAGCCTACAGTTCCTTTTCCTCCATTATTTAGTTTAGCTTCATATTCTTTTCTTCTTTGCGGAATTTCTGTAGAAAAATTTTCAAAACCATGTTCAGAAGCATAGTTTTTTGCACCACTTCCTCCCAAAACTCTGTCGTCTTCTTTCATCAAATCTTTAGCGACCAGAATCGGGTTTTTTACATTCTGAATATTGATAACACCACTCATTTTCTGAGTTTCCCCATCCATAATTGCAGCACTCATCCGAATTACCCCGTCACTTTGAATTTGTGAGCCGATTCCTGCATTGTACAATTCATCATCTTCCAAAAGCGAAACAGCATAAGCAACTGTTTCAAAAGCAGAGTGAGATTCTAAATAATGATAAGCTTTTTGAGCGATTTCTTTTAAAGAATTTTGTTTGGCAACTTTCACTTCATGGCTTTGATCGCTTTCGGAGAAAAAACCGCCGTGTATAATGATTTTCATAGAGTTTATTTGATTTTAAATATATAAAAAAAGTGAAGAAATCTTCACTTTATATTTTATGTTTGAGGTATAGGATTAAACTGTGAATTTTCAATCGTCAATTTTCTTGTCGTTAGATCATAATGATCGTTCATAGACATGACATGAACCGTCAGATTATCAATAGAAATAGGCTCACCCAGATTGATATTGGTAAGATTGGTATCTTTTATAAATCTTCCGTCAACGATGATTACCAATCCGGATCCTACCGCAGTCATCGTATCATTGTGAATGAAAAGTCCGGTGTCTTCACCCAAACCGATTCCTAAAGTTCTCGGATTGTTAACAACCGCCTGAAAAAGTCTGCCGATTCTCCCTCTTTGTACAAAATGTGTATCAACGATGACATTATCAATTAAACCTAAACCTTGTGTGGTCTTTATTTCTCCTTTTAAAAGAGCTTCAGAGCTGCTTCCCTGATAAATCATATTTTCAGAAGCTGCGGCAGCTCCCGCAGAAGTTCCGGAGTAGATAAAATCCTGCTCCATGTATTTTAATAAAATGGTATCATGAAATCTTGTTCCGCCAAGAATAGAGGTTAATCTTAATTGATCTCCACCAGTAAACATTACCACATCTGCAGCATTTGCTCTTGCAACAATAGCATCAGAATTTGCTTCTTCACGATTGTGAATATCAAGAATGTTGACGTTTTTGGCTCCTAAAAACTCAAAGGCTTTTTTATATTCTGCACCTACAATTTGAGGGATTTGAGAAGCGGTTGTAATCACCTCAATGATTGAG
>Ga0209599_10000186_pt1 | contig 43578 bp, 32 predicted proteins | sample Shrwel_input2_FT_FD_187534 | JGI IMG/M metagenome (GOLD analysis project Ga0209599, IMG submission 187534) | Subsurface microbial communities from deep shales in Ohio, USA - Utica-3 well 1 S input2 FT (SPAdes) (version 2) ...
CTCCCCCCTCTGCCTCCCCCGCGCTCTCCCTCTGACCAATGGGCGGTTTGCCTGCGGCTTCTTACTATTGGCGGTATCGGCGCCGGGCTGTCTGGCCCGGCCAACCCCTTGGAGGCACGCATGAGCCATTTTCTCGACAGACTGAATTTTATGGGCAAGGTGAAATCCACCTTTTCCGATGGCCACGGTGCGGTGGTGAAGGAAGACCGCAAGTGGGAAGACGGATACCGCCAGCGCTGGCAGCACGACAAGATTGTCCGTTCCACCCACGGGGTGAACTGCACCGGCTCGTGCAGCTGGAAGGTGTACGTGAAGAGCGGGCTGATTACCTGGGAAACCCAGCAGACCGACTACCCGCGCACCCGGCCCGACCTGCCCAACCACGAGCCGCGCGGCTGTCCGCGTGGGGCGTCGTATAGCTGGTATGTGTATTCGGCACAGCGGGTGAAGTACCCGATGGTGCGCGGGGTGCTGATGCAGCACTGGCGCGAGCTGCGTAAAACGCTGGGGCCGATTCAGGCATGGCAGCGCATCAGCCAGACGCCGGACATCGCCACGCAATACAAAACCCAGCGCGGTCAGGGTGGCTTTGTGCGTGCCAGCTGGGATGAGGTGAACGAGATCATCGCCGCCGCCAACGCTTACACCATCAAGAACTACGGCCCGGACCGGGTGATTGGCTTTTCACCGATTCCGGCGATGTCGATGGTGTCTTACGCTGCCGGCAGCCGTTATCTGAGTCTGATTGGCGGCGTGCCGCTGTCGTTTTACGACTGGTACTGCGATTTGCCGCCGGCCAGCCCACAGATCTGGGGCGAGCAGACCGACGTGGCGGAATCTGCCGACTGGTACAACTCCAATTACCTGATGGTGTGGGGCTCGAATATCCCGATGACGCGCACGCCGGATGCGCATTTCTACACCGAGGTGCGCTATAAGGGCACCAAAACGGTGGCGGTGTCGTCGGACTTTGGCGAGATGGCCAAGTTTGGCGACATCTGGCTGGCCCCCAAGCAGGGCACCGACGCTGCGCTGGCGATGGCGATGGGCCATGTGATTTTCAAGGAATTCCACCTGGATCGACCCAGCGACTACTTTACCGGCTATATCCGCCAGTACACCGACATGCCGATGCTGGTGATGCTCAAGCAGGATGCCGCTGGACGTTATCTCCCGGATTACTTCCTGCGCGCCTCGCACCTGGCCGGCAATGCCGATCAGGCGCACAACCCGGAATGGAAAACCCTGGTGCTGGACGAAACCAGCGGCAATCTGGCGGTGCCCAATGGCTCGGCGGGGTTTCGCTGGGATCAGAGCGGCAAGTGGAATCTGGAAGAAAAGGCCGGCACCAACAGCCAGCCGGTGAAGGCGCAGCTGTCGCTGATTGCCCAGAGCGATGAAGTGGTGGGCGTGGGCTTCCCGTATTTTGGCGCCGAGCACGACGAACTGATCACCCGCCGGGTGCCGGTCAGACACATCGTTCTGGCCGATGGCAGCACGGCGCGGGTGGCCACGGTGTTCGACCTGATGGCGGCCAACTACGGCATTGATCGCGGCCTGGGCGGCGGCAATGTGGCCTGCTCGTATCTGGACGATGTGCCCTACACCCCGGCCTGGCAGCACAAGCACACCGGGGTGAAGCCGGAAATGGTGATTCAGGTGGCGCGCGAGTTCGCCCAGAACGCCGACCAGACCCATGGCCGCTCGATGGTGATTGTCGGCGCGGCGCTGAACCACTGGTATCACATGGACATGACCTATCGCGGCATCATCAATATGCTGATGCTGTGCGGCTGTATTGGTCAGTCTGGCGGTGGCTGGTGCCATTATGTTGGCCAGGAAAAACTGCGCCCGCAAACCGGCTGGGCCCCGCTGGCGTTTGCCGGCGACTGGAACCGCCCGGCGCGGCAGATGAACGGCACCAGCTTCTTTTACGCCCACACCAGCCAGTGGCGGCATGAAAAGCTGGGGGTGAATGAAATTCTCAGCCCGACCGCCGACGGCAAGATGGCCAATATGGCGCTGATTGACTACAACGCCAAAGCCGAACGCATGGGCTGGCTGCCGTCTGCGCCACAGCTCACCACCAACCCGCTGGACGTGACCCGCCACGCCGCCGCCGCCGGGCAGGACCCGATTACCTACGCGGTTGAGCAGCTGAAATCCGGCCAGCTGGACATGGCCTGCAACGACCCGGATAACCCGAAAAACTTCCCGCGCAATCTGTTTGTCTGGCGCTCCAATATTCTGGGCAGCTCGGGCAAGGGCCATGAGTATTTCCTCAAGTATCTGCTGGGCACGCAAAACGCGGTGATGAACAGCGAAGAAGGCTGTGTCAAGCCCAGCGAAATCACTGTGCGCCCGGCGGCGGAAGGCAAGCTGGATTTGCTGGTGGTGCTGGATTTCCGCATGTCTACTACCTGTCTGTACGGCGACATCGTGCTGCCTACCGCCACCTGGTACGAAAAAGACGACCTGAACACCTCGGACATGCACCCGTTTATCCATCCACTGTCGGAAGCCGTACAGCCACTGTGGCAGGCCAAGAGCGACTGGGAAATCTACAAGGGCTTTGCCAAGGCGATTTCCGAGGTGGGCGGCGAGTATCTGGGCGTGCAGCAAGACCTGGTGCTTACCCCGTTGATGCACGACACCCCGGAAGAGCTCGGCCAGCCGTTTGACCCACGCGACTGGAAAAAAGGCGAGTGCGAACCCATCCCGGGCAAGACCATGCCCAAAATGACTGTGGTCGAGCGTGATTACCGCAAGATCCACGACAAGTTCACCTCGATTGGCCCCTTGCTGGAAAAAGCCGGCAACGGCGGCAAGGGCATTGGCTGGCAAACCGGCCACGAAGTGGACGTGCTGCGCGGCCTGAACAAAACCGTGGCCAGCGGCGTGGCGGCTGGTCAGCCCCGGCTGGATACGGCGATTGACGCCGCCGAGATGATTCTCACCCTGGCACCCGAAACCAACGGCCATGTGGCGGTGAAAGCCTGGGCAGCCTTGTCCAAGGTCACTGGCCGCGACCACACCCATCTGGCGCTGCCGCGCGAGCACGACAGCATTCGCTTTCGCGATGTGCAGGCGCAGCCGCGCAAGATCATCAGCTCGCCTACCTGGTCTGGCCTGGAAAGCGAAGAAGTCAGCTACAACGCCGGCTACACCAATGTGCATGAGTACATCCCCTGGCGCACGCTGACTGGCCGCCAGCAGTTCTATCAGGATCACCTGTGGATGCGTGCCTTTGGCGAAGGGCTGTGTCTGTACAAGCCGCATGTGGACCTGAAAACCACCGCCGCCATCCTGGGCAAGAAGCCCAATGGCCACCATGAGATCGTGCTGAACTGGATCACCCCGCACCAGAAATGGGGCATCCACAGCACCTATTCCGACAATCTGCGCATGCTCACCCTCAGCCGAGGCGGCCCACATGTGTGGGTGTCGGAAATCGACGCCAAAAAAGCCGGCATTGTGGATAACGACTGGATTGAAGTGTTCAACGTCAACGGCACGCTGACCGCCCGTGCGGTGGTCAGCCAGCGCGTGCCGGAAGGCATGAGTCTGATGTACCACGCCCAGGAAAAGATCATCAACGTGCCCGGCGCAGAAACCAGCGGCAAGCGCGGCGGCATCCACAACTCGGTCACCCGCACGGTGGTCAAGCCCACCCACATGATTGGCGGCTACGTGCAGCTGGCCTGGGGCTTCAATTACTACGGCACGGTGGGCTCCAACCGCGATGAATTCGTGATTGTGCGCAAGATGAAAAACGTGGACTGGCTGGACCAGCCGCTCTCGGAACACGCCTGACCCAGGCTGGCAGGGGGGCGGCTTGCCGCTGCCCGCCGCCCGAGACTGACGCAACAAGGAGCAAGACAATGAAAATCCGTGCCCAAATCGGTATGGTGCTCAACCTGGACAAGTGCATTGGCTGTCACACCTGTTCGGTCACCTGCAAGAACGTATGGACCAGCCGTGACGGCGTGGAATACGCCTGGTTCAACAATGTGGAAACCAAGCCCGGCATCGGCTACCCGAAAGAATGGGAAAACCAGAAAAAATGGAACGGCGGCTGGATTCGCCGCACCGACGGCAAGCTGGAGCCGCGCCAGGGCGGCAAGCTGCGCATTCTGGCCAATATTTTTGCCAACCCCAATCTGCCGTCGATTGACGAATACTACGAGCCGTTTACCTACGACTACGAACACCTGCAAAACGCCCCGCGCATGCAGACCCCGCCCACCGCCCGGCCCATTTCGGTGCTGACCGGCAAGAAAATGGACAAGATCGAATGGGGCCCGAACTGGGAAGACGACCTGGGCGGTGAATTTGCCCAGCGCGCCAAAGATACGCTGTTTGAAGGCATCCAGAAGGAAATGTACTCGACCTTCGAGAACACCTTCATGATGTATCTGCCGCGCCTGTGCGAGCACTGCCTGAACCCCACCTGCGTGGCCAGCTGCCCGTCTGGCTCGATCTACAAGCGCGAAGATGACGGCATTGTGCTGATTGATCAGGACAAATGCCGGGGCTGGCGCATGTGCATCTCCGGCTGCCCGTACAAGAAGATTTACTACAACTGGACGTCCGGCAAGGCCGAGAAGTGCATTTTCTGCTACCCGCGCATCGAAGCCGGCCAGCCGACCGTGTGCTCGGAAACCTGCGTGGGCCGCATCCGCTACCTGGGCGTGCTGCTGTACGACGCCGACAGGATTGAACACGCCGCCAGCGTGGCCAACCCGAAAGACCTGTACGAAGCCCAGCTGAATGTGTTCCTTGATCCGAACGCGCCGGAGGTGATTGCCGAGGCGAAAAAACAAGGCATCCCCGACGCCTGGCTAAGCGCCGCGCAAAAATCGCCGGTGTACAAAATGGCGATGGAATGGAAAGTGGCCTTCCCGCTGCATCCGGAATACCGCACCCTGCCGATGGTGTGGTACATCCCGCCGCTGTCGCCGATTCAATCGGCCATGGAAAACGGCCTGATTGGCGAAAACGGCATCATCCCGTCGGTGAAAGACCTGCGCATCCCGATTCAATACCTGGCCAATCTGCTCACCGCCGGCAAGGAAGAACCGGTGATCAAAGCGCTGGAAACCATGGTCGCCATGCGCCGCTACATGCGCAAGAAGAGCGTGGACAAGGTGATCGATCCGGGCACGCTGAAGGGCACCCACCTGAACCCGGCGCAAGTGGAAGACATGTACCAGGTGATGGCCATTGCCAATTACGAAGACCGCTTTGTCATCCCCTCCAGCCACAAGGAGATGGTGGAAAACGCCTTCGAGGACAAAGCCAGCTGCGGATTTACCTTTGGCAACGGCTGCTCGGATGGCCATTCCAACGAAAGCCTGTTTGGCCGCAAAAAAGCCACGCCGATTGTGTTCCACGAGATGCGCCGTGACCGTGCGCGTCAGGCGGGAGAATAAGCCATGCGTGCTCCTACCCATCCGTTGAGCTATCGGGTGCTGTCGCTGTTGCTGGATTACCCGGAACAGCCGCTGATCGACGCCCTGCCCGAACTGGACGCCGCGCTGGCCGATGTGGCCCCCGCGCTGCGCGCCGAACTGGCACCGCTCTGTGCCCACCTGGCTGGTGCCCCACTGATTGAGCGACAGGAAATCTACGTGGGCACCTTCGACCGCCAGCCGGCGCACTCGCTGCATCTGTTCGAGCACCTGCACGGCGAAGACCGCGCCCGTGGCCAGGCGATGGTAGACCTGATTGAGGAATACCGCGCCCACGGCGTTGAGCCGGTCAGCCCCGAGCTGCCGGATTATCTGCCGCTGTTTCTGGAGTTCCTGTCGCTGTGCGCCGCCGATGAGGCATGCCGGCTGCTGGACGATGCCGTGCATGTGGTGGCGCACATTGGCCGCCAGCTGGCATCGCGCAATTCGGTGTATGCCTGCGCCTTGCACGCACTGGCCAACCTGGCCAGCGTGGCACCACAGCCGCTGACCGTGCCGCCGATCCGCGACATGGACGAAGCGCTGGAAACCTTCGGCCCCGGCACCGATGGCGTCGAGCCGCTGCTCAAGCCGGTGATGCCGCAGATTGCCCCGGTCAACTTCCACCGCACCCGCCCGCATGCCTGAGCGGCAAGCAGCCAAGGAGAGATTGCATGGACACCTTGCACCAATTTGTTTTCGGGATTTACCCGTATATCGCCCTGAGCATTTTTTTGCTGGGCAGCCTGATCCGCTTTGACCGCGAGCAATACAACTGGAAAAGCGAATCCAGCCAGCTGCTGCACCGTGGCAGCCTGCGTCTGGGCAATATCCTGTTTCATCTGGGCATCATCGGCCTGTTTTTTGGCCACGCAGTTGGCCTGCTCACCCCGGTAGCGGTGTGGGACGCGCTGGGCGTCAGCCACAGCTTCAAGCAGGTATTTGCCATGACCGCTGGCGGCATCATGGGCACGTTGTGCCTGGTTGGCGTGTTGATGCTGCTATCCCGCCGCCTGGGCAACCCGCGTCTGGCCGCCAACACCACCTGGCGCGACAAGCTGGTGCTGGGCTGGATTCTGATGACCGTGCTGGTGGGTTTGTCGACCATCTTTGTTTCCAGCCAGCATCTGGATGGCCATGAAATGCTGTTGCTGATGCGCTGGGCACAGCATGTGGTCACCTTCCGTGGCGACGCCGCCAATTTCATTGTGGAAGCTTCGCCGGTATTCAAGCTGCATCTGTTCCTGGGCATGAGCCTGTTCGTGATCTTCCCGTTCACCCGCCTGGTGCACGTGTGGAGCGGCTTTGCCGCCGTGGGTTACCTGAACCGCTCCTGGCAGCTGGTTCGGCCCCGTCGTTGAACCGCCAGCCGCGTCTGCCCTGATCGACCCATCCTCCTGATCCGCCGCCCGCCCGTCTGGCAGACACCGGCAGGCGACGTTTCTTCCCCCGGTGTTCCTTGTGGATGCCGGGGGTTTTTTCGTGGGGAGTCATGTGGACGTTCCCCTGTATTGCGCCAAAACATGCAAAGGCAGTACATTGGCGCGGCATCCGCGACGAGATAACGCCATACCACGCCTGAAAGACGAAGCCTCTCTATCCGCACTTCTGCTGAGATCAAACAGCTATTGCACCTGGTGGCTGAGGCTGAGCACCGTTCGCTGGCGTCGATGGTGGAAATCGTGGTGCAGGAATATGCCCGAGCGCGCAACCTGAAGCTTGATCAGCAAACGAATGCTTCGAGAAAATAAAGAAACTAGAAAAATGGCAACCACACAACAAATACAGCCATCTCCCCACGCAGCTTGGCCCTATCCTGGCGCACGCTGGTGGAAATTTGATTTTCACACCCACACTCCTGCCTCCAAAGATACCCATGCCTGGCAAAGCGCTATCGGCACTGATCAAGAGGTCACTCCGCGTACCTGGCTGCTCAAATACATGGCCGCCGGGATCGACTGCGTGGCCGTCACCGACCACAACACAGGAGAGTGGATCGATAAACTCAAAGTGGCCTATGCGGACATGCAAAGCCAAGCCAGTGCAGGCAATCCGCCTGAGGGGTTCCGTGAACTGCATGTGTTCCCTGGCGTGGAGATTTCAGTGCAGGGAGGTTTTCATCTGCTGGCCATTTTTGATCCTTCCGCCAACAGCCAGACCATCAGCGATCTACTCGCTCGGGCAGGCTACAAGGACACGCGTGGCGACAGCGATGGCGTCACCCGCGAAGGTGCCGCCAAGGTGGTGGAATGTATTTTGGAGGCCGGCGGCATTGCCATTCCTGCGCATGTGGACAGCGACAAAGGGCTGCTGCAAGTCAAGCCAGACACCCACCAATGCCGCTTGGACACCAATACCGTCAAACAGGTGTTGCAAGTGCCCGGCATGCTGGCGCTGGAGTGGTCGGCAGCCACCAGCCCCGCGCCGATGGTGCTGGACGAACTGAAACTGCGCTTCGCCAGCGTGGCTGGCAGCGACAGCCATAGCTTTCAGGGGAAAGGCGCGCCAGGTTCGCGATTCACTTGGATCAAAATGGCCTCCCCTAGCCTGGAGGGCTTGCGCCTGGCGCTGCTGGATGGTCAGGAGGTTTCGGTGCGGCGTAGCGACGAGAGCCAGGGCTTTGCACCGTTCAAGACACCTGAACATTTCATCGAGTCGATTGAAGTTCATCACGCGCGTTATATGGGACGCGGAAGCATGGGTGTCACCCTGCCGCTTAACCCCTATTTCAACGCCATCATAGGTGGACGCGGCTCCGGTAAATCGACCATCGTGCATGCGCTGCGCCTGGCATATCGACGAGAAACGGAGCTATTGCCCAACTCGGAAGCGGGGCTGACCTTCAGCCGCTTCAACAAAGTGGCCAAGACTCGCAGCGACGAAGGTGGCCTGGACCCAGAGACGGCCATCCAGGTTCAGTTGCACCGCGATGGCGTCAGCTATCGTTTGACCTGGCGACAGGATGGCCAGGGGCATGTGGTAGAAGCGTGGGATGCCGCCACCGGCTGCTTTCAAGCATCGACCAGCCAGGCCATCACGGCACAGCGCTTTCCGTTGCGCCTGTTCAGCCAGGGACAGATTGCCGCCCTGGCTGGCGACAGCCAGCGGGCGTTGCTGAAGGTAATTGACGATGCTGCTGACACCCAATCGCAGCAAACCGCCTTTGACGAAGCCAAACAGACTTTTCTGGCTTCTCGCGCCCAGATGCGTGAGCTGGAAGGCAAGCTACAAGGCGGTGATGCGCTAAAGCTGTCTCTCGAGGATATTCAACGCAAGCTGGCCCGCTTTGAACAAGCCGATCACGCGGCGGTACTCAAGCGCTACCAGCGCACCAGCCGGCAAGGCCGCGAGCTGGAACATCAGTTTGCTGCTGCCGCCGAACTGGCCACCCGTTTGCAGGCATGTGCGGAGGAGCTACTGGCCGAAGACTTGCCAGAAGGCTTGTTCGACGCTGCAGAAGACAGTCAGGCGCTGGCACATGTAGTGACATTGCACGCAGCCATCAACCAGGCAAGGCAAGCGGTCGAACACGCCGCCACTACCTTGCAGGCAGACAGCCAGACCCAGCGGCAAGCACTGGAAGCATCGCCCTATTTTGCCCAGATTGGTGTAGCCAAGGCGGCCTATGATCAACTCAAGACCGACTTGCAGCAGCAAGGCGTCAGCGACCCCAGCGAATATGGTCGTCTGGTGCAGGAAAAACTGCGGCTGGAAACCGAGCTGAAGCGGCTGGAGGTTTCACAAACACAGTTGGCAGAGCTGCGCAAGAAAGCATACGCTCAACTGGATCAGGTGCAATCCGCTCGCCGCGCCATCAGCGCACGGCGCACTGCATTTTTGCAGGAAACCCTCGCAGAAAACCCTTTTGTGCGCATCGAGCTAATTCCCTACAGCCGGGATGCGCAGGAGATCGAACGTTCGCTGCGGGATGTGCTGGGTGCCCCAGACGGAAAATATGTCGATGATTTATACCAAGAACAAAATAATTTTCTCGCCAAGGAGCTTGTTGCAGACCTCCTCATGATTTCCGGCCTTTCTGCTTCCTCGGAAGCATGGGACACAGAAGCTTTTGAACAGAGCTTACAGATGCAAAAGAAACGTCTGAGCCAAGCCTGTCGTGGCAACGGAACATTTGGTGTCTGGTTCAATAAATTCCTCAAAACCGAAACTGACAAACGCCCCGAATTTGCCGACCATATTTTGTGCTGGTTTCCAGAAGATGGCCTGCAAGTGGAATACAGCCGCAAAGGGGATGGCAAAAATTTCCAGCCTATCGGCCAGGCTTCTGCCGGGCAACGCGCCGCCGCGATGCTGGCTTTTCTGCTGGCGCACGGTGACGAACCGCTGATTCTTGATCAACCCGAAGACGATCTGGACAACCATTTGATTTACGGTTTGGTGGTGCAGCAGATTCGCAGCAATAAACTGCGCCGTCAGCTCATCATCGTGACCCACAACCCCAATATTGTGGTGAATGGCGATGCCGAGCTGATTCATGTGCTGGACTTCAACCATCAGTGCCACGTCAAGCAAACTGGCTCCTTGCAGGACTCCGCCATGCGCCGTGAAGTCTGTTTGGTGATGGAAGGCGGCAAAGAAGCATTTGACCGGCGTTATCTGCGCCTGGGAAAAGAGGAATGACATGTTCGATAACGTGGCCGAGCTGATCGACAAAATTCGCCTGGGAGAAGACTCCTATCTGGAACTGAAGGAAGTCCGCTTTGCCGGGCAAAAAGTCTCAGCACCTCATAAAGACTCTCTGGCAGATGAGCTGGCGGCCTTTGCCAACAGCCGTGGCGGCGTGTGCCTACTGGGGGTGGACGACAGCCGGGAAGTGCTCGGCATTTCACTGGAACGGCTGGATCTGGTGGAAGATTTCGTGCGGCAAATCTGTCTGGACAGCATCACCCCACCACTGACGCCAGTGATTGAGCGCCTGACCCTGCCCAGCAGCATGGGCGAACAACTGCCGGTGTTGAAGATTGATGTCACCCGCAGCCTGTTTGTGCATAAAAGTCCCGGCGGCTATATCCATCGCGTGGGCAGCGCCAAGCGAGAAATGGCGCCTGACTATCTGGCTCGGCTGTTTCAGCAGCGCAGCCAGGCGCGGATCATCCGCTTTGATGAGCAGCCCGTGCCCGGCACCGTGCTCGACGACCTTACCGACGCGCAGTGGCAGCGTTTTGCCAGCCCGCGCGTGCAAGATACCCGCGAGGTGTTGCTGGACAAGCTGGCCATGGCGCGCCCAGACGGAGATGGCGCGCAGCGCCCGACGATTGCCGGTGTATTAATGGCCAGCGCCGACCCTCGCCGCTGGCTGCCCAACGCCTTCATTCAAGCAGTGGCCTACCGGGGGACAGCGATTTTGCCCCAAGGCGACGCCACCTATCAGCTGGACGCCCAAGACATCAGCGGCCCCCTGGATGCCCAGGTGCTGAACGCCTGCCACTTTGTCCGAAAAAACATGCAGATATACGCCAGCAAGGACCAAGGCCGACATGACCTGGCGCAGTACGACATGACAGCGGTGTTCGAAGCGCTGGTGAACGCTGTGGCGCATCGTGATTACTCGATTCATGGCACCAAAATTCGCCTGCGCCTATTTGCCGATCGACTGGAGCTGTATTCTCCGGGAGCGATTCCCAACACGATGACGGTGGATAGCTTGCCCTACCGGCAAGCCGCCCGCAACGAAGCGATCACCAGCCTGCTGGCCAAATGCCAGATTCCCGAAACGGAAAAAACCACCACCGGCCGCAGCACAATGATGGACAAGCGCGGAGAAGGCGTGCAGATCATTCTGGAGCAGAGCGAACGCTTGTCTGGCCAACGCCCGGTGTACCGTTTGTTGGATGAGGCTGAGCTCCTGCTGATCATTCCAGCAGCCATGCCAAAGACTGCTCACGCATAAACACGGCTCACAAAATCGTCTTGCTGCTTGCTTGTTCTGCTCGTGTGATATGCGCAGGCGACGGTTCTCCCCCGGTGTTCCTTGTGGATGCGGGGGGGCTGGTTCTGTGGTGGCATCGGTGCTGTGCTCCTGGTCACCGGTGCCACAATGTGAAGGCGCAATTTCAGTTCCCCACCAAAAAAATTAATATCAGCACCGGGCTAGTAACAGTCAATACAAAGCCACTGATCAAAGCAAGCAATACATGCTGAGACCCACATTTTTGCCTGATTAAAGGAAGTGTCGCATCCAACGCTGTTGCGCCACAGATGCCAATTACTTCTCGGCTAAAGCGAGACCCCAACACATAAAGCATGATGATTGCGATCATTTCCCGAAAAAGGTCTGTCAGCATGGCAATGGCACCATAGCTGCTCCCCAGTTTTCCACTCACTAAAATGCTGGATAAAGTGACCCAGCCAAAACCACTGGAAAGCGCGAGTGAAGTCAGCACGCCTTCTCCAGTGTAAAATCCAGCAATCACGCCCCCTACCATGGAGCCAATAATCACCAGCATTGGAACCCATACAAGTTCTGAAGCATGCTGCCCCCCATCAAATTCAAGCTGAACCAGATCCATACCCACCAAAAAAATCAGTGCGTAAAGCAACTGTGTCGCAGTCACTTCATTCAACCAGAAACCGTGATATCTAGAAACCAAGGCTCCCATTGCAATCATTGCTAAAGCAATCATACAATCGCGAAATGCATGGAAAAACTGCACAGCAGGCAGCTTCACCACAACTGAAGAAGGGTTGTTGGTGCGTGGGAGTCTGATGCATAGCAAGATCAATATCCATGGCAGCAAAGCTGTCAATATGGCGAATGTTAAAGCAGTTTTAAGCGATTTGATTAAAATTTCGCCATCGCCTAGCGCATGGCCAAATTCCTTGCCGCAGAAAAATAACAATAGCCAAATCAGAGGCGTCAATAATTTAGCGCCATGCCGGATTTGATGCCGTGGCAGAAGTAAGCCCAAGCCATAGCCTAATGCAAGACATAGTACAATCGGAAGAATAGACATCACCATCAGTTTCATCACAAGCTCGCTTTACTTCATGGCAGATTGTAATCGTGCTTTTTAATACACACTAGGCACAAAACTATTGTGTGCCCACCATATTGTGGACATGTTTTTATTGTTATCGCCATTGATGGTCTTATACTAACTTTTTGCAATGTTGCAATAAATGAATATAATGTGCTTTTAGAATTCCTAAAACAGGAATAATTTGTTCTTCAGCACAAGCAAGGCAGGAAGTGAAAGCATTAATCCATTGATTAACAAAGCTAAAAATTATTTCTAACAGGTTCTGTGCGTAGATTGATGTCCGCACAATCAGGAGGCACCATGCACAATCGGCTGGAAATGTTGCGTATTTTTTGCACAGCAGCAGAGGCACGCAATTTCAAACAAGCGGCTCAGCTCCTGGGCATCTCGCCACAAGTGGTCACCCGCGCCATTCAGGAACTGGAAAGTCAGTTGGGTGAGGTGCTATTTCATCGCAACACCCGCCAGTGCCAGATCACACGTGAAGGTGAGCGGCTGGCCCAGATCGCAAGGCGGGGGGTAGAAGAAATTGATGGTTTATTCCGGGGCACAGCAGACCATGCTGCACAAAAGATTGAAGGCAATGTGCGCCTGACCGCACCAGAAGCGATTGGCCAGGCCAGCTTGGTCGAGAGTCTGGCGCGCTTGCAACAACAACATCCACGTCTGAATTTTGAGCTGCATCTGGAGGATGAAGACACCAATGTGGTGGATGAACAGATCGATATCGGGATTCGCCATGGACTGATCAGAGATAGCCGCTTTGTCGCCAGGCAAGTGGCTGAAGTGCAGTTCTTCATTGTGGCGGCACCGATACTGCTGAAAAAGAATGGGGTGCCGCAAGCCTTGGCGGAATTACAGCAACAGCCTGTTGTCAGCACCCTTGATCAACGCACAGGCAAACCATGGCCTTGGTTCTTTCGTCGTGAAGTGCAATGGACTCCGCGCGATTTGGCGTTCATCAGCAATAGCACTCGGGCAGAGTGCGCTGCCGCATTGGCAGGGTTTGGTTTTGCTCAGTTACCGGGCTTCATTGCTATTCCGCATCTGCGAAGCGGAGCACTGGTAGAGGTGCTGCCGGAACTGGCGCCTACCCCATGGGCGCTAAGCGTGTACCGGCCACAGCGTAGCCCTGTTCCTGCCCGTATCCGGGCAGTGTATGACTGGCTGGTCAATGATTTTTCTAATCCGATGTTTTTTCCAACGCGCCCTTGACGCCAGGCCACCGAGCATTCTGCTGAGCTAATCCGGGTAGGCTCCAAAAAGCGTATCGTCGTTACAGTTGTGCCTATTTTTATGGGGGCGCAATATTAGATTCCGTCGATCTTTGCGATGCTTGGCGCACTCCACTGCACTGCGTGTGGCTTTGCACACCGCAGGCATTTACCCGCAGCCACTGGCCGGTGGGCGTCTGCCTGGCCATGCAGCTGGATCCGGCTGCGCATTTGAATGTCGTACCACCGGAGCCCACGCTGGCTGCCGGAGCCCCAACTGCTGGCGTTGGCCCGGCAACTGGCCGACCGGGACGTGCGCCATTACGCGGTGCAGAACTTCAGATCGGCACCTGGCCACCCCGCCGAGGGTGCGCTGAGCCTAGTAGCCAGTCACGCTGAAACACAAGGGTTCATGTCGCCACGAAGAACTACTCGCCGCACGACACCGAGTCATTCCCGCGCAGGCGGGAATCCAGGCGTGTCCACAGCGCACAGCGGGGTGAGTTCTCACGAGCGCTTACCTGCGCCATGCCCACTGCGCACACTGTGGTGCGGTCTGGGTTCCCGCCTGCGCGGGAACGACACGTCAGATGAAACTCATGCCGAAAACGGTCGAGTCGCCTGTCATTCGGTTCATATCATGGTGACTGGCTACTAGTGGCCCAGTAGCAACTGGCGCAGTGGTTTGAGCGGTTTGTCTATCGGCAGTGACAACGCCATGCCTCGGCCTGGCTGCAAGACCAATTGCTCAAGCTATCAGGGGACTGACGGAAAAAAGCACGGTTTCCGCCAGTTCGGGGATGCAGAACTGCGCTGAACCGGGCAATCAATTATTTGGCCAGTTTCATCGCTTTTTTCAGCTCACGCAGCATGGTCAGAGGGTAGAGATCGGATGTGCCTACCTCGGAGGGGCGCGGCACCGGCGCAGTGGTCGCCATCCGCTGCACTACGCCCATTCTTCCTACAGCCTGTCCCGCATCCGGTAATACAGCATGGCCAGCACCAGCGCCGGGGTGCGCAGCCAGCGTCCGCCAGGAAAGCTGGTGTGGCGAAAGCGGCTGAACAGGGCAAAGCGTTGTGGTGTGCCGCAGATGGCTTCGGCCATCAGCTTGCCGGCTAGGCCGGTCAGCGCCACGCCGTGGCCGGAGAAGCCCTGGGCAAACCACAGATTGCCTGGCAACTGGCCAAAGTGTGGCGCGCGGCTTTGGGTGATATCGACAAAGCCGCCCCAGCCGCTGTCGATGGCCACGTCGGCCAGTTGCGGAAACACCTTGAGCATGTCGCGGCGCATGGCGGCCTGCAGATTGGCCGGCGGCAGGCCGGAATAGCTGACCTTGCCGCCAAACAGCAGGCGATGGTCAGCGGACAGGCGGAAATAATCCAGCACAAAATTGCTGTCGCACACCGCCACCTGGCCGGGAATCAGCGCTTGCGCGCGGGCCTGGCCCAGCGGCGCGGTGGCAATCATATAGGTGCCCACCGGCATGATTTTCGCCGCCAGGCTGGGGGCCAATTGGCCGATATGGCTGTTGCACGCCAGCACCACATGGCGGGCGCGCACCTGGCCGTGTTCGCTGTGCACCACGCTGGGTGTGCCGGGGTGGATGCGCAGCGCCGGGCTGTGTTCGTACACGCGCACGCCGGCGTTCACCGCCGCAGCGGCCAGGCCGAGCGCGTATTTCAGCGGGTGCAGCTGGCCGCAGCCGGGGTCGTACAGTCCGCCAATATAGCGCGGCGACGCCACCTGGCTGGCCACTTCGTCCTGCTCAATCAGCCGGTAGGCGCTGTAGCCGTAGTCCTGGGCGGCGCTGGCCTGCCAGCGGGCCAGCTCGTGCATCTGCCGGGGTTTCAGCGCGGCGTGAAAATAGCCCCAGCGCAGGTCGGCGTCGATCTGGTAGCGGGCGCAGCGCTCGCCTACCAGGTGTACGGCTTCCACGCTCATGTCCCAGATGGCGCGGGCGGCGTCGGCACCCAGCTGGGCGCGTACACTGTCCATGCCACAGGCGATGTCGGTGAGCACCTGGCCGCCGTTGCGCCCGGACGCCGCCCAGCCCAGTCGCGCGCCTTCCAGCAGCACCACGTTCAGCCCGCGTTCGGCCAGCTCCAGCGCGGCAGACAGCCCGGTGTAGCCGCCGCCCACCACGCACACATCGGCGTCGAGGGCGTCGTGCAGCGGGGCAAAGGTGGGGCCGCTGGCGGTGTGGTGATACCAGGAGTCGATATGCTCGTGGTGGGCAAAGTCGAGTAATCCCATATCGGCTCCGGGTTCAGGCGGCGGCGGCCAGCGCGGCGCGGCGTTTTTCCTGGTGCAGCATGATGCGGTTGGCAGCAATCACCAGCACGGCTACCACCAGCACGGTGAGCGTGCCCAGCGCGTTGATTTCCGGGTTCAGCCCCAGCCGCACGCGGGAAAAAATCAGCTGTGGCAGCGTGGTCGAGCCGGGGCCGGACAGGAAGGCGGTCATCACCAGGTCGTCCAGCGACAGGGTGAACGCCAGCAGAAAGCCGGAGGCAATTGCCGGCAGGATCAGCGGCAGGGTAATCACGAAAAAGATTTTCAGGGGCCGCGCGCCCAGGTCCATGGCGGCTTCTTCCAGCGAGCGGTCCATTTCTACCAGCCGCGAGCGGATCACCACGGTGACGTAGGCCATGCACAGGGTGACATGGCCAATCCAGATGGTCAGCACGCCGCGCTCTTCCGGAAAGCCAAACCACTGCTGCATGCTGACAAACAGCAGCAGCATGGACAGGCCGGTAATCACTTCCGGCATCACCATCGGCGCAGTCAGCATGCCGGCAAACAGGCTTTTGCCGCGAAATGGGCCAAAGCGTGCCAGCACCAGCCCGGCCATGGTGCCCAGCACCACACTCATGGCGCTGGCCAGCAGCGCTACTTTCAGGCTCAGGCCAAATGCGGCCATCACCGCTTCATCTTCAAACAGGGTGACGTACCAGCCCAGGGAAAACCCCGACCAGACGCTGACCAGCTTGGAGGCATTGAACGAGTACACCACCAGCACCACAATGGGCAGGTAGAGAAATGCCAGCCCGCTGCCCAGCGACAGCCGGCCAAACCAGGACATGGAAGATGTGTTCTGCATGGCAGATTCCTCAATACAAACACCAGGCCGGCCATCCGGCTGGCGCCGCCGTCCCTGGCCGCACGGGCCAGGGACGGACGATTAATGACGGGCGGCCCGCGCCAGGGCTTTTTCTTCGCGGCGGTGCAGGTAGATGATCGGGACAATCAGCAGCGCCAGCATCACGCAAGTCACCGCTGCGGCCATCGGCCAGTTGTTGTTGTCAAAAAACTCCATCCACAACACCTTGCCGATCATCAGCGATTCCGGCGTACCCACCAGCTCGGGGATGACAAACTCGCCCACTGCCGGGATGAACACCAGCATGGCCCCGGCGACAATGCCGTTTTTTGACAAGGGCAGCGTCACGGTGACAAACGCGCGCCAGGGCCGGCAGCCCAGGTCGGCAGCGGCTTCCAGCAGGCGGCCATCCAGCTTCACCAGGTTGGAGTATAGCGGCAGGATCATGAACGGCAGGTAGGTGTACACCATCACCAGCTGCACCGAAAACGCGGTGTGCAGCAGATGCAGCGGCTGGTCGATCACTCCCAGCGCCAGCAGCAGGGTGTTGATCAGCCCTTCGTTGTCGAGCAGGCCCATCCAGGCGTACACCCGCACCAGAAACGAGGTCCAGAACGGCAGCATCACCAGCATCAGCAGGGTGTTGCGCTGGGTGGGGGCGGCGCGGGCAATGGCGTAGGCCATCGGGTAGCCCAACAGCAGGCAGAACAGCGTGGTGACCAGCGCCACTTTCACCGAGCCCAGGTAGGCATCCAGGTACAGTGGATCGTCGAAGATAAACCGGTAATTGCCCAGGTTCAGCGCAATATTCAGTACGTCTTCGCTCTGGCTGAGCAGCGCCCGGTAAGGTGGGCTGGCAATTTCCACTTCGGAAAAGCTGATTTGCAGCACAAACAGGAAAGGCAACAGAAAAAACAGCCACAGCCAGCCATACGGCAGGCCAATCACCAGGGTGCGCCCGGCGGGCAGCCGGTGGCGCAGGGCCTGCCAGCGGGCGGCCCAGGCGTGCAGGAGAGGTGTGTTCATAATGTCAGCACCACCGCGTCGTTATCGGCCCAGCTTACGTACACCGCTTCTCCCCAGGTGGGGGCGGTTTCTTCGCGCCAGCGGGTGGCCGGCACGCTGGCCTTGATCACTTTGCCGCTGGCCAGCTGGATGTGATAAATCGAGAAGCCGCCCAGGTAGGCAATGTCCTGCACTGTGCCGTGGTCGTGGTTGCAGCTGCCGGCAGGTTCGCTGCGCGACAGGCCCACCCGCTCGGGGCGGATTGACACCCATACTGGCATGCCCAGCGTGCCGGTGATGCCATGGCCGACGTAAACCGGCAGGCGCAGTTCGCTGGCCCCCACTTCCACATGGTCGGCTTCATCGACAATCACCTGGCCACTGAACAGATTGGTTTCGCCGATGAATTCAGCGGTGAAGCGACAGTTGGGCCGTTCGTAAATATCGTTGGGGCTGGCCACTTGCAGCAGCTGGCCTTCGGACATGATGCCCACCCGGCTGGCCATGGTCATGGCTTCTTCCTGGTCGTGGGTGACCATGATGCAGGTCACGCCCACTTGCTCGATCATGTTCACCAGCTCCAGCTGGGTTTGCTGGCGCAGTTTCTTGTCCAGTGCGCCCAGCGGCTCGTCCAGCAGCAGGAGCTTGGGCCGCTTGGCCAGGCTGCGCGCCAGCGCCACGCGCTGCTGCTGGCCGCCGGAGAGCTGAAACGGCTTGCGCCGGGCGTACTTGCTCATTTGCACCAGCTCGAGCATGCGCGCCACGCGTTCCTGCACCTCGCTTTTTACCAGATGGTCTTGCTGCAGGCCAAAGGCGATGTTCTGTTCCACCGTCATGTGCGGAAACAGCGCATAGCTCTGGAACATCATATTGATTGGCCGCTCGTAGGGCGGCAGCCGGGTGACATCCTGGCCGTCGAGAATGATGCGTCCGGAGGTGGGGGTTTCCATGCCGGCCAGCATGCGCAGCAGGGTGGATTTACCGCAGCCGGAGCTGCCCAGCAGGGCGAAGATTTCGTTTTTGGCAATGCTCAGATTGACGCCGTTGACGGCAGTGTGCTCGCCAAACTGTTTGACCACATCGACAATCTGCAAATACGGTTTGGCGCTATCCGCCAGCGGGGGAGCCATGGTCATGAGTGAGTGTCCCTTGTCAAGCCGGCCACCCGTCTGGGGTGGCCGCAGGCAGAGTAGTGGTTATTTCCGGGTTTTGATTTCAGTCCACAGCCGGGTTTGCAGGCGTTGGGTCTTGGCTTCTACGGGCAGTTGCAGGAAGCTCACCGCCTGGATGGCCGGGGTGGGGTAGATCGACGGGTCTTTCAGGATTTTGCTGTCAATCAGCGCACGGGCAGCGGCGTTGGGCGAGCCAAAGGTCACGGCCTTGGCATTGGCGGCGGCCACTTCGGGGCGCAGGATGTAATTGATGAAGGCGTGGGCGTTATCGACGTTTTGCGCGTCTTTCGGGATAACCATGCTGTCCATCCACATCATCACGCCATCCTTGGGGGCCAGCACCTTGATTTCCTGGCCGCCCTTGGCTTCTTCGGCACGGCGCTTGGCAATGTTCAGGTCGCCACCGTAGCCCAGCGCCACACAGATCGAGCCATTGGCCAGCTCATTGATGTAGCCGGACGAGCTGAAGCGGGTGATGGAGGGCCGGGCTTTTTTCATCAGCTCGCCAGCGGCCTGCCAGTCGGCGTCGGTGTGGCTGTTCGGGTCGCGGCCCAGGTAGTGCAGCGCCATCGGCAGCACTTCCGACGGGCTGTCCAGCACGGAAATCCCGCAGTTTTTCAGCTTGCTTGAGTATTTCGAGTCAAACAGCAAATCCCAGTCATTGGCCGGCATCGGCTCGCTGCCCAGCGCCGCCTTCACCTTTTTTACATTGATGGCCAGGGTGTTGATGCCATAAAAATACGGCACGGCGTATTGATTGCCCGGGTCGAATTTATTGGCCTGGGTCAGCACGGCGGCGTCCAGGTTTTTGTAGTTGGGCAGTTTGGTCTTGTCGATTGGCTGATAGACCTTGGCTTGCAGCTGCTTGGCCAGAAAGGCGTTGGTCGGCACCACGATATCGTAGCCGGAACGCCCGGTGAGGATTTTGGCCTGGAGCACTTCATTCGAGTCGTACACGTCGTAACGCACCTGAATGCCGGTTTCCTTTTCAAAGTTCTTCACCGTATCCGGGGCGATATAGTCCGACCAGTTATAAATATTCAACACCTTGCCGGCGGCCATGGCCGGTGAGGTGGACAGGCCCAGCAGCCCGACAGACAGGGCGGTCAACAGCAGTTTGCGCATGGTCATTCCCTTTGTAGTGTGGAGTGGTGCAGTTACCGTGGTGGCGCGGCCCGCCCGCCAGCCGTGTTGGCCGGCTGGCGGGTCGGGATCAGGCCAGATAGCCCAGTTCGCGAGCCAGCTGGTCGATGCATTGGCGGGCGCGGGAGACAAACAGCTCGGCTTCGGCGCGGCTCATCACCAGCGGCGGCGCAGCAATCAGGCTGTCATGCACGGCGCGCATAATCAGATTATTGGCAAAGCAGATGTCGCGGCCACGCAGCGCCAGTGCGTCGCCATTGGCAAAGCGCTTGCGGCTGGCCTTGTCTTCCACCAGGGTGAGGGCAAAGAAATAACCCAGGCAACGCACGTCGCCCACCAGCGGGTGGTCGTCAAAGGCGGCATGCCACAGCTGGTGGACATACGGTGCCATCTCGTCGCGCATGCGCTCGATGATGCGTTCGTTTTTCAGGATGCGCAGGTTCTCTGCCGCCACGGCAGCGGCCACCGGGTGGCCGGAATAGGTAAAGCCGTGGTTGAAGTCACCGGCTTCAATCAGCACCTTGGCCACCTGGTCGTGCACCAGCACGCCGCCAATCGGCAGATAGCCCGACGACAGGCCCTTGGCGATGGTCATCAAGTGCGGGCGGATGCCAAAATACTGGCTGCCAAACCACTCGCCAGTGCGGCCAAAGCCACAGATCACTTCATCGGCCACCAGCAAGATGCCGTACTGGTCGCAAATGCGCTGGATTTCCGGCCAGTAGGTGGACGGCGGGATGATGATGCCGCCGGCACCCTGCACCGGCTCGCCAATAAAGGCAGCCACGTTTTCCGCGCCCAGCTCAAGAATTTTGGCTTCCAGCGCGCGCGCGGCTTTCAGACCGTACGCTTCCGGACTCAAGTCACCGCCATTGGCAAACCAGTACGGCTGTTCGATATGGACAATGCCGGGAATCGGCAGATCGCCCTGCTCATGCATATAAGTCATGCCGCCCAGCGATGCGCCACCGATAGTCGAGCCGTGGTAGCCGTTTTCGCGGGCAATAATGGTTTTGCGCTGCGGCTGGCCCAGGCTGGCCCAGTAGTGGCGCACCATGCGGATCACCGTGTCGTTCCCCTCCGAGCCGGAGTTGGTGTAGAACACATGGTTGAAGCCTTCCGGGGCCACCTCGGCCAGCAGCGCCGACAGCTCGGCCACTTGCGGGTGGGTGGTTTTGAAGAAGGTGTTGTAAAACGCCAGCTCGTTCATCTGCCGCGCGGCCACCTCGGCCAGTTCGCGCCGGCCATAGCCAATGTTCACGCACCACAGCCCGGACATGGCGTCAAAAATCTTGTTGCCTTCGCTGTCCCACACATACACGCCATCGGCGTGGCTGATCACCCGTGCGCCTTGCGCATTCAGCGCGGCGGCGTCCGAAAACGGGTGCAGATGGTGGGCGGCGTCCAGCGCCTGCCATTGCTGGGTGCTGCGCTGGCTGGCGCTGCGTTGAACCGGCTGGCGGGCTTCAATCACCATTGGGGCTAAAGACATGGGGTTCTCCTCGTCATGCTGGCCTGTGCGCCAGCGTGGGGCGCACAGGGCAAAAAATCAGGGTTTGGGGGTCAGGCCGGCTTACACATGCAGCAACAGGTATTTACGTTCCCACGGGCTGATCACCCTGGCGTATTCCACGTATTCGGCTTCTTTGACCGCGCAGTAGGCGTTGACAAAGCGCTCACCCAGCACCTTGGCCACCGGGGTGCAGGCTTGCAGCTGGTTGATGGCTTCGTCCAGGCCACGGGCAAAGGCAAACGGCAGGCCGTAGGCGTCGCCGGTTTGCGGCTCGCTGGGCTGGCATTTTTCGGTCAGGCCCAGATAGGCGCAGGCCAGGGTGGCGGCCAGGGCGATGTAGGGGTTGCAATCCACACCGGGCAGGCGGTTTTCAATACGGCGGGCTTCCGGTTTGGAGTACGGCACGCGAATGCCGCAGGTGCGGTTGTCGTAACCCCACTGCACATTGATCGGCGCGGCGTTGAAGCGCACCAGACGACGGTAGCTGTTCACAAACGGGGCAAACAGGGCAATCACCTGAGGCAGGTATTTCTGCATGCCGCCAATCGCATGCAGAAATGCCTCACTCGGGCTGCCGTCCGGGTTGGAAAACACATTCTTGCCCGAGAGCTTGTCTTTCAGGCTCATATGGATATGCATGGCCGAACCCGGCTCGTTTTCCATCGGCTTGGCCATGAAGGTGGCGTACATATTGTGGCGGATGGCTGCCTCGCGCACGGTGCGCTTGAACAGGAACACCTGGTCGGCCAGATCCAGTGCGTCGCCATGCAGGAAGTTGATTTCCATCTGGCAGGCACCCACTTCGTGAATCAGCGTGTCGATGGCCAGGTTTTGCGCGTCGCAGTAGTCGTAAATGTCCTCGAACATATCGTCGTACTCGTTCACCGCATCAATCGAGTACGCCTTGCGCCCGGTTTCTGGCCGGCCAGTGCGGCCCAGCGGCGGTTGCAGCGGCAGGTCGGGGTCGCGGTTGACGTCAACAATGTAAAATTCCATTTCCGGTGCCACCACCGGCTCCCAGCCCATGTCCTCGTACAGCTTGAGCACGCGGCGCAGCACATAGCGCGGCGACAGTTCCACCGGTGTGCCGTCGCTGTTAAAGCAGTCGTGAATCACCTGTGCCACCGGGTCTTTCGCCCACGGCACCAGACGGATGCTGTTGGGATCGGGCACCAGAATCATGTCCGGGTCGGTGGCCGGGGTGACATTCTCGGCAAACTCGCCGGTGACGGTTTGCACCAGCACGGCTTCTGGCAGGCGCATGCCTTCTTCTTCGCTGAACTTCTCACGCGGCACGATCTTGCCACGGGCAATCCCGGTAAAGTCCGGGGTCACGCATTCCACTTCGGTAATCTGGTGTTGCTTCAGCCATTCGCTCAATTGGGCCATGGTGAAATCCTCGTTGGGGGTTGTGATGCGGCACGCGCTGGTTCAGTTGAACTCAGCCGCGTGCATGTCGGCGCTGGCGACAGGCTTCGCCAAACGCCTGGAACAGCGCGCGTGACAGCGGATGTGCATCGATCTGCCATTCGGGGTGCCATTGCACCGCCACGGCAAACGTTGCGGCATCGGCCACGCGGAATGCTTCAATCAGGCCATCCGGTGCCCAGGCCTCGGCCACCAGGCCTGCGCCCAGCTGGCGAATGCCCTGGCCATGCAGCGAATTGACCTCGGCCTGGGTGCTGCCCAGTGCCCGATGCAGCACGCCGCCCTCGGCCAGGGTCAGCGCATGCGCCAGACCGTACTGGGCTTCCAGGGTGTCGCCCTGTTCGCGGTGGTTGAGCATGTTGGGCAGCGTGTGTACCGCCGGATGCAGGCTGCCGCCCAGGGCGACGTTCATTTCCTGCAATCCCCGGCAAATCCCCAGCACCGGCACACCTGCATCCAGCGCGGCGCGGATCAGCGGCAGGGTGGTGGCGTCGCGCTGCGGGTCGTTGAAATCGCCATCGCGTGGCGCTTCGCCGTAGTGGTGCGGTTCGATATTGGAGGGGCTGCCGGTAAACAGCAGGCCGTCCACCATCTCCAGCCAGTGCGCCAGCGGGGCATCGTCGCCCAGCGCCGGCAGCAGGATGGGGGTGGCACCGCACCAAGTGGCGGCACGCAGGTATTTCTCGCCCACCAGATGGAAAAACTGGCTGTCTTTCAGCCACCAGCGGCAGCAGGGCAAACCTATTACGGGAGGTGTCATCGTCATCATCGCTTGCATGGGTGTTGGCTTGCGCCCGCCGTTTGGGCGGGCAATTCCCCCCCGCTGCGACGGACTGTTTGCACGGGGGTTTAGCGTGAAACCAGTCTAGCTGTGTTAAAAATAATTGACAAGACCTGTTAAAAATATTTTTATAGAGGCTGTGCAGGGGGAAAGGGTGTGCATCCAAATGGTGCCGCAGTGCAACATAATAGTGCGGAAACACAGGGTAAACCGGGAAATCGGGTATACTCCTGCGTCGGTGTCTGACACCGGGTTTCCGTCAACTATTCTTTACACTAGGCGTCAATTATTATGAACACTCAAGGGCTGCCATGGACATAGGCGCACGTCTCAAATTGGTGCGTGAGCGCTTTAGCCTGTCGCAGCGCGAGCTGGCCAAACGCGCCGGGGTCACCAATGCCTCGATCTCGCTGATCGAGCAAAACCGGGTCAGCCCCTCGGTCAGTTCGCTGACCAAGCTGCTGGAAAGCATTCCCATCACCCTGTCAGAATTTTTTGCGTTTGAGGCCCCGCCGGCCCAGCATCCGTACATCTTCAAACCGGATGCCCAGCCGGCCTTTCGCGGCGTGGACGGCTTGCGTTTTCTGGTGATTGGCGCTTCGGTGCCCAACCGGCAAATGCGCATGCTGCGCGAGCTGTACGCCCCTGGCGCGCACACCGGCGATGAGCCGATCGTGCATCAGCAGGGGGAAGAATGTGGGTTCGTGGTGCGGGGCACCATCGAACTCACCATTGATGGACAAGTCAACATCCTGACCGCCGGTGACGGGTATTATTTTCCCAGCACCTTGCCGCACCGTTTTCGCAATATGGGTCAGGAAGAAGCCGAAATTATCAGCGCCAATACCCCGGCCAGCTTTTGACCGGTGGTCAGCCACCACCGCCAGGCCAGCCGGCGGGTAGCGGCGCCCTAACGTGTGGAGAAACAGGATGACTCAACTGACGCTTGCCGACTGGCAGACCCGCGCCGCCGCCGTGCAATTTGAAGGCCGCGCCTTCATCAACGGCGCTTACACCGCCCCCGCCAGCGGGCGCAGCTTTCCCACCCGCAATCCGGCCACCCGGCAAATTCTCTGCCAGGTGGCCGAGTGCGCCGCCGCCGATGTGGACGCGGCAGTCAGCGCCGCCCGCGAGGCGTTCAATCGCGGGGTGTGGGCCGATCAGGCCCCGATGGCGCGCAAGCGCGTGCTGCTGCGCTTTGCCGAGCTGATTCGCGCTCACCGCGACGAACTGGCGCTGCTGGAAAGCCTGGACACCGGCAAGCCGATTAGCGACGCCCGTGCCGTGGACGTGGCCGGCGCGGCGTACTGCGTGCAGTGGTTTGCCGAAGCCATCGACAAGGTGGGCGGCGAAGTGGCCCCGCTGGCGTCCAATCTGCTGGGCACCGTCACCCGCGAGCCGGTGGGCGTGGTGGCGGCAGTGGTGCCGTGGAATTTTCCGCTGCTGATGGCCAGCTGGAAATTTGCTCCGGCGCTGGCCGCCGGCAATTCGGTGATTCTCAAGCCGTCAGAAAAATCCCCGCTCACCGCCATCCGTATTGCCGGCCTGGCGCATGAAGCCGGCGTGCCCGCCGGGGTGTTTCAGGTGCTGCCGGGCGACGGCGAAGTGGGCAAGCTGCTGAGCCTGCATCTGGACGTGGACTGCCTGGCGTTTACCGGCTCCACCGGGGTGGGCAAGCGCATCATGGGCTACGCGGCAGAATCCAACCTCAAGCGCGTCTGGCTGGAGCTGGGTGGCAAATCGCCCAATATCGTGCTGGAGGACTGCCCGGACGTGGCCGCCGCCGCCCGCGCTGCTGCGGGTGGGATTTTCTTCAACCAGGGCGAAATGTGCTCGGCAGGCTCGCGCGTGCTGGTGCACCGCAGCATCTACGCCGAATTTGTGGCCGCCTTCACCGACGCCGCCCGTGCCTACACACCGGGCGACCCGCTCGACCCGGCCACCCGCATGGGGGCCATTGTTGATGATGTGCAGTACGAGCGCGTGCTGGGCTATATCCAGCTGGGCCGCAGCGAAGGCCGCTGCCTGCTGGGCGGCAATGGCGTGATGACCGAGCGTGGCTATTTCATCACCCCAACCATTTTTGAAGCCAGCCCGCACAGCCGCATCGCCCGCGAGGAAATCTTTGGCCCGGTGTGCACGCTGATTGTGTTTGACAGCGAAGACGAGGCCATCGACATCGCCAACGACAGCGAATACGGCCTGGCTGCCGCACTGTGGACCCGCGACGTCAGCCGCGCCCACCGCCTGTCACGCCGCTTGCGCGCCGGCACGGTGTGGATCAACTGCTATGACGAAGGTGGCGACATGAACCTGCCGTTTGGCGGCTACAAGCAGTCGGGCAATGGCCGCGATAAATCGCTGCATGCGCTGGAAAAGTACACCGAGCTGAAAACCACGCTCTTGAAGCTGGGCTGAACGCCTGCCGCAGCGGCACTGCAAACAAGTTAGGGGATTGCCCGTCACGCGCTGGGAGGCCGTGACGGGTTTTTTTCGTCTGGGGTAAGTGAAGCACCGCCCTGCCGCCCGTGCTTACCGAGGCATCTGCACGGAAAATACGTATTATTGCTATGGTATTTTTACGAATTGATTGGGATTGCCAGGAGGTCATCGCTGTACCGCCGCAGAACACCAGCCACACCTGTCCGTGCTGCGGCCATGTGTCGGCGGACAACCGCCAGACGCAAGCCCGGTTCGAGTGTGTGGAATGCGGCTTCGAGGAAAACGCCGATCTGGTCGGCGCGATCAATGTGCTAAGGGCGGGACACGCCCGGTTAGCCTGTGAAGTGAGCGGTGCAGTCATGCTGCCAGCAGCAGGAACCCGCCGAAGCGACTCAGGGGCAGTTCAATGCCGCGCCTGAGCGCCGTAGGAATCCCCCGACTTTAGGCGGGGGAGAATGTCAACCAAACGGCGTGTTTATTCCGGCCACAGGCATTGAAATTGCCCGTCTTCCCCCTATCTGGTGAAGGTCTTTTCCAACCCATTGAACAGAAGATCATGAGTACACAAAAGGAAACCCTCGGATTCCAGGCAGAAGTCAAACAGCTGCTTCAGTTGATGATTCACTCCTTGTATTCGGACAAGGAAATTTTCTTGCGCGAACTCATTTCCAATGCTTCCGACGCTGCCGACAAGCTGCGTTTTGAAGCGCTGGACGCCCCGGCCCTGTACGAGCAGGACGGCGAGTTGCGCATCCGCCTGAGCGTGGACCGCGAAGCACGCACGCTGACCCTGACCGACAACGGCATCGGCATGAGCCGCGACGAGGTGATCGAGCATATTGGCACCATCGCCAAATCCGGCACCCGGGCATTTTTTGAGCAACTGACCGGCGATGCACGCAAGGATGCCAACCTGATTGGCCAGTTTGGCGTGGGCTTTTACTCGGCCTTTATTGTGGCCGACAAAGTCACGCTGACCACCCGCCGCGCCGGCCTGCCAGCCAGCACCGGGGTGCGCTGGGAATCCGCCGGTGAAGGCGATTACACCCTGGAACACCTGGATGTCCCGGCACGTGGCACCCAGATTGTGCTGCACCTGCGCGAAGGCGAAGACGAGCTGCTGAACGACTGGCAGCTGAAAACCATCATCCGCAAATACTCCGACCACATCACCCTGCCGATTGAAATGCCAACGCCGGAAGTCACCGACGAAGAAGGCAAGCAAACCCAGGCTGCGGGCTGGGAAACCGTCAACAAGGCCTCCGCGCTGTGGGCGCGGGCCAAAAACGACATCAGCGACGACGAATACAAGGCGTTTTACCAGCATGTGGCCCACGACTACAGCGACCCGCTGGCCTGGACCCATGCCCGCGTGGAAGGCCGTCAGGAATACACCCAGCTGCTCTACCTGCCGTCGCGCGCACCGTTTGACCTGTACGACCGCGATGCCCGCCACGGCGTGAAGCTGTATGTGCGCCGCGTGTTCATCATGGACGACGCCGACAAGCTGATGCCGCAATACCTGCGCTTTATCCGTGGGGTGATCGATTCTGCCGACCTGCCGCTGAACGTCAGCCGCGAGCTGCTGCAAGGCAACAAGGACATCGACGCCATCCGTGCCGGCTGCGTGAAAAAAGTGCTGGGCATGCTGGAAGACCTGGCAGACAACCAGGCCGACAAGTACGCCACCTTCTGGAAAGAATTTGGCCAGGTGCTGAAAGAAGGCGTGGGCGAGGACTTTGCCAACCGTGAACGCATTGCCAAGCTGCTGCGCTTTGCCTCCACCCAGGCCGGCAACGACGGCCAGACGGTCAGCCTGGCTGACTACGCAAGCCGGATGAAGCCGGAACAGGACAAGATTTACTATCTCACCGCCGACAGCTACACCGCCGCGCTGGCCAGCCCGCACCTGGAAGTGTTCCGCAAGAAGGGTGTGGAAGTGCTGCTGCTGACCGACCGGGTGGACGAATGGGTGACTTCGCACCTGAACGAGTTTGACGGCAAGACCCTGGTATCGGTGGCGCGTGGCGCGCTGGATCTGGGCGCGCTGGAAGACGAAAGCGAAAAAGCCAGCCAGAAAGCCAGCGAAGAAGCGATGAAACCGCTGGTGGATGCGCTGACCGACACGCTGAAAGACAAGGTCAAGGAAGTACGCGTTACCCACCGCCTGACCGAATCCCCGGCCTGCCTGGTGGCCGACGAGCATGCGATGAGCAGCCACCTGGAGCGCATGCTCAAGGCTGCCGGACAAAGCGTGCCCAGCAGCAAGCCGATTCTGGAGGTGAACCCGGAACATCCGCTGGTGCAAAAGCTGGACGCCGCCCGCAGCCAGGAAACCCGCTTTGCCGATCTGGCGCATATCGTGTTTGACCAGGCGCTGCTGGCCGAAGGTGGCCAGCTGGAAGATCCGGCGGGCTTCGTCAAGCGGATCAATGCGCTGATGCTGGAACTGGCCGCCTGAACTGCGATGCCCTGACTGGGCATTCTTGCAAAAAACTGCCGGCCCCGATAAAAGGGGCCGGCAGTTTTTTTATGCGTGCGGCTCAGTTAGGACGTGGAGGGCATCGCAGGGTTCAGGTCAGGTGCGCTGGCCCAGGGTGATTGCCACCACACCCAGCAGAATCAGCCCTGCCGCACCCAGCATGGCGGTCGTCAGCGTTTCACCCAATACCACCACCCCCAGCGTCACCGCCACCAGTGGTGCCACAAAAGCAAACGTGGACACCAATGTCGGTGAAGTCACGCGCAATAGCCAGAAATACACCGGGTAGGCCAGCACCGTCACCACCAGCACCAGATAGCCCAGCGCCCAGGCGCTGTCTGCACTCACCGCCGACCAGCGAAATGCCTGCCACTGGCCGGTCAGCGCCGCCAGGCCAAGCAGGATCACGCCGGCCAGCAACATTTGCGCGCTCATCCCCCACCATACCTGGCTATAGCCGCGTCCGGCCCGACGAAACAGAAAACTGCCCCAGGCCCACGCCAGCTGGGCCAGCACCAGCACGGCCACGGCACCCAGACGGTCACGGTCTTGCAAGACATCCAGCCGGCTGCCCAGCAGCGCGGCCATGCCCACCACACTCAGGCCCAGGCCAAACAGCACCACCGGTGCAGGCCGGCGTTCATTGGGCAGCAGAGATTGCAGCACCACGGTCCACAGCGGCAGCGAGGTACACACCAAGGCCGCCAGACCTGACGGCAGATGCTGCACGCCGTACACCATGGCCCCCTGGCCAATGCTCAGCATCAATACCCCGCCAATCACCATCAGCCGCGCATCATGCCAGCCCAGACGCATGCCGCCGGCGCGCTGCCAGGCCAGGCCAGCCAACAGCAGCCCGGCCAGCAAAAAGCGCAAACCAGCCAGCACCAGGCTGGGAAACCCGGCCAGCGCCAGATGGTTGGCCAGAAACGTGCTGCCCCAGCCCAGATACAACACGGCAAATCCGGCCAGCACGGCCAGAGTGTGGCGCGAGAGGCCCGGTGTGGCCAGCCAGGGCCAGAAGGGGCGGCGTAATGCCAGAGGATGTTGGGCGGACATGCTTTTCCCGATACATAAGGGTGAACTGTCAGCCATCGTAGCCGGAAGGTCAGCGGCAACCATCTGGATTGGGGGAGAATTGATTTGATTTGGCTATGGATCAGCGTGGCGCGCACGTTGGCAGGGCGGCGGTTTGATCGGCAGGGGCACAAAATGAGCCCGGCCTGCGCTTTATGCCTCGCCCAGCCCGTGCTGCACCAGTTTTTTATACAAGGTGGCGCGCGAGACGCCCAGTTGCCTGGCTGCCGCCACCACCCGGCCATGACAGGCCGCCAGCGCGGCCTGAATCATCTGTCGCTCGGTGGCGGCCAGCGCCTCGGCCAGGGTGTGCGGGGCCGGGGCCGGTGGGGCCGGGTTGGGCAGCAGCGGACGCAGTTCGGCGGTGCTGAGTGTGTCGCTGTCGGTCATGGCCACGGCCTGTTCCAGGGTGTTCCATAATTGGCGCAAATTGCCCGGCCAGCGCTGGCCGCGCAGCAGGGCCAGGCCGGCTTCGTCGATATCGCGCGGGCGGCTGGCGGTTTTTTCGCCCAGGCGGGTGAGAATGAACTCGCACAGGCTGGGCAGGTCGTCCAGCCGGTCGCGCAGCGGTGGCAGGGTCAGCGGCAGCACATTCAGCCGGTAATACAGGTCGGCGCGAAAACTGCCGTCAGCCACCCGGCGCGGCAGGTCGGCGCTGGTGGCGGCAATCACCCGCAGATTGACCGACAACACCCGGTTGCTGCCCAGCGGCTCTACTTCTTTTTCCTGCAGCACGCGCAACAGCTTGGCCTGCAGGCTCAGGGGCATGTCGCCAATTTCATCCAGAAACAGCGTGCCGCCATTGGCCAGCACAATCTTGCCTTCGCGGCCCTTGCGGTCGGCTCCGGTGTAGGCACCTGCGGCTGAGCCAAACAGCTCGGCTTCCAGCAGGCTATCTGGAATCGCCGCCACATTGATGGCCACAAACGGCTTGCCGGTGCGGGCAGATTCGGCGTGGATGGCGTGGGCCAGCAGTTCCTTGCCGGTGCCGGTTTCGCCCAGCAGCAGCACGGTGCTGTCCTGCCGGGCGGCGCGGCGGGCGGCGCGCTTGAGCTGCTGCATCACTGCCGAATGCCCGACCATATCGGCCAGGGTGTATTTATTGCTGCGCGCCAGCAGCAGCGCGCTGCGGGTGCAGCCCAGTTCGGCCTGCAGGCGGGAAAACTTGGCCAGCAGCGGCTGGATATGCTGGCTGCTCTCGTACAGCACAAAGCCCACCGCGCCCACCACCTGGCCTTGTTCGTCCTTGAACGGCACACGGGAAATCACAAAGGAGCGGTCGCGCACCGTCCAGATGTCGAGCAGGATGGGGCGACCGGTTTCCAGCACTTCCGGCATTTGCGAATGCGGGGTGAGCTCCAGGATATGCCGGCCCAGCGCGTCCTGCTGACGCGACAGGCCCAGGGCTTCCAGGTAGGGCTTGCTGATCCATACCACCTTGCTGTCCCGGTCCACCGCCACCGCGCCTTCGCAGTGCTCAATCCATTCGGCCAGCTGCTGGGAGATTTCCTTGCGCCAGAAGGTCAGATGGGCCAGAACATGCTCGGGGTCGGGGTGGGTCATGTTGCGCTCGCAAACGGATGTTTGCTCGAATTGTAACGCGAAGCGTGGCAGGCCGGGCGGCGCATGTGCTGGCGCACGGTGCGTCCCGTTCAGCCTGCCCGCGTGCTCAAGCTATTGACCAGCGCCAGCAGCGGCGGGGCAATCTGTTCGCGCATCGCCTGTTCGGTAAACAGAAAGGCCGGGCCGCTGGCGTTCAGGCTCATCCATGGCTGCCCTGGTGCCAGCGGCGGCACCGGCACCGCCACGGCAAACACTTCGGGCTGAAACTCACCAAACGAGCAGCAAAACTGCTCACGGGCGTAGTCGCCCAGCGCCTGCTCCACACTGGCGGCAATGGCTGGCCAGTGCTCGCCGTACTGCACTGCCAGCGCCGGCATCAGTGTATTGCGTTCGGCCACCGGCATGGCCGCCAGATAAGCGCGGCCAATTGCCGTGGTGGCCAGCGGCACCCGCGAGCCCACGCTGAGCTGCACCGTCACCCGCGCCCGGCTGCGCACGGTTTCCAGATACATCATGTCCAGCCCTTCGCGAATGGCCAGGCTGACCGATACGCCGTGCGTTTCGGCAAACTGCTGCATGCGCGGGGCAATCAGCCGGCGGGCGTCGAAACTGGCCAGGGTGGCGGCGGAGAGCTCCAGCACCGCCAGGCCCAACTGATAGCGCCCGGTGCTGGCATCCTGATCCAGATAGCCCAGCTGGGTCAGGGTGTAGGTCAGCCGCGACACCGTGCTTTTGGGCAGGCTGGTGCGGCTGGCCAGGTCTTGGTTGGACAGCTGCGGCTCGCCGCTGCGAAATGCCGCCAGCACCGCCAGGCCACGGGCCAGGGCAGTGACAAACAGCCGGTCTTTGTTTTCAGTGTCAGAAGATTCCATCGCGTTTCCGTGTGCGGGCCGTGGCTGGCGTAGGGTGGTCAGACTGGGCAAACCGCAAAAAAGTGTCCAGACAGTGGCCGATGGGCGGCTGCCGGGCTGGGGCTTTCCACCCTGAGTGGGGGCGGAGGTGAATTTTGCCACTTTACAGCAGACGCGAGCTTGGCTAAAGTATTCTGCATTGTAAAACAGTATTCCGCAAAGCGGAACAACAATCCCGCCAGACAGCCCGGCTGACCGGCGTTCCCGACCCGACTGATTGCAAGGAGATACACAATGTCCGCTTCCCGCCCGGCTTTTCAATGGGATGACGCCCTGCTGCTGGAAAGCCAGCTGACCGAAGAAGAGCGCATGGTGCGCGATTCGGCCCGCGCCTACTGTCAGGAACAACTGCTGCCACGCGTGCTGACCGCCAACCGCGAAGAGCGCTTCGACCGCGAAATCATGAGCGAAATGGGCGAGCTGGGCCTGCTGGGCTGCACGCTGGACAACTGGGGCTGCGCCGGCCTGAGCCATGTGGCCTACGGCCTGGTAGCGCGTGAAGTCGAGCGGGTGGATTCCGGCTATCGCTCGGCGATGAGCGTGCAAAGCTCGCTGGTGATGCACCCGATCTACGCCTACGGCACCGATGCCCAGCGCGATACCTACCTGCCCAAGCTGGCCACTGGCGAATGGGTGGGCTGCTTTGGCCTGACCGAGCCGGACGCTGGCTCCGACCCCGCTGGCATGAAAACCCGCGCCCGCAAGGTAGACGGCGGCTGGACGCTGAACGGCAGCAAGATGTGGATCACCAACAGCCCGATTGCCGATGTGTGCGTGGTGTGGGCCAAGGACGACGAAGGCGAAATCCGTGGCTTTATTCTGGATCGCGGTATGCCGGGTCTGAGTACGCCGAAGATTCACGGCAAGTTCTCGCTACGCGCGTCGATCACCGGCGAAATTGTCATGGATAACGTGTTTGTGCCGGATGACCACCTGCTGCCCAATGTCAAAGGCCTGAAAGGCCCGTTTGGCTGCCTGAACAAGGCCCGCTACGGCATCGCCTGGGGGGCCATGGGCTCGGCGGAATTCTGCTGGCACGCTGCCCGCCAGTACACGCTGGACCGCAAGCAATTCAACCGCCCGCTGGCCGCCACCCAATTGGTACAGCTCAAGCTGGCCAATATGCAAACCGAAATCACCCTGGGCCTGCAAGCCGCGCTGCGCGTGGGCCGGCTGATGGACGAAGGCCAGGCCGCGCCGGAAATGATCAGCCTGATCAAGCGCAATAACTGCGGCAAGGCACTGGACATCGCCCGCGTCAGCCGCGACATGCACGGCGGCAATGGCATTGCCGATGAATTCCACGTGATTCGCCATGTGATGAACCTGGAAGCGGTCAACACCTACGAAGGCACCCACGATGTGCATGCGCTGATTCTGGGTCGGGCGCAAACCGGCATCCAGGCGTTTGGCTAAGCGCTGCTTACACAACCTGCCTGGCGTGGTGGTGTGGCCTTGCCGTATCTGCGGCCACACGCCTGGCCAGGATTGCTTCGCTGGGTGTGGTGAACGGCGCTAACGCTGAAAAAATCGTCATTCCCGCGAAGGCGGGAATTCAGGGCTTTGATTTTGCTGGATTTTACTTTTGGCAAACACGATTTTTCTGAATACATCAGCGCTTCCCTAATGCCATTGCGTCGGCAGGCCGATACCCGACGCCCAGCCGCCCTCACGGCGTCGGGCATCAGCAAGATCATGCGCGGTCGAGGGGGATCTCACCCTCCATCACTTTGCCCGGCCCTTTTCAGGACCGGGCGTTTTTTATCGGCCCCCGCTGCGGGGTGGGCGCGGGCCGGCAAGGAGTCAATATGAGCGGAGCATTAGACGGCATCAAGGTGCTGGATTTGTCGCGGGTACTGGCCGGGCCTTGGGCCAGCCAGTTGCTGGCCGATCTGGGGGCCACGGTGATCAAGGTGGAAAAACCCGGTGCCGGTGACGACACCCGCCACTGGGGGCCGCCCAATCTGCCCGATGGCACCGCCGGGTATTTTCTGGCGGCCAACCGGGGCAAGCAGTCGATTACCGTGGACATCACCCAGCCGGAAGGACGGGCGATTGTGCAGCAACTGGCCGCCGAAGCCGATGTGTTGCTGGAAAACTACAAAGTGGGCGGCCTGAAAAAATATGGGCTGGACTACCCCACGCTCAAGGCAATCAACCCACGCCTGGTGTATTGCTCAATCACCGGCTTTGGCCAGACCGGCCCCTACGCCAGCCGCCCCGGCTACGACTATATTGTGCAAGGCATGAGCGGGCTGATGAGCATCACCGGCCCGGCAGAGGGCGAACCGCACAAGGTGGGTGTGGCCGTCACCGACCTATTCACCGGCCTGTACGCCAGCAATGCGATTTGTGCCGCGCTGCTGGCGCGCGAACGCAGCGGTGAAGGCCAGGCGATTGATCTGGCGTTGTTCGACTGCGCGCTGGCCATGCTGGCCAACGTCAACATGAACTGGCTGATTGGCGGGGAAGTGCCCCCGCGCCTGGGCAATGCCCACCCGAATATCGTGCCGTATCAGGTATTTGCCACTTCCGACGGCCATTTTATTCTGGCTTGTGGCAACGACAGCCAGTTTGCCCGCATCGCCGAGCTGTGCGGCCATGCCGAATGGGCCACCGACCCGCGCTTTGCCCGCAACGCCGACCGGGTGGCACATCGTGACGCGCTGACCCCACTGCTGGCCGAGGTGTTTGTCACCCGCACCCGCGACGACTGGCTGGCCGCGCTGGACGCGGCTGGCGTGCCCAATGGCCCGATCAATACCGTGGATCAGGCGTTTGCCGATCCGCAGATCGTGGCGCGCGGCATGCGGCTGGATTTGCCCGATGCTCAGGGGCAGCCCGTGCCGCAGGTGGCGTGCCCGATTCAACTCTCCGGCACGCCAGTGGTGTACCATGCCGCCCCACCCGCCTTGGGGCAGCATACCGAGGCGGTGTTGACGTCGTTGGGAAAGACGGCAGAAGAGGTGGCCCGCCTGCGGGAAAACGGCGTGGTGTAAGGATGCATGAATGCAGGGTGGATGGCCCTGGATGCTCACCTGTACGGAATCACAATAAAGCAGGGTGACGCGCGCGGCCATCCGCACAGACCACTGCCCCCTTCCCTAACGTCACCAGCAAGCTGTGGCATGCTTGCTGCACGAGGTGCCTGGCTCAGGGATAATTTCAAACGCTTGTTTGACCTGCCGGGGATTTGCATGCATGATTCGCGCAACAAGCCACACCAAAAAACTGCTGTTGCGGCGGATGACAAGGAGACTGCGGTGGAACGCGAATACATGGAATACGACGTGGTGATCGTGGGGGGCGGCCCGTCCGGCCTGTCTGCGGCGATTCGCCTGAAACAACTGGCCGAACAGCACGGGCGCGAGCTCAGTGTCTGCCTGCTGGAAAAAGGCTCGGAAATCGGCGCGCACATTCTGTCTGGGGCGGTGCTGGAGCCCACCGCGCTCAACGAGCTGATTCCCGACTGGAAAGACAAGGGCGCGCCGCTGAACACCCCGGCTGGCGAAGACCGCTTTTTGCATCTGAGCGAAACCGCCGCCACCCGGCTGCCCACCCCGCCGCAAATGAACAACCATGGCAATTACATCATCAGCCTGGGCAATTTCTGCCGCTGGCTGGGCGAACAGGCCGAAGCGCTGGGCGTGGAAATCTATCCCGGCTTTGCTGCCGCTGAAGTGCTGTACCACGAAGACGGCTCGGTCAAGGGCGTGGCCACTGGCGACATGGGCGTGGGCCGCGATGGCGAGCCAACCGATGCCTATCAGCCGGGCATGGAACTGTGGGCCAAACAGACGGTGTTTGCCGAAGGCTGTCGCGGTTCACTGACCAAAACCCTGTTCGAGCGTTTTGACCTGCGCGCCGACAGCGACCCGCAAACCTACGGCATCGGCATCAAGGAGCTGTGGGAAGTCAAGCCCGAGCATCACCAGCCGGGCAGCATCACCCACACCACTGGCTGGCCGATGGACAGCAAAACCTACGGCGGCTCGTTTTTGTATCACCTGGAAAACAATCAGGTGGTAGTGGGCTTCGTGATTGGCCTGGACTACGACAACCCGCACCTGAGCCCGTACGACGAGTTCCAGCGCTTCAAGACCCACCCGGCCATTCGCCCGGTGTTTGAAGGCGGACGGCGCATCAGCTACGGCGCGCGTGCGCTGTCCGAAGGGGGCATCCAGAGCCTGCCCAAGCTGACCTTCCCTGGCGGCTGCCTGGTGGGCGACACGGCGGGCTTTCTGAATGTGCCCAAGATCAAGGGCACGCACACGGCAATGAAGTCCGGCATGCTGGCTGCCGAAGCGATTTTTGCTGCGCTGGGCGAAGATGTCCCTGCGCGCGAGATGACCGCCTACCCGACTGCCTTCCGTCATAGCTGGCTGTTTGACGAACTGTGGCGCGTGCGCAACATTCGCCCGTCGTTCCACTGGGGCTTCTGGCCGGCGCTGGTGTACTCGGCGCTGGACACCTATGTGTTCAAGGGCAATGCGCCGTGGACCCTGCGCCACAAGCGTCCGGACCATGTCTGCCTGAAGCCGGCTGCGGAGATGCCTAAAATCAGTTATCCCAAGCCCGATGGCGTGCTGACCTTCGACAAGCTGTCCAGCGTGTTCATTTCCAACACCAACCACAGCGAAGACCAGCCGATTCATCTGCGGCTGAAAGACGCCAGCGTGCCGATTGCGCTGAACCTGGCCCGCTACGACGCCCCCGAGCAGCGCTACTGCCCGGCGGGCGTGTATGAAATTGTCCGCGAAGGCGACGCCGCGCCGCGTTTGCAGATCAACGCGCAAAACTGCGTACACTGCAAAACCTGTGATATCAAGGACCCCAGCCAGAACATCAACTGGACCACACCAGAAGGTGGGGGCGGGCCGAACTACCCTAATATGTAAGTCATTTCAGCGGTGGCAGCCCGGATCGGGCACGCTACGTGGTGCAAACGGGGCGCTTTTTGAGCAAAGCGCCCCGTTTTTTTGCGGCTGCTGGCTGGCCATATTGCGCTGCTCTGTCACCATCCTGCCATATTGTGGCAGGAATACAACATAGCGGTATTTTGCACAGTATCTTTTTAAATCAGTGGCTTAGATGTTTTTTTGCCAGAAATTCCGCAGTGCGGAAATCGGCAAAAAGGGCTTTGTTTGTATTTTCACAACGCCAGCGACTATATTCGCCTCCATGACGTCGCCGTCAATGCGCGATGCACAGATGTTCTTTATTGGGCGGCCAAGCCGTGTCCAACTGAACCTTTGACTGACTTGAAAAGGATTTTGCAATGAAAAAACTGATCGCTCTGGCAGTTGCTGCCCTGCCGATGGCCGCCATGGCCGACGTGACCCTGTACGGCACCATCGAAGCCAGCATCGAAAACGGTAAGTCCCTGAGCTACAGCGGCGGCGCCGCCAAGTCGACCACCCGCATCGACGACACCGGCTCCCTGATCGGCTTCAAGGGCAGCGAAAACCTGGGCAACGGCCTGAAGGCTATCTGGCAAGTTGAGCAAGCCCTGTCGATCGACGGCACCAACGTCAACGGCAACAACACCTGGGCAACCCGCGACAGCTTCGTGGGCCTGACCGGCAACTTCGGTACCGTGCGTCTGGGTAAGCTGAGCTCCTACCTGAACTCCGACATGGAAAAGTATGACGCGTGGATCTACGGCGCTGGCGTGAACGGTGCTACCGTGACCTCCGCCAACACCCTGGACACCCGTTACAACAACTCCATCCGTTACGACAGCCCGAGCCTGAACGGCTTCAAGGTGGCTGCTCAGTACGGCTTTGACGAAGCCCGCACCACCGTGAAGGGCAACCGCTCCAACAAGGCCGTGTGGAGCCTGGGCGCTGGCTACGAAAACGCTGGCTACTACGCTGACATCGGCTACGTGTCCTTCCAGGACACCGACGCTTCCGCTTCCAAGGACGGCAACTACTGGCGTCTGGAAGGTGGCTACAACGCCAACAACCTGCTGGTTGCCCTGGCTTACGGCCAATCCAAGCTGTACAGCGGCGCAGCTGACGCCACCAAGGCCAAGGAAGCTGCTCTGACCGTGGGTTACACCATCGGCGCCCTGACCCCGAAGTTCACCTACGCTCACGTGTGGGACACCAAGGTTAACGGCACCAAGGCTGACGACGGCATCAACCAGTACGTGATTGGTGTGGACTACGCCCTGTCCAAGCGCACCACCGCTTACACCTCCTTTGGCTACGTCAAGCACGACAACATCATCGTTGCCGGCACCGACGAGCGCAAGGAACGCACCCTGGCCGTGGGCGTGCAACACAAGTTCTAATTCAGGCGTGTCCTGATGTGAATGAAAAAAGACGACTTCGGTCGTCTTTTTTCATGGTCTGGTGCAGTCAGGCCGGCCAGGCGTCGTGTCGCAGGATTTTCATCCACAACACGGCAGCGCGCTGGCATACTGTGCATCGTATCGTTTTTGTGAGCTGACTTTCTTGGACGACATTCCCTTATCCGGACTCATCGGCATTCTGATAGTCCTGTTACTGATCTCGGCGTTTTTCTCCATGTCGGAAACCGGCATGATGGCGGTCAACCGCTACCGGCTGAAAAACCGCGCCGCCCAGGGCCACACCGGTGCCCGGCTGGCGCAAAAGCTGCTGGAACAAACCGACAAGCTGCTTGGCGTGATTCTGCTGGGCAACAACTTTGTCAACTCCGCCTCGGCCTCACTGGCCACGGTGATCACCTTTCGCCTGTTCGGCCAGAACGAAGCCGCACTGGGCCTGGCCACCGTCGCCGTCACCTTTGCCATCCTGATTGTTTCCGAAGCCACCCCCAAGGTGATTGCCGCCACCCGTCCCGATCAGGTGGCCGTGGTCGCCAGCTATCCGCTGACCGTGCTGCTCAAGGTGTGTTATCCGATCGTGTGGTTCGTCAATCTGTTCGTCAAGGGGGCGATTCGCCTGCTGCGGGTGCAGCCACAACCAGAAACCACGGTGTTGACGCCAGAAGAACTGCGCGTGCTGGTGCTGGAGTCTGGCCAGTTTATTGCCAAGAAACACCGCACCATGCTGCTCAACCTGTTTGAGCTGGAAAACTTCACCGTTGACGACGTGATGATTCCGCGCAAACAGCTGGAAATGATTGACCTGGACGCGCCGATTGAACAAATCCGCGAACAGCTGATGACCTGCCATCACACCCGCCTGCCGGTGTACCGCAGCGGCTACGACAATGTGGTGGGTTTTCTGCATGTGCGCAAAGTGCTGCACCTGGCCACCGAAGACATCACCGTCGAGCGCTTGCTCAGCATTCTGCGCCCGCCCTACTTTGTGCCTGCCGGCACCCCACTGTTCACCCAGTTGCAAAACTTTCAGGAAAACCAGCGGCGGATTGCCATTATTGTCGATGAATACGGCGAAATGATGGGCCTGACCACGCTGGAAGACATCCTGGAACAAGTGGTGGGGGAGTTCACCACCCATGCGCCGGGGCAAAACCCGCTGGCCCAGCGCCAGGACGACGGCAGTGTGCTGGTGGATGGCAGCATGACCGTGCGCGACCTGGTCAAGGTGCTGGAAGTCAATTTCGACCTGGATGGCCCGAAAACCGTCAATGGCCTGATTGTCGAGTATTTCCAGGATATTCCCGAGCCCGGCACCTGTTTCCGTCTGTCGGGCTGCGTATTTGAAGTGCTGCAAACCCAGGAGCGCGGCGTCAAGCGCGTGCGCATCCTGCCGCCACATTGATGCCGGCGCCGCTGCCTGACAGCATATGGTTGCCCGCGCTGGCCATGCTTGGCCTGGCGCTGGGCAGTTTTCTCTCCGTGCTGGTGGCGCGCGTGCCGCTGCTGCTGGCCGAAGATGCCCATCCCGGCCATATTCGCCTGCTGGCCCGGCTGAGCTGGCCGCCTTCTCACTGTCCGCATTGCCAGCAGCGTCTGCGTCTGGCCGAACTGTTGCCGTTGCTCAGCTGGCTGCGCCAGCGTGGCCGCTGCCGGCATTGCCAGCAGCCAATTGCCTGGCGCTACCCGCTGCTGGAAGCGCTGATGGCGCTGCTGAGCGTGATGCTGGGCAGCCGCTATGGCCTGACGGCCACCTTTGCCGCCGCCCTGCTATGCTGCGCCACCCTGCTGGCGCTGGCGTGGATCGACGCCGAAACGTTCTGGCTGCCCGACCTGCTCACCCTGCCCTTGCTGTGGGCGGGCCTGCTGTTTGCCAGCCTGGCCAGCCCGTGGCAGCTGACTGCGTCGGTATGGGGCGCCGCAGCAGGCTATGCTGGCCTGGCCGGGCTGAATGCCGGCTACCGTGCCTGGCGTGGCCAGCCTGGCCTGGGGGGCGGCGACGCCAAGCTGCTGGCGGCGCTGGGGGCCTGGCATGGCGGGCTGGCGCTGCCCTGGCTGCTTACCCTGGCCGCACTGGGTGGGCTGATCTGGGCGGTGTGTACGGGGCCACTGCGCGCCCGGCGGGCGCTGGCGTTTGGCCCGTTTCTGGCCATGGCCGGCATTGCCTTGTGGCTCTGGCCTTTGCCGCTGTGGCTGGCATGGATGGAATATTAAGAGCCGCTCACCAAACGCAGCGTAGCGATTCTGGCCAGGCGCACGACCGTAGGGAAGCCGTACGGTAAGGTCGTGCCGCCACGCCAGGAGGGTTTTGCGAGCCGCCTTATAAGGAGTTTGACATGATTGACAGCCCACAAGGCCCGCGCTGGGTGCTGGCGCTGACTGGCGGTATTGGCAGCGGCAAAAGCGCGGTGGCGCAACGGCTGGGCGAACTGGGGGCCGGGGTGGTGGATACCGACCTGATTGCCCATGCGCTGACTGCGCCGGGCGGTGCCGCCATGCCGGCACTGATGGCGGCATTTGGCCCAGAATGCGCCCAGGCCGACGGCGCGATGGATCGGGCGGCGATGCGCGCCCGGGTGTTTGCCGACCCGGCGGCGCGCCAGCAGCTGGAGGCGATCCTGCATCCGCTGATCCGCCAGCACACCGAGCGGGCGTTGGCGGATTGCCCCGGCGAGTATCTGGTGCTGGTGGTGCCATTGCTGGTGGAAACCGGCAGCTATCTGGCCCTGGCTGACCGTGTGCTGGTGGTGGACTGCCCGGAAGAGATGCAAAAACAGCGGGTGCGTGCGCGCAACGGACTGGCCGACAGCCAGATCGACGCCATCCTGGCCAGCCAGGCCAGCCGGGCGCAACGGCTGGCGCACGCCGATGACGTAATTGACAATTCAGACAGTTTTGCGCAGCTTGGGCTTCAAGTGGATGCAAAACACGGCTATTATCTCGCACTGGCGCGCCTGGCGTGCGCCAACCGGGTTGCCGATTAATTTTCATACTCCTGCCGTGGCCTTGTGATCAGCTTTGAATTTCCTATTGTCGAACGTGTGCGGATCCTGCTCAGGCTGGAAGAACTGTTTCGCCGGCTGACGCATTTTTCCAGCGCCGACGGCGCTGACGAGCACCATGTTGCCCTGCAAACCCTGTTTGACATGGCCGAGCTGGGCGCGCGTGGCGACTTGAAATCCGAACTGATTCAAGACCTTGAACGCCAGCGCTATGCGCTGGAGGCGCTGCGCGACAATCCGGCCATTGCCGAAGGCGCGCTGGAAGCGGTGCTGGGTGAGATCGAATCGGCCATGACCCGCCAGCTGGAGTTCACCGGCAAGTTTGGCCACGAACTGCGCGACAACGAGTGGCTGATGAACATCAAGCAGCGCACCGCCATTGCCGGCGGGGCCTGTCAGTTTGACCTGCCGTCGTATTATTTCTGGCAAAAACAATCCGCCGAGGTCCGCCGTGCCGACCTGCAACGCTGGTCTGCGCCATTGCTGGCCACCCGCGATGCGGTGGGCGTGCTGCTCAAATTGCTGCGCGACAGCGGCAAAAGCAACACTTTTACCGCCCGCCACGGCGCGTTTCAGCAAATGTCCGGTGGCAAGGTGGTGCACCTGATTCGCATCACCCTGGATGCCAGCCTGGGGCTGGTGCCGGAAGTATCCGCCAATAAATATGCGGTGAATGTGCGCTTTATCGAGCCTACCACCCACTCGGCCCGCTCCCGTGCTGCCACGGCGGATATTCCGTTTACCCTGGCTTTTTGCAAACTATGAGCGACGCCCCTGATGTGCGCCCACCGCCGGTGGTGCCCTGCCCGCAATGCCGCCGCCCGGTCACATGGACCACGGCCAACCCGTTCCGGCCGTTTTGCAGCGAACGCTGCAAGCTGATTGACCTGGGGCAGTGGGCCAATGAAGGCTACCGGATTCCCACCCCACATGGGCCGGATGGCAGCGAGCCCGACCCCCAGTAGCGCCCCCACCTGGCCAGCGTGCTTTCCCTGTTCCAATACCCATCGGCCTGATCCCGTGCGTGGCAACCCCCGTCCTTCAGGGCGGGGAAGGATAGCGCGGATTGCGCAGCAATCCTGTTTTTGGGTTTAGTGCGGCGTTTTTAGCTCACAGCAGTAGGAATCCCCGTCTTTCCGGTCTTAAAGACTGGCGAGCGTAAGCGAGAGGGCGGGGAGGATGTCAACTTTGCCAGAATCCTGAGCCTCAGCAACGCCCGAACGCCTGCATTTTTTTTCATTGGGCAAGGTGATATTACGCCTTGACTGCCAGCAGGCCAGCATCGCTGAGCGGAGGAAACCATCATGCTGAAAATCAAATTTGGCAGCGTATTTGACGACAAGTGCGACTTGCTGATCCTGCCGTGCAATGACCAAGGCGGCGTGACCGGATGGGTGCGGCACGAAATCGAGCAACACCACTTGCCCTTCTGGAAGCAAAAAATACCGCACGGCGAGGTGTTCTTCTCGACGGTGCAAACCCTGTATGAAAAAGCCGACTGTGTGGGCTATGCCGCTTCGGTGAGCGTGGCCACCGGTTGCGCCAGTCTCGAGGCCATCACCCGCATCACCCAGCGCATTGGGCGCTTTCGCCGCGACAACGACTGCTCCCAGGTGAATCTGCCCTTGCTGGGTGTGGGGGCTGGCGGGCTGGAACATGCTGATGTAATGGCGTGCTATCAGGCGCAGTTTGCCGAGGATCCGGGCCGCTATACCGTATTTATCCCGGATCGCCAGCTGGCGGATAGATTTCTGGCGCAAATTCCCGCCAGCACAAGCACCAACGGCCTAGATGTCGCGTCCCGTGTGATCATATTCCCATTCGTAGCTGGCCACTCTTCTTGGCAAGAGACCTGATGCGTGATCTGATTGAGACATTGAAAGCGGAGCAATCAACATGAGTGAAGTCCACGCCCAGGCCCGAACCACCCCTCGCACGCGAGCTGAGATCAGGAACTCAACAGCATCATTGCTTGAGTTG
>Ga0209599_10000188_pt1 | contig 43177 bp, 37 predicted proteins | sample Shrwel_input2_FT_FD_187534 | JGI IMG/M metagenome (GOLD analysis project Ga0209599, IMG submission 187534) | Subsurface microbial communities from deep shales in Ohio, USA - Utica-3 well 1 S input2 FT (SPAdes) (version 2) ...
CGCATGTCGCGCTGCTGTTGGCCGGTCGGCATCAGTTCATATTTGTAGGCTTGAAGGCGTTGCATACTGGTTTTTATACAGCCCACCCCCATCGACGGCAAGGACGGCTACGCCGTCCGCGCTATCCCCGCCCTGAACGGCGGGGCTTGCCGCGCACCGGGTCAAACTTTCCCAACCCGCCCCAGTGCTTGTCGTGGCTCATGCAAGCCCGGTGCGTGCGGCTTTACCCGCTTTTTGCCTGCGCGGTTTCTGCTCTGCCTCCGTGTGAGTCATATGCGCGTTTTCCCTCTTGTCGGATTCGTTTTCGCGTTGCCTGGCACCAGCTTGGTGTACCGGTGACGTCCGCCCTTGGCGTGGTCTGTCTGAATTTGTCCCGCGACGCAGCATTTCAGCAGCAGCCAGGCAGCAACATTCTGCTGCTATCCAGGCACTTTCGGCCATTTTTCAGGATCAATCGATCGCGTGGCGCGATGAACGCTAGCCGTTTAACATTATGACAAAGATATTATGCCAATCAGCTTGACAGAAAACTGAACGGGGGTTAGCGGATGTTTGCCGGAAATTTTTGCCGTTGCGGCAAATTTTGCCGGTTTACCCCTGCAAAATGTCATAACAATCGTTTGTTTGTCATGAATTGAGTGGTAAATTTTGGTTCAATTACGCAATCCTTAGCAATTTTCTTGCTTAACCACCAGCCTGTTTATCAACTGGCCTACTTGCTGCTTAGTGACGTGCTGCAGCGCAACATAAAAAGACCGTGGCGCGCGGCAATGTAGCATGGCATGATATAAGCATCGTTCATGCTTTAAGAGATTTGTTAAGCATATCTACCTAGTTCGGTGCGAAATCAAACATTGGTCAGACAACCCGACCTTTGCTTGATCTCCCTCCGCCAGGCGGACTGGCTCGGGCAACTTTTTTACAGCAAGCGTCCTGACATTTTTTCCACAGCATCACCGTAACCGGACAGTCATAACAAACAGTTTCATTCAAGGGTGTCACTGATCGGCCAGCCAGCATCACGCATGACGACAAGTGTCCTTCCTTCTTTGCCCCGCAGGAGAATCATCATGAACCATACGCATCATGTGAAAACCGGAATTGTCTTGGGTGGCGGCGCGCCTAACTCCAGCTTGATTGCTGGCGCTTTGGTAGCTTTTGCTGAACGTGAAATGGAATTTGACGTGATGTCCACCTCGGGTGCCGGGGCGTTGATGGGCCTGCTGTACACTTGCCCACAAGGGGGCGACCGGGTTGAGGCGCTGAGCCGCTGGGCGCAGATCGGGGTATCGGACGAGCTGTACAAGCTGTTTCCGGTCAACCACAAAGTTTTCATGAAACCGGGCGACCACGCTCACCAGTTCCGCCAGGCGATGGCAAAAAACCCCTGGGTGCAGTGGCATCGGGAGATGTTTCCGCAGGGCAGCTTCATGCACGATATGTTCCAGCTGGCCTGGGCGTCGATGACACCCAGCAACCTGAACACCAAAAGCCTGGGGCTGTGCGCGCACCTGCCGTTTGTGGAAGAGTATGTGGACTTTGACCTGGCCCATCGCATGCCCGGCGAGTTCTACTTCAACGCCTTCAATCTGGACACCTCCAGCATGGAAGTGTGGAACAAGGAACAGCTGTCTGCCGAGCGCATCCGTGCAGCGTTTTCCTTCCCGCTGATCTATCCGCCGTACGAGGTGGATGGGCACTGGTATATTGAAGGCGCGTCGATTGAGCCGCTGAACTTTGAGGTGATGACCCGTCCGGAGGTGGAGGAGCATGTGGATGTGGTGATTGTCGCCGACATTCTCGGGTCTTACCGCCTGCTGCAAAAGCCGCGCAATCTGTACGATGCCTGGGTGAAGTCGATCATCACCCCTCTGGTGAAAATTGCCCACAGCGACACCAAAATGTACAAGATGCAAATGGCCCAGCATGGCAAAACCGTGCTGCAGCTGGATTTTTACAAAAACGTACCGGATGCCTGGCTGCCGGAAATCTTTGACTGGTCGGACAGCAACCTCAAGCGCCTGTTTGAAGTGGGCTACCAAACCGGGCAGGAATTCCTTGATGAACACGGCCTGCTGCTGGGCCTGTTGCCCGCCACTGGCAAGCCGGCGCGCACCCATCATGCTGCAGTGCGGCAAATGCACCACACTTCACCGCTCTCACCCACACGCTTATTTGAAAATGCCCTTGCCATGTTTTAAAGTGGCCGCTGACCTTCATCCTGAAGGTCAGCCTGCCGGCAGGCCCGATGCGTCATCCGCTCGTGGGCTGCCGGCGACACCACTACCTTACAAGGGAAGCATTCATGACAGCCAAGGTCAATCCTAGCCACAAGCACAAGAAAGCGCTGTTGATCGGTGGCGGCGCACCCAATTCCAGCCTGATGGCTGGCGCCCTGGTGGCGTTTCTGGAAAAAGGCGTCGAATTCGACGTGATTTCCGCCTCCGGCGCGGGTGCCCTGATGGGGCTGCTGTACACCGCCCCCAAAGAAGGCAATCCGCGACAGGCACTGGAAGACTGGGCCAAGGTTGGCGTGTCGGATGCCATTTACAACCGTTTTCCGGTGAACTACAAGGTGTTCATGAAACCCGGCGATCAAGCAGCCACGTATCGCGACTGGATCATGAACCGCAATCCGTTCACCAAGCCGCTGTACGATCCGTCTTCGCCGGTGGGGCATGGTTTTTTCTCTGACCTGGCCAAGTTTTTTCTGGCGGCCATGTCGCCATCGGATCTGAGCGGCAAGAGCCTGGGCATGTGTGCCCACCTGCCGTTTGCCGAGCAGGTGATTAACTTCGACGCCATCCCGAAGATCAAGCCCGAGTTCTATATCAACGCCTACAACATGAATCGCTCGAAGATGACCATCTGGAACAAGAGCGAAATCACCCCGGAACACCTGCGGGCGGCGTTTTCTTTCCCGTTGATCTATCCGCCGTACACCCTCAATGGTGAGGATTACATCGAAGGCGCGGCGATTGACACACTGAACTTCAAGGCGCTGGTCAATGACGACGACAAGGGCGGCACATGCGAACTGGGCAAGCACTGCGATCTGGATACGCTGGTGATTTTCGACATCCTGGGTGCTGACCAACTGATCCGCAAGCCGCGCGATCTGTACGACGCCTGGGTGGGGTCGATCATCACCCCGCTGGTGGAAATCGCCAAGGACGACATCCGTCTGTTCCAGTACCAGCACAATATCGACCCGAAAACCGGCAAGGAAAAACGCAAGCTGCTCAAGGTGGATCTGATGGGCGGCATTCCCAAGGATCACTGGCCGCAGGTGATGGACTGGTCGGCCACCAATCTGCAATTGTTGTACAAGGTGGGCTACGAAGCCGGGCTGAAGTTCTGCGAAGAACACGCCGAACTGCTCGACCTGCCGGCCAGCAAGCCTGCCGTTAAAGCGGAAGCCGCCGCCACCGCCTGATGATCTTATGGATGGGGGAGGCGCTGCCAGAATTTTGATTTTGCTGGGTTTTCTGGCAACAATAATTTTTCAGAATCAATCAGCGCGTCCCTAGACGGCAGTTCAGTTGTTCAGTCACACAGAGGCCCCGCCAGACAACATTCTGGCGGGGCCTCTGTGTGATGGGTGTTGTATCAGTGTTGCTGCCAGGCGGCTAGGGATACGCTGAAAAAATCGTCATTCCCGCGAAGGCGGGAATCCAGGGTGTTGATTTTGCTGGGTTTTGCTTTTGGCAAACACGATTTTCCTGAATAAATCAGCGCGTCCCTAGTCGTCAGTCACGTTGAAACACAAGGGTGCATACGAGCCAGTTTATGCAGGGTATCTCGGTTTAGTTTCTTTTAAAACAAAGTCTTACCTAGCCACAGCGAACCACTCTCCGCACCCCACCCCGTCATTCCCGCGCAGGCGGGAATCCAGAGGCGTCCACAACGCGCAGCAGATGCGTGCGCTCACCACCGTCCCGCCATGCTAAAGCTTCCCACGGCGCACGCTGTGGCACGGTCTGGGTTCCCGCCTGCGCGGGAACGACAAGTGGGTGAAGCTCATGCCAGAAGAGGACTAACCTCCGATGGGTGCTCCGGTTTAATTTATTTTAAAACAAAGCCTTACCTAGCCACGGCGAACCACCCGCCGCACCCCACCCCGTCATTCCCGCGCAGGCGGGAATCCAGAGGTGTCCACAACGCGCAGCGGGTTTGCGCTCTCACGACCGCCCCGCCATGCGCCACGCCCACGGCGCACGCTGTGGCGCGGTCTGGGTTCCCGCCTGCGCGGGAACGACAAGTGGGTGAAGCTCATGCCAGAAGAGGGCTAGCCTCCGATAAGTGCTCCGGTTTAATTTATTTTAAAACAATGCCTTACCTAGCCACGGCGAACCACCCGCCGCACCCCACCCCGTCATTCCCGCGCAGGCGGGAATCCAGAGGTGTCCACAACGCGCAGCGGGTTTGCGCTCTCACAACCGCCCCGCCATACGCCACGCCCACGGCGCACGCTGTGGCACCGTCTGGGTTCCCGCCTGCGCGGGAACAACACGTGAGGTGAAACTCATGCGGCAAATAGTCGAGTCGTCGTCCCGTTGAAATACCCGTGTGCAGGCGAGCGCGCTGACCTTGGGTATCTGTGCCAATGATCGGTTCATATCATGGTGACTGACGGGTAGCCCTGGAAGGGGCGATGCCCCCGGCATGCCCCTTCACCCCACCAAACCCCATCACGCCGCGTAGCGCTCCACCCCGGCAAACGCCGGATGGCCGCTGTCATGGCGGCGCACCACCAGCACATCTTCCAGTTTTTCCACCTGCTTGACGATCTGTTCCAGACGCTCGTCTTCGTTGATCTGCAACCAGATACGGCTGGTTTCGCCGCTGCCCACTGGCACGCAGATAATGCCCTCCACATTGTAGGCGCGGCGGGAGAACAGGCCCACCACATGCGACATCACGCCGGGATGGTTGTTCACGTCGATTTCCAGCACCGGGCGAGTGAGTTGTTCTGCGGTCATGGTTAACCTCCGATCATTTCTTTGTTGGCGGCACCCGGTGGCACCATCGGGTAGACTTTTTCCTTCACGTCGATGCTGGCGTGAATCAGGCACGGGCCGGGCGCGTTCAGTGCCTGTTGCAGCGCGGCGCGCGGGTCGGCGGCGGTGTCCAGGTCCAGCTCGGCAATGCCAAAACCCCGGGCAATCTGCAGGAAATCCGGCTGGGCGATAAAGCGTGAGGCAAAAATGCGCTCGCCATAGAACAGCTCCTGCTGCTGATGCACCAGGCCCAGCGAGGCGTTGTTCATCAAAATCACCTTCACCTTCAGCCCGGCCTCAGCCAGGGTGGCAAACTCCTGAATATTCATCAGAATGCTGCCATCACCGGAGAAGCACACCACGGTGCGCTCCGGATTAGCCAGCGCCGCGCCAATCGCGGTGGGCAGGCCAAAGCCCATGGTGCCCAGCCCGCCGGAAGTCAGCCACTGGCGCGGCCGACGCAGTGGATACGCCTGCGCCACCCACATTTGATGCTGGCCAACATCGGTGGCCACAAAGGCGCTGTCGTCCAGGCAATCCGCCACGGCTTTTACCAGGCCATAATGGCTGCGCGGGTCATCCAGGCCCGGCAGTGGCATGGGTCGCTCGGCTTTCAGCTGGGCAATCCGAGCATGCCAGTCTTCGCGCAGGGTCGGCTTTACCTGCGGCAGCAGCTGTGCCAGCACTGCGCCTACGTCACCCGCGATGCCGATATGGGCAGTCTTGATCTTGTCCAGCTCGGACGGGTCGATATCAATATGAATGATGGCCGCATTCGGGCAGAAGGCCGCCACCTTGCCGGTGGCACGGTCGTCAAAGCGCGCACCCACCGCAATCAGCAAATCGCACTCTTCCAGCGCCAGATTGGTGTACGGCGCACCATGCATGCCCAGCATGCCCAGCGACAGCGGATGGTCCACCGGCATGGCACCCAGCGCCATCAGCGTCATGGTGGTAGGCAGCGCCGCCTGCTCGGCCAGCATCACCGCTGCGTCTGCCGCGCCAGAATGCACCACGCCACCGCCCAGATACAGGATCGGCTGACGCGCCTGGTTGATCATTGCGGCAGCCTGGGCCACCTTGTCGGCGTCTGGCGCAGGCGCGGGCTGGGCGCAGCCCGGTTCGGGCCACTGGCTGACGGCGATACGCTGCAGCTGCACATCCTTGGGAATATCCACCAGCACCGGGCCAGGGCGGCCAGACAGTGCCAGGGTGAATGCGCGCGGAATCACCTCCAGCAGCGCTTCAGCGCTGTCCACCAGAAAATTATGCTTGGTGATCGGCACGCTCAGGCCATAGGTGTCCACTTCCTGGAAGGCATCGGTGCCAATCATATTGTGTGGCACCTGGCCGGTTACGGCCACCAGCGGAATGGAATCCAGCTTGGCATCGGCAATGGCGGTCAGCAAGTTGGTCGCCCCCGGACCAGACGATGCCAGGCACACTGCGGCCTGGCCAGTGGTGCGCGCCATGCCCTGGGCAATAAAACCGGCCCCTTGTTCGTGGCGGGCCAGTACATGGCGGATGCGGGTAGACGCTGACAGCGCGTCATAAAACGGCAGGATGGCCCCGCCCGGAATGCCAGACAGGGTGGTGACGCCCTGGCGTTCCAGCAGACGAACGGTTAGCTCGGCACCGGTCAGCCATTCTGGCTGGGCAGGGGCAGCAGTGATTTCATTGGCAGACATGCCAAAGTCTCCTTTGTAGGCCGGCAGGCTCGGGGGGAAACGACAAACCCCCGCAAGCTCGCGCCGGCGGGGGTTTGGTGTAGATTCGGTGTGATCCTGAAACTATCCGGCAGCCCGCGGCGCGTAGTCAATGACTACTACGTTAACGACCACTACACCGGATACCACGACGCCTGCCGGCAGGGGCAGGGAGATGGACAGCGGGTGCAGGGAAGAACCGGACATGAATGCAGCCTTCAAGAGACGAATCAGTAATAAGTTTCAGGCAGGCAGTGTGCCGCGATTTTTTTGCCAATGCAAGCCTGTTGCCGGAATCAGGGGCAAAGGGTGGTCAAAACGCCACACCCTTCTCTATCAGGTGACAGGTTATTTGTTGCATAGCGCGGCGCTACCTGCTGTGACCATCGACCGCGCCACACGTTCGTACATCGCCATGCCGATCAAAGTGAGCGCAGCAGCGTGGACTTTTTGACAAGGCATGGCGGAAGAAAAAACCTGAATTGTTCAAAAACCGCGTTTATAACCAGGCGGAACTTGACTGTTATTCAGATACATGGTTTTGCCATCCTGCAGATACACCATGCCCTTGATGATCCGGTAAAGAAACCACACCCCGGCGGCCACCAGCACCACAATGCCCACCCCAATGATGCTGGTCAGCGCACCCAGCACCGCCCACAGCAGAGAATACCAAAAGGTGTTGATCTGCCAGCGAAAGTGCGATTCGGCCAATGTGCCGCGCATGTCTTTACGCTTCACGTAGTTGAGGATCACCGCCACCAGCAGGGTGATGCCAACCAGCAGCGAGCAGGCTTGCAGAATGTAAACAATCAGCGCCCATTTGCGCGCGTCGCGCTCATCGGCAGGGGTAACAGACGGATAGACAGCCATCACAACACTCCACAGTGGCCACAAGGCTCAGGAAAGAAGATTGTCGCTGATTCTGTCCGGATTGACCAGCTGGCGAGATCGGTCCGAGCGGGCTCCGGATGGCGATGCTCACGACATTTGATCTCCATCAATATATATAATAATTAAATCTTTATACTGGTCACAGTTGTTTATGAATCAGCACACAGGTCGGGCATGACCGGGGGAGGAAAAAATGGCACTGATGAAAGAATTGCTGTCGTCTGATGTGGGTATTCTCAGCCTGATTACCATTACGGTAACCTGCGCAGTTGTGGGAACGGCTATCGCTTTCTTTATCAAGAAATCGCACGAATAACCCAAGATTTCACGATTTCAGTTGACGACATGATCATACATGTCTGATGATTGCCTGTCGTCCGGGGGGATGACGGACAACGGCCCGATAGCGTAGCTTGCTATCGGGCCGTTTTCTTATTGCGACCCAAATTCTTAAAGTTCTGAATAAAATCAAACATTATTGGTGTGCGTGACCCACGCAAGCCCGTCCGCTGCCATGGCCTTGCGTCTCTGCCGTGCCGATTCTGCCTCGCTGGCTGCGGCCCTGGCAGCATTGCCAGCGCGAGTCATTCGTATTCAATCACTGACCAGGCTTCACCGCACATCGCCACCCCAGTGCTGCCGTGTGCTGGCGCAACCTGAGTTATTGGGGTTTTGACATCAAGTGGATTGACCTGCCTGAATGAAGGACGGTGCAACCATTTTGGGCCAGGGTAAAAAATTTCCCAATCGGTAAAAATACCATAATCATAAGCTGGCATTTATCCCCCCACCGACCAGCCCCACAGACCCGCGTGTTCACCAACGCTGCAAAAACTGTCAGAATTGTCTGGCACACTCTTGGCCAGGGCGGTGTTGGCGGCCAGATTGGGCCGCCTGCCGGCCTGGTGCGATGCTTTCCAGGCAAGTCCTTGTTACGCTGGGGGATTTGTCTGCCCCGCACCGGCAAGATTTTGCCGCAGGACAAAACATTTATTGCTACAATCCGCGTCCTTTTTCCGCTCCTGCAACCCGTGAACCATTGGTGGTTGAACCTCTCAACCACTGGGTTCCAGGAAAACGCTATTCGGCCCCAAGCCGTGAAGTGGGAGCGGGTTGACCGGATGAACCGCGTGGCCGAGACGGCCCGACAAAGGACACATTCATGGCTTGGACCATTGCAGACAGCCGCAGCATGTACGGCATTCGCCACTGGGGCGCGGGATACTTTGATATTGGCGAAAACGGCCATGTCTGTGTCCACCCGCGCGGCAAACACGACGACGCCTCGCTGGACCTGTACCAGCTGACCCGCGACCTGCGCGCGCGCGGACTGGCGCTGCCCCTGCTGGTGCGTTTTCCCGATATTCTGCAACACCGGGTGCGCCGGATTATTGGCGGTTTTGACCAGGCGCGGGAAAAACTGGGCTATGAAAACGGCTACACCCTGCTCTATCCGATCAAGGTGAACCAGCAAGAAGCGGTGATCAAGAGCATGATCGCCGACCCCAGCCTGGCCATCGGCCTGGAAGCTGGCTCCAAGCCCGAACTGATGGCGGTGCTGGCACTGGCCCCCTGTGGCGGCACCATTGTGTGCAATGGCTACAAGGACCGCGAATTTGTCCGTCTGGCGCTGATTGGCCAGAAACTTGGCCACAAGATTTTCATCGTGATCGAAAAAGAGGCCGAAGTGCCGTTCGTGATCGAAGAATCGAAAAAACTCGGCATTCTGCCCATGGTTGGCCTGCGCGTGCGCCTGTCGGCACTGTCGCATGGCCAGTGGGCCGACAGCGGCGGTGAAAAAGGCAAGTTTGGCCTGTCGGCGGCACAGGTGCTGTCGGTCATCAGCCGCTTCAGCGCTGCCGGCATGCAAAACGCCATTCGCCTGATGCACTTTCACATGGGCTCGCAGATTGCCAATATCAGCGACTACCGGCTGGGTTTCCGCGAAGCGGTGCGCTGGTATGGTGAACTGATCAACATGGGCCTGCCGGTTGACCATATCGACGTGGGCGGCGGCCTGGCGGTGGACTACGACGGCACCCATTCGCGCAATCCATGGTCAGTGAACTACACCATCGGCGAATACGCCGAAACCATCGTTGGCATGATGCATGAATTCTGCGACGCCCACGGCCTGCCGATGCCGCATCTGCTGTCCGAGTCTGGCCGCGCGCTGACTGCCCACCACGCCGTGCTGATTACCAATGTCACCGACGTCGAGCAGCCGATTGATGCGGTGCCCAGCGTTGACACCCTGGAAGAGCTGGCCGACCCGCTGCACAAGCTGTACGAGCTGGCGCTGACCGGCGATATCGAACTGGCGGCAGAAACCTATTACCGCGCCGGCCAGTACGTGGCCACGGTGACCGAACTCTACACCGACGGCAAGCTCAGCCTGGCGGAAAAAGCCTTTGCCGAGCAATGCTATGCAGCGCTGTGCCGCCGGCTGCACCGGGCGCTGACCGCCGCCCAGCGGTCGCACCGCCAGGTGTACGATGAACTGCACGACAAACTGGCCGACAAGTATTTCTGCAATTTCTCGGTATTCCAGTCGCTACCAGATACCTGGGGCATTGGCCAGCTGCTGCCCACTGCGCCCCTGCACCGGCTGGACGAACAACCGCTGCGCCGCGCCGTGCTGCAAGACCTCACCTGCGACTCGGATGGCAAGGTGACCCAGTACGTCGATCACCAGAGCATCGAATCGTCAATGCCAGTGCATGACCTGAAGCCGGATGAAGAGTATTTGCTTGGGGTCTTCCTGGTGGGGGCTTACCAGGAGATTCTTGGCGACATGCACAATCTGTTTGGCGATACGGATTCGGTCAACGTCTATACCCAGGACGACGGCACGCTGCGCATCGAAGGGGTGGAAGTCCACGACACCATCGAAGACATGCTGCGCTATGTGCATCTGCAGCCAGAAGACCTGATCAGCCGTTATCTGGACAAGATTGTCCGCGCCGAGTTGTCCGGCGACGAGCGCGGCACATTCCTGAATGAGCTCAAGCAGGGGCTGAAACGCTCGTCTTATCTGACCGTGTAGTGTTGCGGCCAGCGGACAAGCGCAGTGGTTTGCGGCATACTGCTGGCCCAATGCGCGCCGCCACCTGCGCTGCCCCAGACTAGGGATACGCTGAAAAAATCGTCATTCCCGCGAAGGCGGGAATCCAGAGTTTTGATTTTGCTGGGTTTTGCTTTTGGCAAACACGATTGTTCTGAATCAATCAGCGTATCCCTGGGTAGCGGGTGCGACGGCGGGCCGGGGCCATGCCCGGCGCATCCGTTTGCCCTGGTTTCTCAAAGAGGACTCATGATGAAACACCTGCTCCTTGCCAGCTGTTCTGCACTTGCCTTGCTGGCCGGCTGCGCCAGCGCCCCGCCTCCTGCCCAACCGGTGACGCCTCCGCCTGCGCCAAACTTTTCGGTGATGGAAGATAACCTGCTGCAAGAAGCCAAGCGGCTGGGCAATCTGGTGTCAACAGGCGCGCTGACCCGGCTGGAAGCCGCCGACCAGCTGAATGCCCGCCGGCTGGCCATGGTGGGTCCGCATCCGGTGGATGACGAAGTGTTCCGCACTTACCGCGAACTGAGCCGTCAGGTGCAGTACAAGAAAATCACCCAGGACAAACTGCGCAATGCGCTGATGGCCAAACTGGAAGCAGTGCGCAAGGGCTATGCCGTGCTGGAAGCCAAACCGCTGAAACCGCCGGTGTTCACCAATATGCTGCTGAAAATCTATGAGCGCCCGCCCCTGTAACCCCCCAGCCTGCCCCTGTGGCTCAGGCCAGTCGCTGGCGGCCTGCTGTGGCCGCTACCATGGTGGCGAACAATGGCCAGACACGGCAGTGGCCCTGATGCGTTCGCGCTACAGTGCCTATGTGCTTGGCGATGAAGCGTATCTGTTGGCCAGCTGGCACCCCGACACCCGCCCTGCCGCGCTGAATCTGGCGGATGAACTGCCGGTAAAATGGCTGGGGCTGAGCGTGCTTGACCAGCAGGCTGGCCAGCCTGGCGACAGCCATGGCACAGTCAGCTTTGTGGCCCGCTACAAGGTGAATGGCCGGGCCTTGCGCCTGGCAGAAACCAGCCGCTTTGTGCGTGAAGCTGGCCGCTGGTGTTATCTGGAAGGCGATGTGACGGCCTAGCCGCCAGTCACACCATGATAAAACCGATCATTGGCACAGATACGCCTGCACGCAGGTATTTCAACGGGACGGCGAATCGATCACTTTCGGCATGAATCTCACCCGACTTGTCGTTCCCGCGCAAGCGGGAACCCAGGCCGTGCCACATCGTGCGCCGTGGGCGTGGGACGGGACGGTCGTGAGCGCGCAAACCCGCTACACGCTGTGGATGCCCCTGGATTCCCGCCTGCGCGGGAATGACGGGGTGTGGTGCGGCGGGTGGTTTGCTGTTTCTAGATAAGACTTTGTTTTAAAAAAATTAAACCAGATCCCCCATCGGAGGCCAGCCCTCTTCTGGCATGAGTTTCACCCACTTGTCGTTCCCGCGCAGGCGGGAACCCAGGCCGTGCCACAGCGTGCGCCGTGGGCGTGGGGCGGAACGGTCGTGAGCGCACACACCCGCTGCGCGTTGTGGATGCCCCTGGATTCCCGCCTGCGCGGGAATGACGGGGTGTGGTGCGGCGGGCGGGGTGCTAATGACGCGGTGAGATGCGGCGGGTGGTTCGCTGTGGCTAAGTAAGGTTTTGTTTTAAAATAAATTAAACCAGAGCGCCCATCGGCGGCTAGCCCTTTTCTGGCATGAATTTCACTCACTTGTCGTTCCCGCGCAGGCGGGAACCCAGACCGTGCCACCGCGTGCGCCGTGGGCGTGGGACGGGACGGTCGTGAGTGCGCACACCCGCTGCGCGTTGTGGACACCCCTGGATTCCCGCCTGCGCGGGAATGACGCGGTGAGATGCGGTGGGTGGTTTGCCGTGGCAAGGTAAGGCTATGTTCTAAAACAAATTAAACTGAAATATCCAGCATAAACTTGCTCGTATGAACCCTTGTATTTCAACGTGACTGACAACTATCCTGCCCCTGGATAAATGTCATCACGCACCCACGCACGGCAAGCCTCGCCCCCCAGTGGGTGTGGCAAACACTAGCCGGATCACGCACTTGGCGACACGTCGTCTGCACCCCTGCCTGATGCACTTTTGTGACCGCCTCTTCAAGGCGGGAGAAGATGTCCGGCAGCATCCACTCCTCATAAAACACCGTGACTGCGGCTTGGCTCATGGCCAGCTTAACTGCACAGGTTTTATCAGTGAGAATACTGAGTCGCTCAAGGTTTGCGTTCGATCATAGCCAAGAACAGGCTTAAACTGGTATATCATTCGCCCTGCAGGATAAATTCATCATCACGTGATTTTACTCAGTAGAAATACGGGGAAACCGCCAAGTTTCTCCCCTGGCACATGCATTAACTACGTAAAAATACTTAGTATTTATTTTTTGCTTGGGCCCGCAAGACATTTAAGCAAATGATAAACCCGCCAAGATCAGCACTGGGTTTCGGGCTGATGCCGGCCCGATGACTTCCTGAATCCCTGAGCGACACCTGTCTGTCTGGGTGGCGTCAAGAATGATGAACCGTTGAAATGAACAAGAATTTTTCTGCCCTGTCGGCATCCTCCCTGTTCTGGGTCAGCCTGGCTGTCCTGGGTGGACTGCACGCGCCGCTGGCCCAGGCCGCCAGCACCGATACCCAGCAGGTAGCACGCTGGTTTGACGCCAACCGCCAGCGTCCGCCGCTGTTGCGCCAGTTTTTGCAACGCATGCCCAAAGGCGCTGACCTGCATAGCCATCTGACCGGTGCCGCATACGCAGAAACCTATCTGCAGCTGGCTGCCCAGGCCGGCTTGTGCGTGGATGGCAGCAGCCTGAAATTCACCTCGCCGCCTTGCACTGCGCCACAACTGCCCGCCAATGCACTGCCTGGTACGGTTTACAGCGCCATGGTCAACCAGCTATCCACCCGCAACTACCCCTTGTCAGGCAAAACCGGGCACGATCAGTTTTTTGCCACTTTTGGCCATTTTCGCCCGGTAGCCAATTTGCCACAGGCCGGTGTGGTGCTGGCGGCAGAAGTCAGCAATCGTGCAGCCAGCCAGAATATCCAGCACCTGGAACTGATGACCACCTATCAAGGTGAAGGAATACGCAAGCTGGCCCAAACCATGCCCTGGCCCACCACGCCCGATTTTGCCCACAGCCGGCAATGGCTGCTGGAACAGGGCCTGACCGATCTGGTTGACGCTGCGCGCAAGGACATGGACCAGTTTGACGCCAGCTATCGCACTGCCCAGGCCTGCGGCCTGCCGCATGCCAAGCCGGGTTGCCAGGTGAGTGTGCGCTGGCTGCAGCAAACCTCGCGCACCAGCCCGCCCGCCCAGGTTTTTGCCCAGCTGGCCTATGCATTTGAACTGGCCAAAACCGACTCTCGGGTCGTCGGGATCAATCTGGTTGCGCCAGAAGACGACCCGGTGGCCTTGCGCGATTACCGCTTGCACATGGCCATGGTGGGATTCCTGTCTGCGCTGATGCCGGAAGTCAACGTGGCGCTGCATGCCGGTGAGCTGACCCTGGGGCTGACGCCACCCGAAACCTTGCGCCACCATATCCACGATGCCGTGTTTGTGGCCAAGGCCAAGCGGATTGGCCATGGGGTTGCCATTGGTTTTGAAGACCATGCCCCTCGCACCCTGGCGGAAATGCGTCAGCGCAAGGTGGCGGCAGAAATCTGCCTGACCAGCAATGACGTGATTCTGGGTGTCAGCGGCGAACGCCACCCGCTGCCGGATTATCTGGCAGCCGGGGTGCCGGTGGTGCTGGCATCGGATGACGAAGGCGTATCGCGCATTGATCTGAGCCATGAATATCAGCGCGCGGCAGAAACCTACCGGCTGAATTACCACCAGCTGAAACAATTATCGCGCAATAGCCTGGAATACAGCTTTCTGCCAGGTGCCAGCCTGTGGCGTAATTTTAATCAGCAACAGCGGATCAGTGTATGCCATAAAGACCAACCGGGCAGCGCGTCGCTGTCTCCGCGCTGTGCCCATGCCTTGGGCAGCAGCGAAAAAGCCCAGCGGCAGTGGCAGCTGGAAGCAGCTTTCAGGCAGTTTGAACGCGACCCGCTCTGGCGCAAGCGTTGAATCACCTGGAATGAATCATGGCTTGGCCGCGCACGCGACTCGCCGAGCATGTTGCTGTAGATGAAACAACGTTGATCTGATTTGGCTGGCTGGATACAGCGTGTTATCACCAATATCCGCCTTGCCTTATGCTGATAGTCAAATTAAATGAAAAGGGTCACTTTAGTGTCTTCTCAGGACGATAGCCTCACCGAGCGCCCACAGGCCTTCTCTCCTTCCCACCCGCCAATCGCGGCAACGGAAGGGCCGTCTCCGGCTGTCAGCGATATCGCCGTGCAGGAGGAAGCGCCAAGTGCAGGCGCACGCTGGTTTGGTCGTTTGACCGGGGTGTTTTCCTTGCTGATCTGGCCATTACTGCTGATTGCCTTTTTTATCAGCTCCTGCAGCGAAGACACCCCGGATGAAGAGCCATTAAGCAAGATGCTGGCGGCCAAACCGGTGACCAGGCTCACGTCCTATCACTTTGAGGGCTTGGTTCTGCCGGGCACCCAGCATGATGCCAAAGCGCTGGGTTTTACTGATTGTATGCAAAGCAGTGCCGTGTTTGATTGCAAGCGCACCCGGCTGACCCGGATTTTTGGCATGAATGCCTTGTCGGCTTCGCTGGTACTGGACAATGTTGACAATTTTGCTGAAACCCGTTTTCTGGTACGCACAGAAAACCAGGAGCAGCTCAGTTATCGAGGCATCCAGATTGAATTTGGCCGCACATTCTACCATCCGGAATGTATTGAAAAAACGGTTAAAGCCCAAGGCTTGCCAGTGTGGAGCAAGCCCATTCAATGCCGCAAAAACGATGGCATTGACTACCTGGAGAGCAAACTGCAAGCAGATGGCTGGGTAAATGATTATTCTGGTCGCGGGCGAAGCAACAGCTATTATAAACGCGGTATTCCACTGGAAATTGAAATCGGCTCGATTCATGGCACCGCCACCTTACGGCCTTTCCCGCTGGCCGATATTGACTTCATCGTTCAGATGCACAGCCAGGATGCCGCCCAGGCTGCAGCCAAAGACAAGGCACGGGAAAGCTTTTTCCAGTCGATGAAGCAAACCGCAGAGCAACCTGACAAAAAATAGCCACTGCCACAGCGAGGGCGCTTCGGTTATCCTTGCGCCCTTTATCTGACTTTTGCGAGCCGCCCATGTCCAATTTCCCCGCCTGTCCCCAATGCACCCTGGAAAACACCTACCCGGATGGCAGCCAGTATGTCTGCGCCGACTGTGGCCATGAATGGCCTATGGATGGCGCGGTAGAAGACAGCGAAGACAGAATGGTTCGCGACGCCAACGGCAACCTGTTGCAAGATGGCGACGCCGTGGTGCTGATCAAGGATTTGAAGGTCAAGGGCTCGTCAATCACCCTCAAACAGGGCAGCAAGGTTAAAAGCATCCGGCTGGTTGATGGCGACCACGAAGTAGACTGCAAAATGGACGCCGGCAATTTCATGCTCAAGGCGTGCTACCTGAAAAAAGCCTAAACACCGCTGGCAAACCGCCATCGCCCATGGGTGCCTCCCCCATGCAACAACAGGCCCTGCTAGCATGATAGACGGCAGGACCTGTGTTTTTTTCTGAGCCAAGCAGCCCTGCTACCGGCACAAGCCATTTCAATAAAGCAACAATCCAATGATTGTAGTATGATGGAAATCATGGATACTTTGCTCGCCGCCCAATTGTTTGCCTCGCTTGCCAGCCCCGTGCATCTGGCGCTTTATTGCCAGTTGCGCGCCCAGCCCGCGTACACGGCCTGCGCCCACACCCTGGCGCAGGCGCTCGACCAGCCCTTGGCAGACATTGCCCCGGCGCTGGAAACCATGGCCCAGCAGGGGCTGCTCAGCCGGCACGTTGACGGCCAGCTCACCCGCTACCAGCTCAACACCCCGGCCCTACAAGCCTTGCAGGGGTTTTTACTGCAAATCGCGCACCTGCAGCCTGATTCACCGCCAGGTGAAGCAGAGCACACGGCGGATTGAGTGGCAGGCGCGCAGCCCGCATCCGGCCACGCGCGCCTTGCTCATTCTGCTTCGCGCAGTTCGAAATCGTGGGTAATCTGCGCCGTCTTGCCCAGCATGATCGACGCCGAGCAGTATTTTTCTGCCGACAAGGTAATCGCCCGCTCCACCGCGTCGGCTTTCAGCGCCCGCCCGGTTACCACAAAGTGAAAATGAATCCGGGTAAACACCTTCGGGTCGGTGTCGGCGCGGTCGGCGTCCAGCTCCACCCAGCAATCGCGCACATCCTGGCGGGATTTGCGCAGAATGCTCAGCACGTCGTAACTGGTGCAGCCCGCCGTGCCCAGCAGCACCAGCTCCATCGGGCGCGGGCCGAGATTACGCCCGCCACCTTCTGGCGCGCCGTCCATCACCACCGCGTGGCCACTGGCGCTTTCGCCCATGAAGCACACGCCATCCACCCATTTCAATCTGGCTTTCATTGCTGTCGTCGTCCTTGTTCAGTGCCTGGCGGCAATCCGGCAGCAGCAGGGTTTGCCACCGCCAAAACCGCAAGCATACCTGCCGCACGCCGCGCGCTAAAGTTCACCTTGTGCCATCCATATGCCGGAACCGCTACAATGGCGGATTGCCTTTGCCAATGATGACCATGCGAGTTCTGGGTATTGAATCTTCCTGCGACGAAACCGGCGTTGCCGTTTACGACACCGAAGCCGGTTTGCTGGCGCACGCGCTGCACACGCAAATGGCCATGCACGCCGAATACGGCGGTGTGGTGCCCGAGCTGGCCAGCCGCGACCATATCCGTCGCGTGGTGCCGCTCACCCGCGAATGCCTGAAAACTGCCGGGCTCACCCTGGCCGATCTGGATGCCATCGCCTACACCCAGGGCCCCGGCCTGGGCGGCGCGCTGCTGGTGGGCGCGGCGGTGGCCAACGGACTGGCGTTTGGCCTGAACCTGCCAGTGATTCCGGTGCACCACCTGGAAGGCCATTTGCTGTCGCCGATGCTGGCCAACCCGGCACCGGAGTTCCCCTTTGTGGCGCTCCTGGTGTCTGGTGGCCACACCCAGCTGATGGCGGTGCGCGGCGTGGGCGACTACGACACCCTGGGCGAAACCCTGGATGATGCCGCCGGCGAAGCGTTTGACAAAACCGCCAAGCTGCTCGGCCTCCCTTACCCCGGCGGGCCGGAGTTGTCCCGCCTGGCCGAACAGGGCGACCCCGCGCGTTTCACCCTGCCCAGGCCGATGCTGCGCTCGGGCGATTTCGACATGAGTTTTTCCGGGCTGAAAACCGCCGTGCTCACCCTGGTGCGCCAGCAAGAAGCTGCTTGCGGCGGCGCGCTGGATCACACCACCCGCGCCGATATCTGCCGGGCGTTTCAGGAGGCGATTGTCGAGGTGCTGGTCAGCAAGTCGCTGGCGGCACTCAAGGCCACCGGCATGCAGCGGCTGGTGATTGCCGGCGGGGTGGGGGCCAACCGCCAGTTGCGCGCCGCGCTGGACCACGCCGCCCACCGCCGCCGCTTTGCCGTGTACTACCCGCCGCTGTCGCTGTGTACTGACAACGGTGCCATGATTGCCTACGCAGGGGCCGCCCGGCTGACACTGGCCACCCCGGCGGGGGCATTTTCGGTGCGCCCGCGCTGGCCACTGGCCAGCCTGGAGGCAGTGGCGCGCTAACACCGGGGCGCGTCCGCCCCCTGCCGCCCTCTCCTTCCACCGCATAATTCCCGCCCGCCAGCCAGCGGCAAACCCTGCCCTGGCTGGCGGACCGATATGACTCAAGATTCTTCCTGCCTGCCGGGTGCGCCCGGCAGCGGGTTGTTTGCAGGCGAACTGTTCATGATTCAACTGAAAAACCTGTCCTTGCGCCGTGGTGCCAAGGAGCTGTTCAGCGGCGTATCGCTGACCATTACCCCCGGCCAGCGCGTCGGCATCATTGGCGGCAACGGCACAGGCAAATCCAGCCTGTTTGCCCTGCTGCGCGGCCAGCTGCACGCCGACAGCGGCGACGCCCTGTTTCCCGCCGGCTGGACCGTGGCCCATGTGGCTCAGGAAACCCCGGCGCTGGACTGCTCGGCGCTGACCTATGTGCTCGACGGCGACAGCGAGCTGCGCCAGCTGGAGCAACAACTGAGCGCCGCCGAAGCGGCCCACGACGGCGAAGCCATTGGCCGCCTGCACAGCGAGCTGGCGGTGATCGACGCCTACTCCGCCCCGGCCCGCGCCGGCAAGCTGCTGGCCGGCCTGGGGTTTTCTGCCGAGTCGATTGAACGTCCGGTGGCCAGTTTTTCTGGCGGCTGGCGCATGCGGCTGAACCTGGCCCAAGCGCTGATGTGCCGTTCCGACCTGCTGCTGCTGGATGAACCCACCAATCACCTGGACCTGGAAGCGGTACTGTGGCTGGAGCAATGGCTGGCGGTTTACCCCGGCACCCTGCTGCTGATCTCGCATGACCGAGAATTTCTCGATGCCATCACCACCCAGATCATCGAAGTGGCGCGCGGCCAGATGGCGGTGTACACCGGCAACTACAGCAATTTTGAAGACCAGCGCGCCGAACGGCTGGCCCAGCAGCAACAGGCGTTTGAAAAACAACAGCGCACCATCGCCCACCTGGAAAGCTTCATCACCCGCTTCAAAGCCAAGGCCACCAAGGCCAAGCAGGCGCAAAGCCGGGTAAAAGCCCTGGCCCGGCTGGAGCGCGTGGCCGCCGCCCACATTGATAATCCGTTTGATTTCTGCTTTGAACCGCCAGAACACAGCCCCAATCCGCTGCTGCAGGTGGAGCTGGCCGATATCGGCTATGGCGATACCGCCATTTTGCGTCGGGTGTCGTTGTCAGTAGAAGCCGGCGCGCGCATTGGCCTGCTCGGCCCCAACGGGGCCGGCAAATCCACCCTGGTCAAGCTGCTGGCCGGCGAGCTGGCCCCGCTGTGTGGCCAGCTGAAAACCGCCCGTGAGCTGAAAATCGGCTATTTTGCCCAGCACCAGCTGGATACCCTGCGCGAAGAAGAATCGCCGCTGTGGCATATGCAAAAACTGGCACCGACCACCCGTGAGCAAGAGCTGCGCAATTTTCTGGGTGGCTTCAATTTTATCGGCGACATGGCCACCGCACCGATTGGCCCCTTGTCCGGCGGCGAAAAATCCCGCCTGGCGCTGGCGCTGATTGTCTGGCAGCGCCCCAATCTGCTGTTGCTGGACGAACCCACCAACCATCTGGACCTGGACATGCGTGCCGCGCTGACCCTGGCCCTGCAGGATTTTGTTGGCAGCCTGATTGTGGTGTCGCACGACCGCGCCCTGCTGGAAACCACCACCGACCAGTACTGGCTGATCGACGCCGGCCAGGTCAAGCCATTTGACGGCGACCTGGCCGACTACCGCGCCTACCGGCTGGCCCAGCAAGCCGCCGACGCCGCCCCGCGCAGCAGCGGCACCGCCAGCAGCGAAGTAGACCGTAAAACGCAAAAACGCCAGGAAGCCGAAGCCCGCCAGCGCCTGTCGGAACGCAAGAAGCCCCTGGTGAAACAGCTGACCGCGCTGGAGCGTGAACTGGCTGCACTGAACAGCGAAAAAACCACGCTGGACACTCAACTGGCCGACGAAGCCATCTACAGCGCCGAACGCAAGACCGAGCTGCAAACCGCGCTGAAACGCCAGGGTGAAGTCAGCACCCGGCTGGCCGAGCAGGAAGAAGCCTGGCTGCTGGTCCATATGGAGATTGAAGCGCTGGAAGCCGAACTGGGCCTGGCTGGCTGAAGTTTAAAACAAACGATTGAAATCGGGCGGGCTTTACGCTACAGTCGCCCGCTTGCACGCAACGGCGTGGCCTTACCGGGCCAGACCGCTGCCTGGCCCGCACCCGCTGGCCAATGTGCCATTTCGGCCACCCACCCCGGTGGCCCAGCAACCGGGTGGGCAGATTGCTCACCCGGTTTTTGTTTGGGGGCAGTGGAGCCCCAGGCTTAGTGATACGCTGAAAAAATCGTCATCCCTGCGAAGGTGGGAATCCAGGGTATTGATTTTGCTGGTTTTTGCTTTTGGCAAACACGGTTTTTCTGAATCAATCAGCGTGTCCTTAGACGAGTGATTTTGCTGGGCGGTGCTGAATAAATCTGCACCGCCCTACGGCTGCACCACAATATCATTGCGCACCCCTGCCACCCCCGGCGTCGCCCGCGCCAACGCCTCGGCCCGCACCCGCTCGGCTGCGCTGCGGGCAAACCCGGACAACTGCACCACCCCGCGCAAGGTTTCCACCCGAATCGCCACCGCGCTCACCGTCTTATCCTCGGCAAACCGCGCCTTCACCCGTGTGGTGATGCCGGTATCGTCCACATACTGGCCGACGGTGGACTGATCGCGGCTGACCGCACAGCCGGTGACGGAGGCGGCAAGCAAGGCGGCCAGGGCGAGGGAGGCGGGGAAAGCGTGGCGCATGGTGGGCTCCTGGGGAAAGTCGAAGGGAACACGCCCCGCTGGTGAGCGGCGGGGCGTGGGGGTTGGAGCGGTCACAAGGAGCAAAGGTTGCAATGGTCAATCATCCATTTTTGCTATATGTGGCAACGTGACACGAATGGCGGCAATCAACTCTTTTTCACATTGCGCGGGGTTTTCATCATCCCAGACAATAGTCAGGTGGTGATTAGTGTCAAAATGTGTTTTGCTTTTCTCGAATTTGGATTTCTGGCAGGTGTAAATCACGGGCTTTCCCAGCCCTTCTGCGTAGCCAGCCTCCCAGTAAGCCCCCAGGTTATCATGAGAAAGGTCAGCAATTACAAAATCTGAGGCCTGAATCTGTGCGCGAATTTGATTGTCGATTAGCCCTGCCTTAAGTAGCTCAGTAGATTTAAATAAATCAAACCCAACTTTCTTGGCCGCAGGCTTAAACACCTCTCTCAATGTCTTTTCTAAACACCCATCTCCGAACTTCATGGCTATAAAAGCTTTGCGATAGGATTCTTTTCTGGTTTTAATTTCATAATAATAATCCCACCCTTTTACAGTAAGAAAGAGATGGTATTGACTACGCGAAGCATCCATTCCTTTGCTGACTTTTCCTTCCAAAAATCCGCTTTGCATCATATAATCTATCGTAAATACAAAGCCTGTTGCCGATTGGCTTCCAATAATTGCCCCATGATCAGCATAGTTAAGATTGATTTCTTTTCCTGGTTCTTGGTAATTTTCAGCAAGCCAGCGAATCATTAAGTCTGCTTGCTCTCTTGGCTTGGGTAGTGATGTCCTCAAAATTGCGTTACATATATCTGTATTAATAATTGGGATGGCATTTTTTGTTTGTGCGTTCCGTACCGCATGACTCAGCTTTGCAGCGGCGAGAGGATCATTGGCTTTTTGGCTTAACCATGTGGATACAAGTGAGCCACACAAGCTAAAGGAGCCGCAATGAGGGCAGTTAACTGTTAATCCGTCAAATCCGTCTGTGCGATGAATTTTTTCAGCATTAGAATCGCAGACAGGGCATGGTATAGATTGTGTAGTCATCAGCAATTGCCACCTTAAGGTGTTAAAAAATAGTCGAGACAAGGCAGAGAAAAAGCCAGCTTGTAAATTCGCTGATTTTCCAGCCATGTCTATTTTACATCATGATTGCCTTGCCCTCTCTTTTACTGGCAAAGTACCCATTCAAACGCCGGTTTGCCGGCATTCCGCCCGGTCTGCACTGGGCGGTCGGGTCTGGTGGGCCAGAAGCCTGCCGGGTGTGGCCGGGGTGATCGTCCCGGTTGGGCCATCGTGTGCGATGGCCGTGTTCTGGAAAATTGCGATGATGTCGTCTCCTGTTTGTCTGATGGTGGTGGTCAGCCACGATACCCGCTGGCTGCAAGAAACCGTGCAGGGTCTGAATGCCCTGGCGGCGCAGCATGAGGTGTCGCCGGGGCTGGGGTTTGTGCCGGCGGCCAGTGCCGATGAGGCGTTGCGTCTGGTGGCGGCGGAGGGTGATGTGCAGGGGGCGCTGGTGGACGAGAGCATGCCGGCGCGTGGGGCGATTGCCCTGGTGGATGCGCTTAATCAGCTGCGTCCGGAGCTGACCTTGTATGTGCTGCTGGACAATGACGATGAAAAAGCCATGGTCGATACCTTGTCAGCAGACAGCGTGAACGGTTATTTCTTCCGCGAGGAGGGCGATTGGGCCGGCTGGCTGCGCATTATCCACGCCGAGCTGGTGGAAAAATCGGCCACGCCGTTTTTCGACCGGCTCAAGCGCTACGTGGCGATGGCCAAGGATTCCTGGCACACCCCCGGCCATTCCGGCGGCGATTCGCTGCGCGCCAGCCCGTGGGTGCGCGACTTTTTTGATTTTGCCGGCGAGGACATGCTGCGCGCCGATTTGTCGGTGTCGGTGCCGATGCTGGATTCGCTGCTGCACCCCACCGGGGTGATTCAGCAGGCGCAAAAGCTGGCGGCGCAGGCGTTTGGTGCGCGGCGGACGTTTTTTGCCACCAATGGCACTTCGACGGCCAATAAGGTGATTGTGCAAACCCTGCTGGCACCGGGCGATGTGCTGCTGCTGGACCGCAATTGCCACAAGTCGGTACACCATGCGGTGATTTTGTCCGGGGCCAGGCCGGTGTATCTGGATTCGTCGATCAACCGGCAGTACGGGATTTTTGGCCCGGTGCCCAAGGCTACGCTGCTGGCGGCGATGCAGGCCAACCCGCAGGCCAAGGCGCTGATTCTGACTTCGTGTACCTACGATGGCTTTCGCTATGATCTGGCGCCGATTATTGCCGCTGCGCATGAATACGGCATCAAGGTGATTGTGGATGAAGCCTGGTATGGCTGCGGGCGCTTTCACCCGGCGTTTCGCCCCACCGCGCTGGAGTGCGGGGCCGATTACGCCACCCAGTCTACCCACAAGGTGCTGTCGGCGTTTTCCCAGGCCAGCATGATTCATGTCAACGACCCGGATTTCAATAGCCATCTGTTCCGCGAAAACCTGAACATGCACACCTCCACCAGCCCGCAATACGGCTTGATTGCCAGCCTGGACGTGGCGCGCAAGCAGGCGGTGATGGAAGGCTATAAATTGCTGTCGCGCTCGCTGCGCCTGGCGGCTGAGCTGCGCGAGCAGATCAACGCCACCGGGGTGTTTCGTGTGCTGGATCTGGACGCGCTGCTGCCGGACGAGGTGCGCGACGATGGGGTGCAGCTCGACCCAACCAAGCTGACCGTGGATATTTCTGCCAGTGGCTACAGTGCCGACGAGCTGCGCGAGGCGCTGTTCGAGCGTTTCAATATCCAGGTGGAAAAATCCACCTTCAACACACTAACCCTGCTGGTGACGCTGGGCACCACGCGCAGCAAGGTGTCGCGGCTGTACGATGCCATGCTGCGCCTGGCGCGCGAAGGCCGCGCGCAGCCGCTGCGCCAGCGCATGCCGGAGATTCCGCGCTTTACCCGGCTGGCCTGCCTGCCGCGTGATGCGTTTTATGAGTCGGGCGAACGGGTGCCGCTGTTTGACGAGCAGGGCCAGCCCAATCCGGCGCTGGTGGGGCGGGTGAGCTGCGACCAGATTGTGCCCTATCCGCCGGGGATTCCGGTGCTGGTGCCGGGGCAGGTGATTGATTTGCCGATTTTAACTTATCTGGCCCGGCTGGGCGCGTCGCAAAAAACCGTGGAATTGCACGGGGTGGACGAGGCCCTGGGCGAGCCGGCCTTGCGGGTATTGACCGAGGCGGAGCTGGCCCAGTTGCCGGGCGGGCGCTTTGCATGATGATGTAAACCTTGCCAGCCTCGGTCAAATCCGTTAAAACTAGCACTTGCAGCAAGGCTATTGCTGTATAACACGCGCCCGGCCTGGCCGGGCGTGGCATTTTGGCACCCGTGTTCGGGTGCAGGCATCTGCCGCGCGTGTACGCACCCGGTGATGCGTTTCCCGGCTCAGGGCGATGGTGTATCGCCCGGCGGGGTAGACATCCTACGGACCTTACTTTCATCATGAAGCCAGCCAGACATTACCTGCAATTCAGCGATTTGACCCGTGACGAGTATCTGCACCTGTTCGAGCGGAGCCGAATCCTGAAGCGACGTCACTACGATGGCGAACTGTACCGGCCCCTGGTCGGCAAGGTCATGTCGATGGTGTTCGAAAAGAACTCCACCCGCACCCGCGCCTCGTTTGAAGCCGGCATGGCCCAGATGGGCGGACATGCCATGTTCCTCGACACCAAAACCTCGCAACTGGGGCGCGGCGAGCCGATTGAAGACACCGCGCGCGTGCTCTCGCGCATGTCCGACGTGATCATGATCCGCACCTTCGAGCAAACCCTGGTGGAGCGCCTGGCGGCGTTTTCGCGGGTGCCGGTGATCAACGGCCTGACCAATGAATACCATCCCTGCCAGGTGCTGGCCGATCTGTTTACCTGGATTGAACAGCGCGGGCCGATTTCCGGGCGCACGGTGGCCTGGATTGGCGACGGCAACAATGTCGCCCGCACCTGGCTGCAAGCGGCTAAACTACTGGGGTTCAAGCTGCGCATTGCCTCGCCCAAGGGGTACGAAGTCAGCGTGCTGGATGGCCAGGACTACGGGCCTGAGGTGTTTGAAGTGTGCGCCGACCCGCTGGACGCCGCCCGCCACGCCGACATCGTCACCACCGACGTGTACACCAGCATGGGCTTTGAAGCCGAAGCTGACGTGCGCCATCAGGCCTTTGTCGGCTTTGCCGTCACTGCCGAAGTGATGGCCGCCGCCAAGCCGGATGCGATGTTCATGCACTGCCTGCCGGCCCACCGGGGCGAGGAAGTCAGCGCCGAGGTGATCGACGGCCCCAATAGCGTGGTGTGGGACGAGGCCGAAAACCGCATGCATGTGCAAAAGGCGCTGGTCGAGTTTCTGTTGCTGGGCCGGGTGGCCGACAAGAAATAAGCCGGGTGTTGCCCTGACACCTGTTTCTGGAAGCAGTGCCCGCATCTGGCGGGCGTGCTTCTTTTAGGGCCTGGCGCATTCCTGCCACAAGCGGGGTGGGCAGGCCCTTTAGAATAGTGAAAGAACTGATTATGTCTGACGTCAAGAAAGTTGTGCTTGCCTACTCCGGCGGTCTGGATACCTCGGTCATTCTGAAATGGCTGCAAGATACTTATCAATGTGAAGTGGTGACCTTCACTGCCGACCTGGGCCAGGGCGAAGAACTGGAGCCGGCGCGCGCCAAGGCGCTGCAGTTTGGCATCAAGCCGGAAAACATCTTTATCGACGACCTGCGCGAAGAATTCGTGCGTGACTTTGTCTTCCCGATGTTCCGCGCCAATACCGTGTACGAAGGCGAATACCTGCTGGGCACCTCGATTGCCCGTCCGCTGATTGCCAAACGCCTGATTGAAATCACCAACCTGACCAACGCTGACGCCATCTCGCACGGTGCCACCGGCAAGGGCAACGACCAGGTGCGTTTCGAGCTGGGTGCCTACGCGCTCAAGCCGGGCGTGAAGGTGATTGCCCCGTGGCGCGAATGGGACCTGCTGTCGCGGGAAAAACTGCTGGCCTACGCCGAAACCAACGGCATCCCCATCGACATGAAGCACCGCAACGGCGGCTCGCCGTACTCGATGGATGCCAACCTGCTACATATCTCGTTTGAAGGCCGCCATCTGGAAAACCCGGCAGCCGAAGCCGAAGAATCCATGTGGCGCTGGACCGTCTCGCCGGAAGCCGCGCCGGACGCTGCCGAATATCTGGACATCGAATTTGCCCAGGGCGATATCGTGGCGCTGAATGGCGTGGCGATGAGCCCGGCACAAGTGCTGACCAAGCTGAACGAACTGGGTGGCAAGCACGGCATTGGCCGTCTGGACCTGGTGGAAAACCGCTACGTGGGCATGAAGTCGCGCGGTTGCTACGAAACCCCGGGCGGCACCATCATCCTGAAGGCACACCGTGCCATCGAGTCGATCACGCTCGACCGCGAAGTCGCTCACCTGAAAGATGACCTGATGCCGCGCTACGCCAGCATGATTTACAACGGCTACTGGTGGGCACCGGAGCGTCTGGCCCTGCAAACCCTGATTGACCACACCCAGCAAACCGTCAACGGCTGGGTGCGGGTCAAGCTGTACAAGGGCAATGTGATTGTGGTGGGCCGCGATTCCAAAACCGACTCGCTGTTCGACCCGACCATCGCCACCTTTGAAGATGACGCAGGCGCTTACGACCAAAAAGACGCCGGCGGCTTTATCAAGCTGAACGCCCTGCGCATGCGCATTGCCGCCAAGCTGGCCAGCAAGAAGGCCTGAGCCTGAACGCAAGCGCCCGGTGGGGAAAACCCGCCGGGCGCTCAATATACGCTGCCATGAAAAAAACCGCTGATGGGTACACCTCAGCGGTTTTTTTCATGGGCGGACAGAAGGCTCAGTCCACCTTGGCGGCCTTTTTGCCCGCCTTGCCTGTTGCCGCCGGCTCTGCCACTGGCTCGACCTTGGCTTCAGCCTCAGCCGTGGTGTTGGCCTCGGCTTCGGTGTCGATGCGTTCAGCCAGCGCTTCCAGGCCCACGCTTTCGGCGGTGGTCTGTTCGTGCAGGTTCATGATCACGTCGGTCAGTTTGCGGCGGGCCGGAATATGGTGGTCAAAACGCCAGTCGGCGATCAGTTCCATGGCCAGGTCAAAATGGCGCATGTCCAGCGTATTCAGCTGGGCCAGCTGGAAAGGGATTCCGGTCTCCAGGCTGCGTGCCAGATCAACCAATACGGCCATATCGCCTTCGGCGGTGCCGGATTCGATCAGTTTGCGGATTTTTTTTGCTGCATTCATGTCACGTCCCTGGTGAGTGTCGAACATGCCGACGATGATACGGCGGGTTTGCACTGCACAATATTAAGCTTGTGTTGCCATTATATGACTTCCTGCACAGGATGATGGACTGATTGCGCCATCGACCAAACGCTTCTGCTGCTGACAGGCTGGGTTTTCCGGCGAAGAGACTTTACAATACAGCCCTTTACGTGGCGCGCACCACGCAGCACAGCATGGCGGCCTGCGCCCATGCCACGCGCTGCCGGCATGGCCCTCGTCCCGTCCAGCCGCCAGGCGGCGCTTACCCGAATATGGTGGAAAACGATGTCTGAAGAACAATTTACCAATATTTCCATGGCGGTGCTGCTGAGCGGCCTGATCCTGTTCATGGGGTTCATCATCTGGGATCTGGGCAAGCAATCCAACGCCGGGCGCTTTGGCATGTTTGTGCTGTTTCTGGCCCTGGGCTTTGGTGTGACCGGTTTTGTGTTCAAGGAGCTGCTGGTCAGCTTCATTCTGGCCAATTAAGCCAGCCAAGCGCCACGGCCTGGGGCCGCTGGCGGTCATCTGTATTTTTTTCAGGAAGTGTGTATGCCGTCGTTTGATATTGTGTCCGAAGTGGATTTGACTGAAATCAAGAATGCCGTTGAGCAATGTAATAAGGAAGTGACCAACCGCTTCGACTTCAAAGGCTCCGACGCCCGCGTGGAGCAGGGCGACAAGGTGCTGACCGTGTTTGCCGACGATGACTTCAAGCTGGAACAAGTGATCGACGTGCTGAAAACCAAGCTGAGCAAGCGCAATGTGGACATCCGCTGCCTGGAATACGGCAAGGTGGAAAAAGTCAGCGGCAACAAGGTCAAGCAGGCCATCACCGTCAAGGTGGGCGTGGAAACCGAACTGGCCAAGAAACTGGTGCGGCTGATCAAGGACAGCAAGCTGAAAGTCCAGGCCTCCATCCAGGGCGACGCCGTGCGCGTATCCGGTGCCAAGCGCGACCTGCTGCAGGACTGCATTGCCATGGTGCGCAAGGAAATTACCGATTTTCCGCTGCAGTACAATAATTTCCGCGACTAAAAGATACGCGGAAAAAATCGTCATTCCCGCGAAGGCGGGAATCCAGGGTGTTGATTTTGCTGGGTTTTGCTTGCGGCGCTCATGTGGCCGCACTTTGCGCGGCGCTTAGCGCCCCTGCACCAGTTGCCAGGCCACCAGCAGCATCACCGTGGCCACGCCGACATCCAGCACCCGCCAGCTGTTGGGACGAGCAAACAGCGGGGCCAGCAGGCGTGCACCGTAGGCCAGGGCAAAAAACCACAGCCACGACGCCAGCATGGCCCCCAGGCCAAAGCTTAGCCGGTCCTGCGCCGGCAGGTTGGCGGCCACGCCGCCCAGCAGCACCACCGTGTCCAGATACACATGCGGATTCAGCCAGGTCACCGCCAGCGTAGCCGCCAGCGCGCGCCAGACGGTTTGGTTATTGGCTTCTGGCAAGTGCATGGATTCGCCGTGCCAGGCCCGGCGCAATGCCAGCAGCGCATACACCAGCAAAAACGCCGCGCCGCCCCAGCGCGCCAGCGCCAGCAGTTGCGGCTGCTGGGCAATCAGCGCCCCAGCGCCACCCACCCCCAGCGCAATCAGCAAGGCATCCGAACTGGCGCAAGCCACAGCAATCTGCAACCGGTGGACGCCACGCACGCCCTGCGCCAGCACAAAGGCGTTTTGTGCGCCAATTGCCACAATCAGGCCGGCACTGATGGCCAGCCCCTGAAAAAACACTGCGCTTTGCATGCTGCCGCTCCCAAAAAATTTACGATGGGGCCAGCTTACGGGGTGTGCTAAATTCAGTAAAATTGATTGTTTTTCACCTTCATTAGAAAAATTCATGTCATGCTCGACAGCAAACCGTTGATGGCGCTGGACGCCGTGCTGCAGGCCGGCAGCTTTGACAAAGCCGCCCAGCGGCTGTGCATCACCCCATCGGCGGTGTCACAGCGCATTCGCCAGCTGGAAGAACGTATTGGCCAAACCGTGCTGATTCGCAGCCAGCCAGTGCGCGCCACCCCGGCGGGCAAGCGCCTGCTGCGCCATGTGCGCCAGTTGGGCGTACTGGAAGCAGAATTGCTGCGTGAACTGAGCGACGACGACAGCGCGCCGGCCTTTACCGCATTGTCGATTGCGGTTAACGCCGATTCGCTGGACACCTGGTTTATTGACGCGGTGGCCGACTGCGCGGCGCAAGAGCAGTTGCTGTTGCAACTGACGGTGGACGATCAGGACTATACCCACGCCCTGCTGAAAAACGGTGATGTGATTGGCTGCGTCACCAGCCAGGCGCAGGCGCTGACTGGCTGCCAGAGCGTGTGCCTGGGGCGGATGCCGTATGCCTGCGTCACCACGCCGGCGTTTGCCGCCCGCTATTTTGCCAATGGCCTCACCCCCGAGGCGCTGCGGGCCGCCCCGGCCATCCTGTTTAACCGCAAGGACAGCCTGCATCTGAACTTTATGGCCGAACGCGGCATTGGCCCGGCGGATTTCCCACAGTTTACCGTGCCGTCGATTCACGCCCTGCTCGACATGATCCGCGCCGGGCTGGGCTACGGTCTGACCCCGCGCCTGCAGGTGGCCCCATTACTGGCCAGTGGCCAGCTGCATGACCTGGCCGCCCAGCCTGCGCCAGCCATTACCCTGTACTGGCACTGCTGGGCGCTGCAATCGCCCCGGCTGGCGCGCTTTGGCGCAGCGCTGCTGGCTGGCGCGCAACAGCAGCTGGAGCCAGTGGGCTAAGAATACGCTGAAAAAATCGTCATTCCCGTGAAGGATGGAATCCAGGCTGTTGATTTTGCTGGATTTTATTTTTGGCAAAAACGATTTTTCTGAATCAATCCGCGCGTCCTCAAGCGACTAGTAGCCAGTCACGTTGAAACACGATGGCTCACGTTCCACGACGAACCACTCGCCGCGCCCCACCGCGTCATTCCCGCGCAGGCGGGAATCCAGGCGTGTCCACAGCGTACAGCGGGGTGAGCGCTCATCAGCGCTACCTGCGCCATGCCCACCGCGCACGCTGTGGCGCGGTCTGGGTTCCCGCCTTCGCGGGAACGACACCTGAGGTGACACTCATGCCGAAAGCGCTCTAATCGCCTGTCAGTCGATTCAGATCATGGTGACTGGCTACTAGGCCTGAGCGCTCGGCAGTGCTTATTCCAACTCGCCGGCTTCCACCATCCGGCGCAGCGTCACCAGGGCGTCGATGTCCATTTGCTGGTAAGCCGACTTCAGATAGGCAATGTAATCCACTTCGCCGTCGGCAGGCGTCTGCTCGGGCAGTTCGCTCTGGTAAACAAAGCGCACAAACAACGCATCGGTTTCTGGTTCTTCAATGCTGACAGTCAGGCGGCTGGCCGGATAGCCTTCGCCCGCAGCGGTGTCGTACTGCAGGCGCTGGCCGGGGTGCAGGGTCACCCGGTCGTGTACCTGCAGCGTGCCCATCTGCACCACCCGGCGAAACCAGCCATCGCCGCGCTCAATAATTTCGCCCTGGGCCAGATCGGGCAGAAAATCCTGGGGCCGTTCAGCCCGGCGCAACAGCCCGCGCCACAAGGTATCGCGGGGAATCACCGCCAGCAGCGGCTTGCTCAGGTCATTCACCTGAATCACATGTTCAAAGTACACGGGGCATCCTTCAAAAGCAGCCACAAAGGCGCAAGTTTGACATCCTCCCTCCTTCTCGCCTAGGGCCAGGGCAATCGAAGGGATGGGCGATGACCGGGGCCCCTGGGTGCAAGTTCGGTAGATTAAACCCCAGCAAACACCGCGCATTTTCCAACTGAAAGGACGGGGATTCCCGCACAACGGCGAGTCATGCCAGATCAGCCCATTACGCCGCTGGCGTAAGCAATCCCAGATCAGCAGCCTGATGCAGCCACAGCGCCTGTTCGCCCGGCACGCTGGTGCCGTGCATCAGGGAGGCGTCTGCCGGATGCTGGCGCGCGCACAACAGCTGATACTGCCAGTCCTGCAGCCCGAGCACGCTGACGCGCCAATGCTGCCGCGTCAGCGCAATCCAGCTGGGCATGAGCGGGGGCGTTTCCGGCAGTGGCGCGCTAGCATCCAGTTGGCGCAAGGCATGCCAGTAGCCCGCCAGTGGCAATGGCAGCGCCAGCAGGCGCACACAAGGCGGCACACACCAGCGGTGCGCATCCAGCCCCAGCCACCAGTCAGACAACAGCGGCGCGGTGTGTTCCAGCCCCGGTGCGCGCAGGCACTCCACATAGGCGCGTTCCAGCTGCGCCAGCGCCACCGGCAGCGCCAGGCTGGCGTCTTGTGCCGCTGCGGCAGGCTGGCTGGCGGCGAGAAATGCCGGAAAGCGCGCGCCCAGATCGTACAGGGTGGTGGAGCGGGACGGGCAGTGCTGGAGATAGCGGCGGGCAAAAAAATCAAACAGTGCTTCACCCATCACCCGCGCCAGCAGGGGGAAATCTGCCCGCAGGCATTCCAGCAGCCGTTGCACATAGCCGCCAGCGTACACCGCCACCCGCGCACGGGCGTTACCGCGTGGCGGCGGCACAATCATGTCTTCCAGCGCCAGGCCCAGGGCATCGTCGGCCAGGGTCAGCGCCTGGTTGATATCCTGGCTGGCCGTCATCACGGTCAGCAGCCAGCGCTGGCTGTCAAACAAGGTCGGCGAGGCGGTCATGGCGGCTCATCTGGTGATCAATCGGGGTGGACAGCGCGGTGGCACCGGCGGGCAGGCGCACCGGGGCCGGGCAATCAGGCATGTCGCCACGCAGCACTTGCCGGGCTTTGTCCAGCTCGGCCAGCAGCAGCGGGTAGTCGGGGAGATTGGCATCCCATTCCAGCAGGGTGGACACGGTGCCGCCGCACAGCTGTTGCGCCAGCGCATACAGCGCCCAGGCCGGGCGGTGCACCGGCTGGTCGTGGGTATCCAGCAGATAGTCGCCGCAATCGGTGGGGCCGGCCAGATGAATCTGGGCGATATGGTCGTGTGGCAGCTGGCGGATATAGTGCTCGGCGTCAAATCCATGGTTGAACGCCGACACATACACATTGTTTACGTCCAGCAGCAGCGCACAGCCGGTTTCGTCCACCAGCCGGGCCAGAAACGCCCATTCCGGCAGGGTGGACTGACGAAACTGCACATAGCTGCTGGGGTTTTCCAGTACCAATGGCCGCCCCAGAAAATCCTGCACCGCCAGCACCCGCTGTTTGACATGGGCAAAGCTGGCCTCGGTCAGCGGTAGCGGCAACAGGTCGTGCGAATTCACCGTCAGTGCGCCGGTCCAGCACAAGTGGTCGGAAATCCACGCCGGGCGCACGGCGTCGGCCAGCGCGCGCAGTTTGTGCAGATAGTCCATATTCAGCGGGTCGCTGCTGCCGATGGAAAGCGACACGCCGTGCATGACCATCGGTGTGTGCTCGCGCAGTTGCATCAGCACATGCTGGCTGTAGCCGTGGTGGTCGATGTAGTTTTCGCTGATGATTTCAAACCAGTCCACGCGCGGGCCATGAGCCAGAATGTCGGGCAAGTGCGTATTGCGCAGGCCAACGCCAAAGCCCAGGTCGGGCAGGTCCAGTGAGGGATGGGGCATGGTGCCTCCCTGATGTTCAGAAGGGGATGCGCCCCGGCGCAGGCCGGGGCGGCAGAGGGGTGTGGCTGCCCGTTGGGCAGCAGGCACGCTCAGGTGGACGGCGGCAGCGCCAGGCGCAGGTCGCTGGGCTTGGGTTTCTCGCCGGGCTGTTGCTGACGCGAGGCCAGCACCTGGCTATAGGCTTCCCAGGCCTTGTCGTATACCGCCTCGCCAAAGGCAAATGGCAAGGTGTTGGCCAAGGGCTGGCTGGTGTAACCGCCCTCCGGGTTTTTGGCAAAGTCGTAGAGTTTCATCTGCAAGTTGCTGCCGGTGTCCGGGAACAGCTGCGAAGCCGAAATCGGCACCGCGCAGCCGCCAAAGCTCTTGCACTTGTTGTCGCTGGGCGCGCTGTACAGCGTGTCTGTGCTGGGCGTTGGGCTGGGGCCGCCGCAGCCATTGCTGTTGCAGCCATGGCCAGGCTGGTTGGCCAGGCGGGGCGAGCTGGCGCGCAGCGCCGAACACGAGCCGCCGCCCTTGTCGTCCTGCACAAAGCCACAACCGCCCTGCGCGTGACAGCCGTTGGAGCCGCGACAGGTGTGGTAGATCTCAATGGCGGCGCACTGGCTGCTGGCCCCGACCTGATTCAGATCCAGCCCCTGACAGGCGTGGTACAGGGTGTTCTGGTCTGGCTGGCCAATATCCAGCGACAAATCCGGCGCCTGACCAAACACCGCCCAGCACAGCGCAATGCGGTCGCCGGAGCCGGCCATTGATGGATAGGGGAAGGTGGTCTTGGCGTTTTGCCAGAAATCATTCAGCACGCTGGTCACCCCGGCAATGGCCCCCACCGCCACCTTGGAGAACACTGCCAGCTGGGGTGCGCCACCGGCCTTGAGGCGATTGAGCGCACCGGCCACTTCTTCCGGTGCCGGGATGTTTTTCGGTGCAGTGTCCGGGTGGTAGGCGGCATTGGTCAGCAGCGCGGCCGACCAGACATGGCCCTGGGCGTGCCATTGCGCCCAGGTGAGAATATCCTTGAGCATCGGGCGCAGCAATTCAAAGCGCTCGTAATGGCTTTCCGGCGCATAGGTGGCGCGTGCCTCGGCGTCAGCCGACGGTGCATCCTGGCCTGCGCCATCGTAAGACGGATAATCGGCTTCCAGCGCCTTGCGGTCTTCGCGGTAAGGTTTGGCCACACTCTTGGCCAGCAGCGGGCGACGACGATAGGCGCGCAACCGCACGCTGATTTCGTGGCCTTCGCCCTGGTCGGTGATGGCCACCATCATGTCCAGCGCCGCATCCAGCCCCAACTCGGCATCAGCCAGCGCGGCCTCGCTCAGCAAGGTGGGACAGTGCGGGTATTCCTTTTGCGGATGGCCCTTGCCAGCAGTGTTGAACAAATCCTGCTGCACCGCCGGCTGTCCGGTTTTTTGCTGTTCGGCACGCAATTTGGCCCACAGCGTCTGGCCATCGTGGTATTCGATGGTGAGATAACGCGCCAGGCATTCGTACATATGGCCGATGGTGCCAAACATCGGCAGCGCATCACCGGCCTGCCAGTTGGCCAGCGGCACACTGGGAAAATACTTGTCCAGATGGTGGCGCAGCTCGTGGCGCGCCTGATGTTCCGGCTGCTCAATGGCACACAGCAGGTCGATCTGGTTGTCGTTCAGCGCTTCCAGATTCACCCGGGTGTGCTGGTAGCGGGTGGTGTCCTTCAGATCAACAATATGCGGAATCACCGACTTGTCCGGGCCGTAACAGGTCCAGCCATAGCCTTGCGGATTCATCAGCGCCGCCGTGGTGAAGTCCGGCGTCACCCCGATGGCGGTGGCAATATTGCTGGCCATCTGCAAGTGCAGCATTTCCTGGATGAACACGCTGAACATCAGGTTGAAGGCTTTTTCCGAGGCGGTTTCCGGCTTGGCGGTGGGCGCAGCACCCGGCCACTGGCGGCCCTGGTAGTAAGCAATATTCTTGCTGTTGATCTGGTGGGTGCCCTGAATCGAGTACATGGTGCTCATGTACAACGGAATGGTGAACAGCTCCACGCTGACCGCTGCCTGGGCAATGGCAGCAGCGGCGGCGGCGTCGGTAGCAAAGTGCGCGGGATCGCGCTTGGAAATCAGCGCCGGAATGGCGGATTCCAGGTCCAGCAGCGGTGATGTGCTCATGCGGGCTCCTCGGGTGGGCGTTGGACAGGATGCGAACCAGCCATCGGCCATGGCTGACGCATCGACAACGCACTCTAGTGCCCAAGGTGGTCGGCGCTGAATTACATGGGATTACAGGACAACCCAGTTTTCTACTGTCCGGATATGAATCAGGTATATTATGGTTTTTGCCCAGCTGCTTCTTTGCCATGACCGAGCTCCCAGCGATTGTTCCTGCCGCCGTTTCTGCCTTTATCACCCGCTGGAAAACTGCCGCTGGCGGCTCAGAACGCGCCAATTACCAATTGTTTATCGTGGAATTGTGCCAACTGCTGGGCGTGCCCTCGCCCGAGCCATCGGGAGAAGACAGCCGCGACCACGCCTACGTCTGCGAGCGCCGGGTGATATTTCGTCGAGGCAATGGCAGCGTCAGCCAAGGCTTTATCGACTGCTACAAACGCGGCTGCTTTGTGCTGGAAGCCAAAGGCTCGCGCAAGGCCGACGGTCAGGTGCTGTCGCGTAAAATGGAAGAAGCCCGCAGCCAGGCCGAAAACTACGCCCGCGCCCTGCCTGCTGACAGCGAAGGCCGCCCGCCTTTTTTGCTGATCATCGACGTTGGCAAAACGTTTGAGCTTTACGCCGACTTCACCCGCAGCGGCGCCGAGCACACCCCGTTTCCTGATGCGCAAAACCACCGCATCCCCCTGGCCGCCCTGGCCCAGCCAGACGTGCAAGCGCGGCTGCGCGCGCTGTGGCTGGACCCCATGTCGCTGGACCCTTCCCGCCACGCCGCCCGCGCCACCCGTGAAATTGCCGACATGCTGGCGCAACTGGCCAAGCGGCTGGAAACCCGCCACCCCGCCGCAGACGTGGCGGCGTTTCTCACCCGCTGCCTGTTCACCTTTTTTGCCGAAGACATGCGCCTGTTGCCCGAGCGCAGCTTTACCGAACTGCTGGAAGGCCTGCAACACACCCCGGAACTGTTTGCCGACATGGTGGAAAGCGTGTGGCGCAGCATGGACACCGGCGGTTTTTGCGCCGCCCTGCGCAGCAAACTGCTGCACTTTAACGGCAAACTGTTCAAAACCCCGCACGCCCTGGCGCTGGATCGCGACGAAATCGCCGCGCTGGTGCGCGCCGGCCGCGCCGACTGGACCCAAGTCGAACCGGCCATTTTTGGCGCCTTGCTGGAGCGCGCGCTCAATCCCGACGAGCGCCACAGCCTGGGTGCCCACTACACCCCGCGCGCCTATGTCGAGCGGCTGGTGCTGCCCACCGTCATCGAACCCCTGCGCCGAGATTGGGAAAACGTCCGCGCCGCCGCCCTGTTGCTGAGCAACGAAGACAAACCCGCCGATGCCGTGGCCCTGCTGCATGCGTTTCACTACCAGCTGTGCCACATCACCGTGCTGGACCCGGCCTGCGGTTCGGGCAACTTTTTGTATGTGGCGCTGGAACACATCAAACGCCTGGAAGGCGAAGTGCTGGACATGCTTCACCACACTTTCCAGCAAACCAGCCGGCTGGAAGGCGAGGGCCTGACGGTGGACCCGCACCAGTTTTTGGGGCTGGAACTCAACCCGCGCGCTGCCGCCATGGCGGAACTGGTGCTGTGGATTGGCTATCTGCAATGGCACTTCCGCACCCACGGCCACGCCCAGCCGCCACAGCCGGTGTTGCGCGACTTCAAGAATATTGAATGCCGCGACGCCGTGCTGAGCTGGAGCCAGATCGAACCGCAGCGGGATGCCCAGGGCCAGCCCATCACCCGCTGGGATGGCAAAACCTGGAAAACCCACCCCAGCACGGGCGAGCGCGTGCCCGACGACAGCGCCCGCCTGCCGGTGTATGTCTACCACGCCCCGCGCCCGGCGGATTGGCCACACGCGGATTTCATCATCGGCAACCCGCCCTTTATCGGCGCGGGGCCAATGCGCGCCGCGCTGGGCGATGGCTATGTAGAAGCGCTGCGCAGCGCCTACCCGGACGTGCCAGACTCGGTCGACCTGGTGATGTTCTGGTGGGAAAAATCCGCCCAGGCCGTGCGCGCCGGGCAAGCGCGCCGCTTTGGCCTGATCACCACCAACAGCCTGAAACAAACTTTTAACCGCCGGGTGCTTCAACGCCACCTGCAAGCCGAACCGCCGCTGAAGCTGGCTTTTGCCGTGCCGGATCACCCCTGGGTGGATTCTGCCGACGGCGCGGCCGTGCGCATTGCCATGACGGTAGGATGCCTGGGCGTCCCCAATGGCCTGCTGCAAACCGTCACCAAAGAATGGAATGAAGGCGGCGAAGGTGATGAAGTGGCGCTGGCTTCGCTCACAGGTGAGGTGCATGCCGATTTGCGCATTGGCGCAGATGTGGCGGGCGCAAAAACACTAAAAGCCAATTCTGGCATCAGCTCCCCCGGCTTTAAGTTGCATGGCGCCGGATTCATCGTCACCGAAGAACAGGCCGCTGCGCTCATCGCCATGGACGCCAGTAGCCAGGTGCTGATCAAGCCTTATCGTAACGGCCGTGATTTGGCAGATAAACCCCGTGGGGTTTTGGTAATTGATGCGTTTGGTTTTGCGCCGGAACAATTGAGGGCGTGCCATCCTGCGATATATCAACACATTGCAGAGCGGGTCAAGCCAGAGCGGGATCAAAATGCCCGCGCTGTGTATCGGGACAATTGGTGGTTGTTTGGGGAACCTAGAAAAGAGCTGCGGCGCTATTTAACGAATTTGCCCCAGTATATTGCTACGGTCGAAACAACCAAACACCGGGCATTTCAATTCCTGGATGCCGATATCGCGCCAGACAATATGCTGGTGGTGATTGCCCACGACCACCCCGCCACTCTGGGCGTGCTGTCCAGCCGCGTCCACGCACTATGGGCGCTGGCCGCTGGCGGCACACTGGAAGACCGCCCTCGCTACAACAAAACCCGCTGTTTCGAAACCTTCCCCTTCCCCGTGCTGAGCGCCGCCGACGCCGAGGCCATCGGCGCACTGGCGGAAAAAATCGACGCCCATCGCAAAAAACAACAAGCCGCCCACGCCGATGTCACCCTCACCGGCCTATATAACATTCTGGAAAAACTGCGCCGGCAAACGCCGCTGAACGCCAAGGAAAAAACCCTGCACAGCCACGGCCTGGTGGCCGTCCTGAACGAACTGCACAACGAACTGGACACCGCTGTGCTGCGCGCCTACGGCTGGCAAGACCTGGCCAGCGCCCTGGTGGGCCAACCCGGCGGCCTCACCCCGCTGACCGACAAACCCGACGCCCTGGCCGAAGCCGAAGAAACCCTGCTGGCCCGCCTGGCCGCGCTCAACACTGAGCGCGCGCGCGAAGAACAGCAAGGCCAAATCCGCTGGCTGCGCCCCGAGTTTCAAGCCCCGCACGCCAGCGGCCAGCAAGCCGAACTGGACGCCGACGCCAGCCCCGACCCGCATGCCCCCACCGCCGCCCAGCGCCCCAGCGCCAGCGAGCGCCAACCCTGGCCAGCCGACCTGCCGCAACAAGTGGCCGCCGTCGCCCAACTGCTGGAACGCGCCAACGGCCCCATGACGCTGGCAGACATCACCGCCTGCTTTAGTGGCAAAGGCAAGTGGAAACAGCGTGTGCCGGGCATTCTGGAGATTCTGGGCGCTTTGGGGCGAGTATCGATTTAACTGGCCTAAGCTGGTTCTGTATCGATAACCAGCACAGCCAAGCATTAATCAGAAGGGGTGTTTTGTGTTTGACTCACACTGGAACTATTTTCTGGCTTTAGAGGCGGATTTGGCGGCCACCTCACGGTACGTGGATTTTCATAAGAGTAATTACTCAACGTTTTCTATTGAGTTTGCGCGCCTTATTATGGCGGCAGCAGCTGAGTTTGAAGTTGTTGCAAAGGCAATTTGCAGGGCGTCATATGGAGACGTGGCCGAAAACGCAAACATAGTCACGCTACGAAATAAGATAATTCATCGTTATCCAGAATTTTGCACTCACCAAGTAAATCTCCCTAGATTTCACATGGACAGTACACCTTGGGCTGAATGGAAAGAAGCTTCCACGCCATTGTGGTGGGCTGGATATAATGCGATAAAACATAATCGGTCTGATCGCTTTGCTGAGGCCAACTTAAAGAATGCTATTGATGCTGCCTCTGGGCTATTGGTTGGGTTGTTATATCTCCATCACGCGCAATATAAGAAGTCACTTAGGGTAGACGGCTTTCTTCGACCCAAAATCTTAGTGCCCCACGGCGCTGGTAGTGAAGCTTGGGATGGAAAATTTGAATATCCAATTCAGACTAAAGAAGACTGACTCTTCATTCTAATGTTGTGTGCCTGTTCTCTTTTCCTATGAATGAGTGCACACGTCTTAAGCACGGTACAGTAAAATATTGTTTTTGTTTGCTTGACGAAAGCCCCCCACACCATGCGTATCGCCCTTGCTCAATTCAACCCGGTGGTCGGTGACATTGCCGGCAACACCTCCGAAATTCTGCGTCTGGCCGAACTGGCGCGGCAGGGTGGCGCGTCGGTGCTGGTCACGCCCGAGCTGGCGCTGACCGGCTACAGCCCGGAAGACCTGCTGCTGCGCGACAGCTTTTATGCGGCAGTGGAAGCCGCGCTGGATCAACTGCTGGAGCTGGATGGCATCACCCTGGTGATTGGTCACCCGGCACGCATGGGGGCCGAGCGCTTTAACGCCGCCACCGTGCTGCGTGACGGCCACCGGCTGGGGCAGTATCACAAGATGCTGCTGCCCAATCACGAAGTGTTCGACGAATGCCGCTACTTCACCCCGGGTGTGGCACCGCTGGTGGTAGAGGTGGACGGGGTGAAGCTGGGCGTGCTGATTTGCGAGGATGTCTGGCATGTCGAGCCCGCTGCCGAGGCCGCCGAAGCGGGCGCAGACTGCCTGGTGGTGCTGAACGCCTCGCCGTTTCACCGCGACAAGATCGACGCGCGCCAGCAGACTGCGCGCTACCGGGTGGAAGAAACCGGCCTGCCGCTGGCCTATGTGAACCTGACCGGCGGTCAGGACGAGCTGGTGTTTGATGGCGCCTCGTTTGCGCTGAACCGCGCCGGCCAAGTGGCGGTGCAACTGCCGGCCTACGACGATGCGCTGGGCTGGGTGGACTATGCCGACGGCGATTTTGTCGCCGGCCAGCAGGCCGCGCTGCCCGAGCAGGAAGAAAGCGTCTACCGCGCCCTGGTGATCGGCGTGCGCGACTATATTGGCAAAAACGGCTTTCCTGGCGTGCTGCTGGGCTTGTCTGGCGGCATTGATTCGGCGCTGACGCTGGCGGTGGCGGTGGACGCGCTGGGCGCTGACAAGGTGCATGCAGTGATGATGCCATCGCCGTACACCGCCGACATCAGCCTGATCGACAGCCGTGACATGGTGGCGCGGCTGGGCGTGCCGTATGACGAGCTGGCGATTTCGCCAATGTACGACGCCTTTGAAGCCACGCTGGCCCCGCTGTTTGCTGGCCGGCCGGTAGACACCACCGAAGAAAACCTGCAATCGCGCATTCGCGGCGTGCTGCTGATGGCCTTGTCCAACAAAACCGGCAAGCTGGTACTGACCACCGGCAATAAATCCGAGATGACCACCGGCTACGCCACGCTGTATGGCGACATGGCCGGCGGTTTTGCCGTGCTCAAGGACGTGGCCAAGACCCTGGTGTACGCGCTGTCGCGCTGGCGCAATACGGTCAGCGAGGTGATCCCGGAGCGCATCATCACCCGCCCGCCGTCCGCCGAGCTGCGCCCGGATCAGAAAGACCAGGACAGCCTGCCGGAATACGACGTGCTGGACGCCATCATGCAGCGCTATGTCGAGGACAACCAGTCTGCCGCGCAGATTATCGCGGCAGGCTTTCCGGAGGCCGATGTGCGCAAGGTGGTGCGCCTGCTGAAAATCAACGAATACAAGCGCCGCCAGGCCCCGGTGGGTCCGCGCATCACCCAGCGCGCCTTTGGCCGCGACTGGCGGTATCCGATCACCAATCGCTTCAGCTAAGCCTGGCCTGTTGCCTGCTTTATTCAAAATGGGTCGCATGGAAAGAGCGGAACGCCAGCGTGGCACGCAGTGGACACATCTGGGCTCCCGCCTGCGCGGGAGCGACGGTCGTGTGGGGCATCCGCACCGGCACCGGATTGCGCGGTATGATGGCGCAGCGAACTTTTGCCGGGGCGTCCCGCCCAAGGCTGATCTTTTACCGTTAGTGAGTGGCCATGATCCGTTTTGTTGTGATTGCCGGTATGTCCTTGTGCGCCGCGCTGGCGCATGCCGATGGCGTTGCCCAGCTCAAGCAGTTTGTGCACGATACCCGCGCGCTGTCGGCGCGTTTTCAGCAGGAAGTGACCGGCGGCCAGACCCAGCGCGCCAGCGGCACGCTGGAATTGCAGCGGCCAGGCCAGTTTCGCTGGACTTACGACACCCCTTACGACCAGCTGATTGTGGGCGATGGCAAGCGCTTGTGGGTGTACGACAAGGCGCTGGCCCAGGTCACCACCCGCAAGCTGGACGATGCGCTGGGCAGCAGCCCGGCGGCGTTGCTGGCAGGCAACAACGATCTGGAGCGCAATTACCAACTGAAAAACCAAGGGGTGAAAGACGGCCTGGATTGGCTGGAAGCCACGCCCAAGCAGGCAGAAGGTACGTTTAAAACCGTGCGCATGGGATTCAAGTCGGGCGAGCTGATCAAAATGGAGCTGGCCGACAATTTTGGCCAGCACACCACGCTGACCTTCTCCGCGCTGCAAAAAAACCCGAAACTGGCCGCTGGCCGTTTCAGCTTTACCCCGCCTAAAGGGGTGGATGTGCTGAGCGATTGAGCACGCTACAGATAGCTTGACCGTTTCCTCACGTGTCGCTCCCGCGCAGGCGGGAACCCAGACCGTGCTACATCGTGCGCCGTGGGTATCGAGCATGGCGGGGCAATCGTGAAAGCTCATACCCGCTGCACGCTGTGGATGCCTCTGGATTCCCGCCTGCGCGGGAATGACGGGCTGGGGCGCGGCGGGTGGTTCGCTTTGGCAAGGTAAGGCTGTGTTTTAGCAGAGATTAAACAGCAGTACCCACTGGAAGCCAGACCGCTTTCGGCATGAACCTCAACTGATGTGTCGTTCCCGCGCAGGCGGGAACCCAGACCGTGCTACATCGTGCGCCGTGGGCATCGAGCATGGCGGGGCGGTCGTGAGAGCTCATGCCCGCTGCACGCTGTGGATACCCCTGGATTCCCGCCTGCGCGGGAATGACGGGCTGGGGCGCGGCGGGTGGTTCGCTTTGGCAAGGTAAGGCTGTGTTTTAGCAGAGATTAAACAGCAGCACCCGCTGGATACCAGACCGCTTTCGGCATGAACCTCAGTTCACGTGTCGTTCCCGCGCAGGCGGGAACCCAGACCGTGCTACATCGTGCGCCGTGGGCATCGAGCATGGCGGGGCAGTCGTGAGAGTTCATGCCCGCTGCACGCTGTGGATGCCTCTGGATTCCCGCCTGCGCGGGAATGACGGGCTGGGGTGCGGCGGGTGGTTCGCTTTGGCAAGGTAAGATTTTGTTTTAATGGCAATTAAACAGAGGCATCCGACGTAAGCTTGCGTACATGCACGCTTGTGTTTCAACGTGACTGGCGACTAGACCTCTTCCGGCATGAACTTCAGCTGACGTGTCGTTCCCGCGCAGGCGGGAACCCAGACCGTGCTACATCGTGCGTCGTGGGTATCGAGCATGGCGGGGCGGTCGTGAGCGCACACACCCGCTGCACGCTGTGGATACCTGTCGCGTCCCGTGTGATCATATTCCCATTCGTAGCTGGCCACTCTTCTTGGCAAGAGGCATGATGCGTGATCTGATTGAGACATTGAAAGCGGAGCAATCAACATGAGTGAAGTCCACGCCCAGGCCCGAACCACCCCTCGCACGCGAGCTGAGATCAGGAACTCAACAGCATCATTGCTTGAGTTG
>Ga0209599_10000190_pt1 | contig 43058 bp, 45 predicted proteins | sample Shrwel_input2_FT_FD_187534 | JGI IMG/M metagenome (GOLD analysis project Ga0209599, IMG submission 187534) | Subsurface microbial communities from deep shales in Ohio, USA - Utica-3 well 1 S input2 FT (SPAdes) (version 2) ...
GTCCATAAGCCCTAGTTCGTAGAGAGCAGTTATTTGTACTGCTCTCTACGAACTAGGGCTTATGGACCGGGATATCTATGAATACGATCAGGCCTTTGGTGTTTGGCTGTATCAAAACAATCCTGTGGCCTACAAGGGCTATAGAATGTGGGCTGACATACTAGTAGCCTATATCAAAGGCCAAGGCCGCCCTCTGATTCCTAGACTATTCTTTTGGAAAACACGAGCAGAACAACAGGCTATGAGCCAGCGCATAGCCATCGCAGTTGCGGAATTTGTGGGCTACGCCTTTGCCAAAGAGATAGCTCGCCGTGCTGGGCACGATCTACCCTGGACCCTACGTGGGTGGCTGGTAGTTACCCTGGGACTCGCAGTCTGCAAGGGTATAGGTTATGTGTTTGCCAAGACTAAGAAATACAAGGAATTGACACAATGATAGAACAAGCATTTGCAAATTTTAATACCCTAAGTCAAGCTGAAAAGATTGAGTTTTTAAATATGATCCTAGAACATAAAGAACTTCTTTATAAGGTGTTACCAGATGCACCATTGATTAAATATCTTGTAACAGGACAAGGTCCCCAAGATAATCCGATGATTCAGGCCTATCAAGCCTGGGTCGCATCTTTATTAAACAGACCATTATAATACATGTCAACCTCAACAGTTTATGTACCTATCCAAAGCTATGTCGGTTTTAAAAGACCCGACGGTGCAGCTCGCGGAGGTTATAGTGCTCCGAGACCAGTACTACAAACTACTGAGACTCTAGACGGCGCAACATTTGCAATCACAGGAGTTACTGCTAATTCAAAGATGTTGTATGTTCCTCCGGTACCTACATTTACCTATTTTCCAAATACAACCAGTTCATCAAAAGTAGTGACAGTGATTAACAGTGGTACATCGGCTATCTCATTGCTAGGAACCACTTCAACGGACTACGAAACTACTGCGATAGTTGATATTGGAACACTGCCAGCTTCAATACCAGCTGGCGGATCTTATACGTTTAATTTAAGTTATTATTCTAATACTGTAGGCGAGTATGCCGAATCTCTTTTGTTGATTTCCACAGCTGACGTTCCTTATTATAGAATAGACACGCTTCAAAATGTGATTTCAATATTTGGAGTAAGACCATCTTCAACCAGTACCACTGTTACTACCACGGTACTCGGTGAATCATACACTACTACAATAGAGTTGATTCCTGTTATAAACGGTGTTGATGACAACGAAAGATTGATTAATTTTACAACGTCGATGGCAGGTAGTACTGGATGGAAGGCCGTTGCTGGCAGTAACCTAGTTAATCTTACCTGGGATCCAGATTACGAAAATAATATTAACAATACAACAACTGGATATGTTTCTACTCTAACTATCTCAGTGGAAGGTCTATCTGAAACTATTAACGTAACTAATACTGCATTCGTTAACATTGACTACACTAGATATAGAAATTTAGCAACTTGGTTTAGTGCGGCCAGTAGCAATAACAGCTTTGTTGGAATCAGCTTTGACATATTTGACGGAGTTAAAACTGTTACCATAGGTGTTGGAGCTGGCGGCGACGGAACTCCTATATATCAAGACGGCGGCAACTTATTTGCTACTATGAATAATCTGTCAATAGGAGCAGGTACAATTGACACACCTTATCCTTATTGGTCCACAGTTTGCAGTATTCCAATACCCGAAGCTGGTACGTACCTAAGCGGAGCTCTTAATGAAAACGGTCAAACGTTATATATTAAGAAAACCACAGATGGTTTGGACTATGCTGATTACTTTGGATTTGAACAAAGTGTTGGCTCTATGTTTGTTGTAACCTATGATGGATTCAATACTGTTACCATTGATCTAAACAATCTAAGAGAGCTGTCGGGTGATGAAGACTTTGATGCAACCTTGAATAATTTAACTCGTGCGTTCCATTACTATTCGGGTGTTGATACTCCGGCAAGATATTACCAATTAGAAACCTTCAACCCGGATGATCCAAGAACACATTTGTTTAGAGGATTTATAGCATCATACGCCACTGACCCTGAAGTTTGGTCAGTTGATGTAACCACTGTACCTCTACCAACCTAATATTTCTAACAGCGTTAACTACTAAGATAATTAGTAGTAATGCTGGACAATATCTATCAAATTCCCCTCCAAGATGTCCTTGCCGTTGAATGGCAAGGCAACGATCTCTACTATGATCTACAGCTCTACGAACTAGGGCAAGGTCATGATGAATTCTATGTTATCAATCCAAACAATGATATTCCAGAAAAGTGGAAAACTGATCTCAAGTATTATGTAGAGGAAATCCCCGACTCTAGAAAATGCATAGTGATCACCTATGAGGGAGAATGGATTGTTAAGTTATTCAAAGACGGTTGGTATCCTTATCATGGCTACGACTCAGTTGAGATAGTCAAGACACAGTTAGCCTGGACTAAAAATTCAGATATTGACAAACTAATAACCTACGAAGATGATCCGTTCGGTACCTTTAATCCTTCTAAATGGGATAGGAACTACAAACTAATATGGTACATAGATCCAAGGTTCAACCCCTTAGATGAAAAAGTTTGGGCGTTTAGTTGCCAGCCTATTGGTAAAGAGATATTAGGTACCAAGGATATGGGATATGTTGTCCCCGATGTGCTAGTTGAATTTAACGAATACCTACCAGACCTGGGCATTGATGCCAACGATTGTTGCCCGCCCTTCTTTGAACTTGCTCATGAGTGTGCCTATGAACTAGATCCCTTGTTCCAAACTGACGATGAGCGACCTTGGGTGGTTAAATTTAAACCTATGTGGCGTAAGCCCAAAGAGTGGAAATGGTTGGGGACTATCACTCCTGAATACACTGTGGTTTACAATCCAGATTTGCCCAAGTTAGACTATGATTTAGATTATGTTATACCATGGCACGAATTAGTATTTGAGCATGTTTGGATGCTAGATAGAAAACATCTAAAAGACGGAGAACCTGACATATGGGCGTTTACAATACAGGTATCTACTGAACTAAATGGAAGTAAGATAGTGGGCTATGTAAGTCCAACCTTTAACATAACCTACAATCCAGATTTGCCTAGCTTGGATTATGATTTAGATTATGTTGTACCCTGGCACGACCTTGCCTATGAGCATGTTTGGATGTTAGACAATAAACATCTACAAAACAATGAAGAACCGATTTGGGCATTAAAGGCCAGTGCAACGAAAAAACAAAAAGGCAGCAAGATAATCGGACAGGTAAGCCCAAATGTCAGTATTGCTTATAATCCTAACTTACCTAAACTAAAATACGATGAAGAATATGTTGTACCCTGGCACGACCTTGCCTATGAGCATGTATGGTATCTATCAACTACTGACACTAAAGAAAAAGTTTGGGCTGTTAGAGCATCGCTGTGCGAAAACCCTATAGGTGAAAAGGAAGTAGGTATAGTTGTTCCCTTGTTTGCAGATCAATTAGATGTTATCTTTATTTCTTACAAAGAACCTAATGCAGACGAGAACTGGCGTCGTGTATTAGAGAAAGCACCATGGGCCAAACGAGTACACGGAGTTGAAGGTATTTTTAATGCACATAAGGCCGCAGCCAAACTGGCAACCACTGACATGTTCTTTGTTGTCGACGGCGATGCATGGTTAGTGGACGAATGGGAATTTGACTTTCAGCCAGGTATATTTGACAGAGACTGTGCCTACGTATGGAGTAGTAAAAACCCAGTAAACGATTTGACTTATCAAAACGGAGGTGTTAAACTATTTAATAAGAGTATCCTTATGAAAAAGAAGAAATGGGATACTTTGGACATGTTTACTGGCATCATGCCAAAGATAAGTGCTGAAGAAAGAGTTAGTTGCATAACTGCTTTTAATGTAGACGAGTTCTCAACTTGGCGCAGTGCTTTTAGAGAATGCGTTAAATTGTACAAGAATAATCAAATGGCAAAGTTAAATTCTTGGCTCAACTCCGATGTTGAAAAACCTTTTGGTGAATATGCAATGTTAGGAGCATGGTCCGGAAGTCAGTTTGCCAAAGAAAATATAAACGACTATCAAGCTCTACTGAAAATAAATGATTACAAATGGTTAGAACAAAAATTTAAAGAGATGACATAACAATGACTAAGAAAAAACTCAATGATGTAGTTTGGCTACGCTACGACAACGGACAGGTTCAAGCAAATCACGGCAGTAATTTTAAAACAGCTAAGAACTTGTTAGACAGCACCGGCGCAGGCTTTTGTCTTGCTAAATTTACACAGGTTACTATGCACCTAGGCACTGGCATGACACACTCATGTCACCACCCAGTTCCTCATAAGATTCCTTTAGAAGAAATTGCTCTCGACCCAGCAGCATTGTTTAATACCAAACACTTGAAACATGCTAGGAAAGAAATGCTAGAAGGCAAGCGCCCTAGTGAGTGTGACTACTGTTGGCGTATTGAAGACAGCGGTGGTCACAGTGATAGATTCTTTAAGAGCATTGAGCCGTGGGCACTAGAGCATCATGACAGGATTCAAGAATCAGATCCAAATGATAATTTCTATCCAACATACCTTGAAGTAGATTTCAGCAACGTCTGTAATTTTAAATGTGCTTACTGCGGTCCAGAATATAGTACTCAATGGGTTGAAGATTTAAAACGAAATGGTCCTATTAAACTGTTAGCAGATACTAACCAAGTACAATGGGCACAGGGTTATCAAAAAAACTTAGATTCGTTGGCCTATAAAAAGAGAGAATTTAATCCGTATGTAGATGCATTTTGGAAATGGTTTCCCGAAGCATACAAACATCTTAAAGTCTATCGTATCACCGGTGGTGAACCCCTATTAAGTAAAGAAACTTTTAAAAGTATAGATTGGTTTATTAATAATCCTAATCCATCTTTAGAATTTAATATCAACACTAACCTCGGAGTCCCTGACAAGTTATGGGATGAGTTTATTAAAAAGGTCAAAGTACTTACAACATCTAGATCAGTGAAAAGATTTACAGTGTTTACCAGTGTAGATGGTTGGGGTAAGAAAGCTGAGTATGTTAGGGCAGGTCTTGATTTTAACCTCTTTAAAAAGAGATATGAACAACTGCTAAAGATACCTAATGTTAGAGCAACAATTATGTGTACCTTTAACATCTTTAGTGTTACTAGCATTAAAGAATTGTTAGAATGGCAATTAACACTTAAAAGAAAATACAACAACAGTAACATGGCCGCATCATGGGAAGTTGAGTATGGTATTGATCTAGGAGAAGTGGGCAAATCATTCACAGAACGAAAGGCTGCAAATCCAGATCAAGAATCTGTAGTGGGTATTGACATGCCATATCTACGCCAGCCTTGGTATTTAGATGCACAGTATATTGATAAAGCTACTGTGCAAAAATATCTTATTCCTGCTATAAATTTTATGGCTAGAAATACTGGTCAGCATATCTGGAATAGCCACCAAGGATTTGAAGACTATGAGCTTGAAAAATTAAAACGTATTGTTATTCAAATCCTTACTAAAATTAAAGCTGTTGAAGCAGGTGATAACATTGATACAATTTTAAATAGAGCAAAGTTCTATGACTTTGTTAATCAACTTGATGCACGTAACGGAACTAACTTCTTGGAAACTTTCCCCGAGATGAAAGAATTTTATCTCATGTGTGGAGAAATGACAAAATCGAAACATATTGTTAAGGATAAAGATGTCTGAACATTTAATACATTGGCGAGACCAGCATTTAAATTCTATTAGTACTAGTTTTTGTGCCGCTAAATGGTATAATGCTAGTATACAACTTGGATCAGGTTACACAGGGTCCTGTCATTTACCATTACCTCATTTGATTAATGCTGAACAGGTAAAAACTAATCCTAGTGCTATACACAACACTGATCATAAGAAGCAGATGCGTAAGATGATGCTGGAAGGTGTTAGGCCGGCTGAGTGTGGCTACTGTTGGAAAATTGAAGACATCGGACGCAACAGTGTCAGTGATAGAATCTATAAAAGTCAGCAATATGATGTTAATGATATAGCACGTATTCCCCAATTACCATGGGATGCCGATGTCGAATTGCAGACCCTTGAGATTAGTTTTGACAGACAATGCAACTTTGCCTGTAGCTATTGCAATGCAGGTTACAGTACTACCTGGTTACAGGATTTAGAAAAGAATGGAGCCTATCAAAACTTTATTGCTCCGGGCGGAGGAGGAGGTGCATATGAGGCTGATGGATCTTGGGCCGAGTCTCAAGGTAAACATCTAGATAACAATGCATACACTGAAGCATTCTTCCAATGGTGGCCAAGGCTATCAAAGTCTCTATATGAATTAAGGATCACTGGAGGTGAAGCCACAGTGAGTCAAAACTTCTGGAGATTCGTTGATATCATGCACACCAATGAAGCACCTAGTTTACGATTCGCAGTTAATTCTAATATGGGAATGGGAGAAAAGGCTCTCCATAAATTTGTTAACATAACACATTCTCTGCCAATTAAAGAATTTGATCTATATACCAGTAATGAGAGTTTTGGTGCCCATGCTGAATATATTCGAGACGGATTAGATTACGATCTTTGGAAAGGCAATCTAGTTTATTTTATAGAACACGCTAAATGTCGTGCAGTTACAATGATGATGACAATAAACAATCTATGTCTATTCAGCATTACAGAATTCTTAGATGACATGATGGCATTGAAATCTAAATACGGAAAGCATAAACCACATCTTAGTTTTAACATGTTACGTTGGCCAAGTTTTATGAGCCCACTATCATTGCCCGATGATATTAAACTTGAATTACATCAAAATTTAAAAGTATGGTATATTAAAAATAAAGACTCAAAGTTATTAGTTCCTTCAGAACTAGCTCAAATAGAAAGACTGTTAGATTACATTGAAGTGTTAGATAAAGGTCATGTTACAGTTACTGATGATAAATCTTTGTTGTTTCATGATTTCAAAAGTTTCTTCACACAATATGATCAACGTCGAGGAAAAGATATAGTATCAACATTCCCGAGATTAGCCGAATGGTATAACAGCATCGAACTAAGAAAAGACTTTATAATTAAACCATTAAATCAAGATGGCATCACCCCACCTGAGACTGGTGAATATAATAGCCCTATATAAATATTAAAATGAAAAGAAGATTTTTTGCGTTTGGATGTAGTTATACACTTTATTGTTATCCAACATGGGCCGATTTTATAGGTATTAATTTTGATGAGCACTACAATTATGGTAGGAGTGGAGCATCTAATACCTTTATTATGAATAAACTAATCGAAGCAGATGATCGATTTAATTTTAATCCAGATACTGACACAGTGATGATAATGTTAACTGGTATTGGCAGATTCTCGTACATGAGCAACAGCCAATGGATGACAGACGGTGATCTTCTTTCTAATTTCGCCCATACTAAAAATCCTAAAATTGGAAAAATTTTAGAAAGTATTTGGAGCGAAGAATGGATAGTTTACCAATCATGGGTCGCAGCCAAAGTTATAAAAAATTTATTAACTGCTAAAAACATACCGCATAAAATTTTAATGAGTATTGACAACAGAGAATATTTAAATGAGACCGCTGACATTGAGTTAACTCAAATTTCTCAAGTTCAAGAAATTTATAAATTGTTAGATATTAAAAAAACAGTAGATGAGTGGAAGACTGAATCAGCTGAAAATAACGACACTCCTTACTGGAACAATAAACAAGCCGATGGGCATCCTTCGATGAAAGCCCATTTTAAATTTGTTAAAGATCATTTCCCTAATTTAATCACAGAACGTTCAAAAGAATTGCTTGAGCAGAGCGAACTTTCTTTTGACAATCGTAGTTTAGAACATCAATTAGAAATTTACAAATTATTTCGTAAAGAACATGATGCAGGGTACTCGAACCCATTATTTGGAAAACATTAATGACAACTCCCCTTGTACTTCCTTTATTTTATGATTATGTATTTCCTAATTACATTTTACCAAATGCCCTGCCTCCTGAGTTAGGCGTAGTAAACTATCTACATTCTTTGCATTCAAATAGACTAAGTGGTCATACATTCTTTGACCAAACTGATACTGTTGGGACGTATCAAAATGTACTAACCTACATGTTTGAAAAGAGCTTTGGAGATTGGGCAAGTTCCTGGGGAGGCAGTCCACATTTAGTAGCAGGACCATTATCTTGGTATGTCTACTGCTGTGAACAGTCTGTATTTTTTGGTAAGAAGAAATTTAACAGATACATATATCCTATTAGGATTACACCCCATTTTGAAGATTTCACGGGTGTTGCAAATACTCAAAGTAGGCTCAACGGACAATACTTTTGGAAATTCATCTCCAAGGAAGTATTAGATGATGTTAGAAACAGACGAGCAATAATATTTTTAGATTACTCGTTGGAGAACTTTGTTGAAAAGTCTACATACGTTAAGTTACATACTAGCTTAGAGCAAAGTGGAATTCCTAAAGAACAAATAGTATTAGCTTACAACAGTTTTAATGCTCAAGAAAATTATGAAAATTGGTTTGCTGAAGAAGAACGTCGATTGATTGTTAGAAATTTTCCGTTTCTGATGATAAATGCATCTTACAGCTATAATGTACATCCTGATAAAGTTATGTCAGTTGACAATTTTCAACAAACAAAATCTAATATTAGAAATAATTATTTTGTTTTTAAAATTAGGCGTCCTAGGATTCATAGAAAAGTCCTCCTGTATCAATTATTCACAGATTCTTTATTAGAAAAGGGAGATTGGTCCTGGGTATCTGATGAGAGATTCTCAAACGAATCAATGGATAATATAGAAAGAGATTATAGAGTATTCTTAGATAGACAGAAAATTGAAGAATTTTGCAAGTCATTACCCCACCAATTACAAAAAGAACCCTATGCTGATTTTAATACGGCAGGTGCTTGGCATCATCAGGATAGAGAAACTTATCAAAATTCTTACTTTGATATATGTACGGAAACATACACACATCGAGGCCACCAATCATTAACTGAAAAGGTGTTCTCTCCTTTGATAAACTTCCAACCATTCTTTTTTGTTGCATTTCCTGGAGCTCTAAAACTTTTACAAGACCTAGGATTCAAAACTTTTCATCCCTTTATTGATGAAAGTTATGATAAAGAATTAGATACTGCACTACGAGTAAAAATGATCTATGATGAAATAAAAAGACTGTGCGCTATGAGCAAAGAAGAAATTCATAACTGGTATTGGAGTATGGAAGAGATTCTCACACATAATCATAACCATTTAAAAAATGTTTATAAGAATGAGCAACACTCTATAAGTTTAATGAGATATTTAAGTGACAGAATTAAAGGATAACAATGGCATATAACAGTAAAATAATAGGATGGATGCTTGAAAGTGAACTACGAGTTTTAGAATCTATAGCTCGAACTGTACCTAAACACGGTACTATCGTTGAAGTGGGATCTATGTTTGGAAAAAGTTCCGTATGTTGGGCATTAACTGCACCTACTGCAACTGTCTATTGTATAGATCTTTACGAAGATTGGGAACAGAGTTTTAACTCTGATATTGATGAAGATGAAAGTAAGGGATTTGTAAATATCCCTTTGAAAAATACAAAATATAATTCAAAACAAGAATTCCTTAACAACACAAAAGATATTAATAACATTGTTAGGATTGAAGGCGAAAGCCCGTATAACATTGATTATACAGGCGGCGAAATTGATGTATTCTTTTTAGATGCAGCACATTCAAATCCCAGTGATTGGGATAACTTGTGTTATTTTATTCCAATGATTAAAGCAGGGGGCATCCTATGTGGGCATGACCTTCATGTATTTCCTGACATAATGGAAAATGTTAAACGATTGGAAAAGATTCTCGGAGTACCATTTAAACATTATAATGGCGGAACAGTGTGGTCGTTTAAATTGAATAGAAAAATAACAAAGGAAGAGTTACTCTAATGAATTATAAATTGTCAAATTGGAATATATTTGATACATCTTATTTAAAAACATTTAATACAGATGTTCCTATATATAGTCCTTCAGTTTATCGTGAATTTCGAGGAGAAATATTTACAACGTATCATTCTACAGCACATCCTGTAAATAGCCTCTTACCTAAATCTGTTTCTGTGCATAGTCGTTTTTCAAAATCATATGCAGGTGTACTACGCGGCCTGCACTACGATGACAAGACATGGAAATTAGTACAGGCTCTTGTTGGGGATATCTATTTGGTTGTACTAGATGTACGACCAGGATCATCTACATTTGGTAAATGGGAATCTTATATAATCTCTGAGAAGACTAGAGATCAGGTGCTAGTTCCTCCTGGATTCGCCAACGGACACTTTGCCCTAACAGACTGCGTGTTTCACTATACATTGTTCTATCAAGGTGAATACGTAGATGAAAACAAACAAGGTGTTATAAAGTGGAATGATCCTCAGTTTAATATTGAATGGCCTACTAATACACCAACCTTACAACAAAGAGATAGATGATGATTAAACACTTAGAACAGTATCCAATCGTAAGACCTGACACGGGGTTTACAGAAAACGATTTAATTGATTTTGAAAATAAAATAGTTGACCATTGGGAATCAGCTAAGATCAAAGGACCAGTACATTTGTCACATGGCAATGAATCTGCGTTAATAGAAATATTTAAAAGAATACAAACTACAGATTGGGTATTCTCTACCTGGCGGTCACATTACCATGCGTTACTGAAGGGCATAGATCCTAATTGGATTGAACAGGAAATTTTAGCAGGTAAGTCTATTACATTATGCAACGTAGATAACAAGTTCTACTCTTCGGCAATTGTTGGAGGCACGCTGCCGATTGCACTAGGAGTAGCGCAGTCAATCAAACAAAGCGGTCTCGATGATAAAGTTTGGGTCTTTGTTGGTGATATGAGCTTCGAGAGTGGGTCTTTTTATGAAGTATGGAAGTATGCTAGAAACTTTGAGCTTCCACTACATTTTGTAGTAGAAGACAACGGCATATCAACTTATACTCCAACAGAAGCAACATGGAATATTAAAAGAGATATTCCCGTTGATGTGATACACTATTCTTACAAATCAAAATACCCACACTACGGAACTGGAAAATGGATCGCGTTTTAAAATTAATTTACAATGAGAGATATCCTATAAACGGATACGAAGACTACTTACTAAACGGAATACATCCAGCAGTTATTAAACACATTAAAGATAACTACATCGGTACTAACGTTCCTCGAGACACAATTATAAATCGTATCCAGAGCCTTAACAAAACTGATAGTTGGAGTGCTTTTTTCCGTGCAGGAAATTTCATAGGATATTATGTTAAGCATTATCCTCGTGAGAATATAATTAAAATTGATCAAATCATTGATGATGATTCTGTTTATGTCTTTCCAGTAGACATTGGTGCCAGTATGGATAGTATATATAAACTACATTCCTTGCACTTAGATGGTGTTGACTATTCATATCATTTTATTGATACAATTGACCCAACAGTACTAAACTATATCAGGACTGGCAAGGTTAAACTAGTATTCAATTGTATACATGATCCAATATATTTTTCCACTGAGTTAAGATTTGTAGAAAAATACCTAAACAGCTTGGGAATAAGTTCAAGTAATATTTTTATAATATCTGGAAATGACTATGTAAAATATTTCAAAGAATTTCCAGACAGCAAGCTGAATATTTCAAGTGGATTCTTGCCCCTACAGCAAGCAGGAGAACGGATAGACAACTTCCCAATGGTAACATCGTTGGGTTATATGTCTGATTTGGTTAGAGAGTCTGACTTAGATGTTAATCAACTCCGTCCTAAAAAGTTTTTATGTTTTAATAGAAACTTAAAGCCTCATAGATATTTCCTAGCATATCTTGGTCTTAAATTAAACTTGTTAGACACTAGTTATTTTAGTTTCCTTGTACATTCTGGTGGAGGTCAAGGAGCAGTTGATCATACATTAAATTTCTACAAGGGTGATAAGAGTTATGTTCAACAGATATACGATCTAGTTCCTTATCAATTAGATACTCAAGAACTGCCTGTTGAACAGCTCAATGGCTTCCCTACAAATAATAATAAAAAAGAATACTATCTAAATTCATATATACATATTACATCAGAGAGTATATTCAGTGAAGGCGATCCTAAAAATCCATTCTTCTCAGAAAAGACATTCCATCCAATTGTAAATCTGCAACCTTTTATATATGTTGGCAATGCTTATTCTTTAAAGACTCTGCAAGACTTGGGATTTAAAACGTTTCATCCTATTATTGATGAAAGCTACGACAATGAAGAAGATCCGCAAAAGCGTATGGCATTAATTGCCACAGAGATAGAACGGTTTAGTAAAATGTCATTAGAAGAAATACATCGACTATATTACTCAATGCGAGACATACTAGTTCATAACCAAAATCATTGTAAGTCTTATAGACAACACAATCCTTTTGAAACAACAATTAACAAAATTAAAAATCATGGAAATTAAACAAAAAACAATTATAGTAACCGGAGCAAGTGGCCTAGTTGGTGTACCTGCTGTCCGTAAATGTCTTGAGGAAGGTGCTGCCAAAGTATTTGCTGTAGACATTAGAATCAGCGATGCCCTGCGAGAATTAGAAGCTGAGTATCCTGGCAAGTGTATTGTTATACTAAAAGATTTAACATACCTACATGAGTGCGAAGACCTATTTGCTCATGAAAAGATTGATGTTGTCTTGCACATTGCCGGGGTTAAGGGCAGTCCTACTCGTACTGCAACCAGTCCTGCAGACTACATGTTCCCTATGAGCATGTTTAATATGAACATGATACAAGCATCATTCAAAGCTAATGTCGATTGGTTTGTATATCTATCGTCAGTGGGTGTATATGCTCCTGCTGATGTCATGGAAGAAGATAGTGTATGGACTACAATGCCCAGTAAGAATGACTGGCATCCAGGATGGACTAAGCGTATGGGCGAACTCGCTCTAGATGCCCTACGCATACAACATAACTGGACCAAGTGGACAGTTATCCGTCCTAGCAACATCTACGGATGCAATGACAACTTTGCCAAAGACGCAACAGTGATCAGTGCCAATGTATGGAAGCTATTAAATCTAGAAGGCGACATGGTATGTTGGGGCAACGGATCTGCACGTAGAGATTTTGTATTTGGTGATGATGTTGCACAGGCTAGTATTGATGTAGTTAAGAAAGAAGTTAATGATGTAATCAACTTTGGCTGCGGTGAGGCAGTTACTATTAAACAAACTATAGAAACAATAGTAGAAGTTTACAAAGAACTAACAGGCACAGAGAAAAACATTGTTTGGGACGAAACTAAACCTAACGGTGACTTACTAAGATGCCTTAGTGCAACCAAACAGCAGAAGTACGATATTTTACCGAGAACAACTTTGAAAGATGGCCTTAAGCTGACAATTTCCTCGTATATAAATAGGTATAATTAAAAACGCATATAATGACAAGGAACTAGCAATGTCGTATCAAAAAGTAATTGAACAAGGATTTCATGTAGGAAAGATCACTGAAGTGGTTGAGAATACAGAAGAAATGGACAAGTTCAGCAACGACCTAATAAACTTATCAGTTGATAAGTCAAAGCATTATACCTATAGGCATAACATAAACGAAGGATGGCCAGGCCTTGAGAACAAATTAGAAATATGGCAAATTCCAGAAAGAAGGAAACTGGTAAAAGATAATAATCTTACAATATTCCAACAATGGTATGAGACTACTCATATAACAGAAGAATTCAATCCTATTTTTAAGTTTTTTCAAAAAACAGCTGCCAACCTTGCTTTTAAAATCTACAATGAACTAAATGATTCTAACATACATCACATTGATAGTTTTACCATATTTGAAAAAGATGACTTTATCAAAGAGCACACAGACGGTGCTAACCCTGGACGTCTTTGCGTTGTTTTGATATATCTATCAGATCCTTCTACATACAATGACAGCGGCGGCAAATTGGTTATTTCTCAAAATCAAGTTCGTACCGAAGTGGAGCCTGTTAGAGGTAATTATGTTATATTAGATTTCACTAAGCATGATATCATACACAGTGTAGAAGCTGTTAAAAATGATTTTAAGAGATTTTGCTACATAGATTTTATATACAACAGAGACAAAAAAACAAATGAACACAAATACTAAAATTTTAATCACAGGCGGTGCTGGCCTAGTTGGACAAAACTTAACCAACAAACTAGTAGAATCTGGATATACAAATATCCGTGTACACCTACACACAAGACAACCTCGTATCAAACATGATGTTGTTGAGTATGTAACAGGTAACTTAATGGAATATGCAAATTGCATGGAAATTACTAAAGATGTCGGCATTGTTATTCATGCGGCCGCAAGTACGAGTAACGCAGTTGATACAGTACAAGATCCATTGGCGCACGTTACTCCTAACGTGGCCATGAACAACTTCTTAATTGACAGTGCATATCGTAATAAGGTTAAGAAGTATATCTTCATTAGCAGTAACACAGTCTATCCTCCTAAAGGCGACGAGCCTGTAGTTGAAACAGACTTCCTGTTTGATGACCCGTATCCAGTGTACTTTCCAGTAGGCTGGATGAAACGATATGCAGAAGTACAATGCGAGTTATATGCAAAGTATCTGCCTAACCCTATGACCACTGTGGTTATCCGTCCTGCAAACCTTTTTGGTCCTCACGACAAATACGACTTTGCCAAGTGTCACGTAACTCCTGCTACTATTCGCAAGGTTGCTGATAATATGAATCCTATTCCTTTATGGGGTAATGGTACAGAACTTCGTGATTTGCTATACATTGATGACTTCATTGAAGCACTACAATTAGTAATTGAAAAGCAAGAAACGTATGATGTATTCAATGTAGGTTGCAATGATGTTTACTCTGTAAATGATGTATTAGCTACAATGAAACAGATTGTAGGTAATAACAATCCTGTTGAGTACGTCAGCGGTAAACCTAGCATGATTCCTACAAGACGCATTGACTCTAACAAGATTAATCGTGTATTAGGTTGGTCTGCAAAAACTCCGTTAGCTGTTGGACTTAAGAAATCTCATGACTGGTATTTGGCAAACAAGGACGAGTTTAGATGAAAGTATTAATAACAGGTGGAGCGGGGTACTTAGGTTCAACTCTAACTGAACATCTGCTTAACAACGGGTATGAAGTTACAGTTTTTGATAACTTGTTGTATAAACAGTTGTCTCTTCTCCACTTGTTCAAACGTCCAGGTTTTAAATTTATCAAAGGTGATGTTAGAAATACAGAACAACTGCGGTTATTAGTAGAAGCACACGATGTGATTATTCCTTTGGCTGCTATTGTTGGTATGCCTGCCTGTAAAGAAAACCCTCAGCTAGCAATTGATGTAAATTATTATCATATTAGAAAAATTGTAGATGTTCTTAGAGACGATCAAAAGTTAATAATTCCAAATACAAATAGTCAATACGGTTCTAGTCCCGACGTTATCACAGAAGACAGTCCGTTTAAACCACTAAGCCTTTATGCTGAAACTAAATGCGATGCAGAGGAATACGTTCTTAAGCGTGGCAATGGTGTTGTTCTAAGACTTGCAACGGTGTTTGGTGTAAGCCCGCGAATGAGGCAAGACTTGTTGGTCAACGACTTTGTTTACAAAAGTGTAACAGATGGATATCTGGTGTTGTTTGAAGCTCACTTTAAACGTAACTATATCCATGTTCAAGATATTGCTCAAACGTTTGAGTTTATGATTAGAAATTACGATCGGTGTAGAGGACAGGTTTATAATGTAGGTCTAAGTACTGCCAATCTAAGTAAATTAGAACTAGCAGAAACAATTAAAAAGCATGTTCCTAATCTTGTAATCAAACAGGATGACTTCAAAGAAGACTTTGACAAACGTAACTACATTGTATCGAATGAAAAAATTGAAAAATTAGGCTGGAGTCCAATGTATGACCTAGACTACGGCATTAAACAATTGATCGAAGCATATCAAATAATAATAAATTACAACAACAGGAGTTTTACTAATCTATGAGCGAACGAAAATACTTACATACACTAGGCGATCTAATCGATCGGTTAAGTATTGTCCAATTAAAAGAAGTGTTTATTGCAGAACATAAAGAAGAATACTCGAAAGAGATTGCCGATATCGTACACGATATACAAATTATATTAAATGATACGGATGCTAAAATCACAGCAGATACTATTCGTGCTATTGTTGTTGTAAGTCAAATGAACTTACATATCTGGCACAACGAATCTAACTATCGACGTGGAATTAAAGATGGCAACAATTTAGAACTTACACACGGGCTGAACGGAATTCGCAATACAGCTAAGAATAAGATTCAAGAAGTTGTAGGCGGCCGCCTAGACTATAAAGTTGATTGTCTGGCTGCTGATTGGAAAGATTGGGAAATTAGTTGGAGTAAAAATGATAAGCAAACCTAATGCAGTAGTTTCTAAAGGTATGATATTTGCAGGATGTTCTTTTACTTGGGGGCAGGGCCTCTACTATTATAGTAATATGCCTTCATTAAAGGAACCACCACCGGATCATTATCGATCACAGTTAGTTAGATGGTCACATCATAAATTTCAAGAAACTATTAGGTATCCAAGATTAGTTGCTAATCATTTTAATACATTTGAGTTGACTCAGGATTTCAATGGCGGAGCTACTCACTCGATTATAAAGTATTGGGAAGAGAAGTTTTTTCAAACGGGAGATTTTCAAAAATCAATAGAAGATCGAGCCCAAAATTACGACTACGATGACATCTCCCATGTATTTTTTCAATTTACACAATGGTCCAGAACTGAACTAACTATTGAACATGGCGGAAAAACAATTGGTCCAAAACAAAGATATGAAATATGGCAGAGTCCCGAACATCTAAGTACTTTTATACAATGGTTAAATGCACAGAATATTACCTTTGATGAATTTATTCATAGATCTAAAAAGGAAGAAGTTGCTCGTGTTCGAGCTTTCTTAGAAAAGTTTGAACAACATGGTGCTAAAACAGCAGTACTATCATGGCCAGAAGATATGGTTGAATATATAACAGCAGATCCTTGGTTATCGGAAAGATTTATTCAGTTAGAACATAATGGCTCAACTTGGTCTAGCATTGAGAAATTAATGAAGGTTCACCAAGAACTAACAATAAACAGCGATTTTGAATATTTTGAAGATACTCCAAAAGATCATCACCCTTCTAAAACATGCCATCGTATAATGGCTAATGCTATTATAAAATATTTAGAAAAATCTAAACTCCAATGATCGAACATTTTATCGCAGGAGGATGCAGTTTTACTCACTGGGAAAATAGTTGGGTTAATACATTAGATCATTATTTAAAATCTAAAAATAATGATCTAACTTCTTCAAATACAGCCTTTCCTAGTCAAGGTCAGGGCATGATTCAAAAAAAAGTAATGCTCGACGTAGTTGAATCTCTTAATAAAGGAATACCGCCTGAAAAAATTTTAGTTGTAGTGATGTGGAGCGGAACCAGTAGATCGTCTTGGTACATAGACAATCCCGATATAATTAAAAAAATGGACCTAACGGATAGGCGCTTACTAGATTTAAAAAATAGTACATCGGACAGCGGTGGCTGGTATAATACTGAGCACGGTAATAACAAAAATGATTATATATTAGGTTTTACACAGCAACATTTTTTGCTTGATAAATTTCCCAATGGAGTTGGTAAAGTCCATGATAGCCTAGAGAATATTATAATGTTACAAAATTTTTGTAAATTACACAATGTAACATTAATTCAACAATTTTATATGGATTTTGTATTTGAGGATATTGAAAGATACAAAAATCACCAAATTATAAATTATCTATATAAACAATTAGATTTTGACAGTATAATAACACAGGGTATGTTAGAATACCTAGAGACTTTTTTAAATATTAGAAAAAAGAAATCTGAAACGCTGACACAGGAACAACGTATTGAATCATCTGAGAATTTGGAATTGTTTTCTTCAGACGGGTTTCATCCAGGTATATATGGAACAAAACTTTGGTGTAAAAATATACTATTTCCATTTTTAAAGAGTAAAAACATATGAATAAACCAACAACTGCCCCTTATCAATCTGCACTAACTGACGCAATGACATTCTTAGGAGAACAACCAGATGTAGTTTTTATAGGACAGCAGATTGTCTATGCTGGAAATCCTATGAGTACCACACTAGGCAATGTACCTAAAGATAAAATGATTGAAGTTCCGGTAATGGAAGAATCCCAGATGGGTATGTCATTGGGTATAGCAATGACTGGTAAGACTGTTATTACATTTTATCCTCGTTGGGATTTTATATTATTAGCAGCTAATCAGTTAATTAATCATATTGATAAATTTAAACTTATGACCGGAAAGACGGCTAACATATTAATTAGATTAGGCAAAGGCGCCGATACTCCTTTAGACCCGGGGCATCAACACAAAGGTAATTATTTTTCTGAATTCAAAGCAATGTGTCCTAACACAACGTTCCATAACTTAACCAGTGCTGAAAATATTGTAGATGCTTATAAGACGGCCTATGCTGAAGGCGGCGTACATGTGTTAGTTGAATACCCTGAATTGTATTATAATAAGTGATGAAAGTTATGGTTAACTTTGTCTAAGTTAGCTATCTTCTGCAGTTCTAAAATAAAGTCATTGAACAGAGGGTGTGTTGGTTCAAATATAGAAAGTTCACTTACCTCTTTAATAGAAAACTTTCCAGTCTGCCAATGCACTAACTGACGATAGTGTACATCAAATCCTACAGTAGAGTCTTTAAAAATATCAGAAATGATATTGTACATCTGTAACATCTCTTTATAGTTGTGTTGGCTAACGACCATTGAGAATGTCATATGTACGATTGATGACTGAGTACTTAGGAACTTAATGTTTTCTATAAGTTTATCCCAATCGCCGTTGAGTCTAGTTACATTCTCGTAGGTATCTTTGCATCCAGCGTCTATGCTTATCTCTACTACTTTGATAAACTTTTTAGATTTTAAACTGTTCCACATTTTTTCATTAAGTAGAACACCATTAGTAATAATTTGTATACATTCTAAATTTGGATAGAGATCTTCATTAAAATTGATTAGATAGTCTCTGTAGATCTTGGAATAAAAAGGATCTCCGCTACCTGTTATCATTATCTTTTTAAGTGAGGCAGCAAAAGATTCTTCTATAAATGACAACAATAATAATTTCCTTGCATGTTCATCAGAGTCGACATCGTCGTTTGAAACAAGGTCGGCTCGGCAAGAAGGACATTTTAAATTACAACTCCTATCGAATCCAAAAAGTATTTCTTCAGGCAAGCCTTGGAAATTTTTAACATCATCAACCGTTTTAATATTGTAAGTATGTTCAAAAGCTGATCTTTCCAAGAGTACCGGTGCGGGTATCCCGGTGTTGATCAAACTTGACAGTGCAGGACATATCTTATGATTGCAGTACTTATACGAGCCATCTACTACTGATTTTCTAACTTCTTGAATTGAAGGTGAGTTCCAATTTTTTAATAAATCTTCATCCGACGATACTGGATCCCAATTAGTATGGTTATCTTTGGTTTCTCGAATGTTAGTAGGACACCAAGAAGGGCAACAAATATACTGGCTAGTCCCTTGTACGTCCAAATATCTAAAAGGGGAAATGCAAACGTATTTTTTTAAAATATCTGACATGTAATTGAAATGAGTTAATATCTTTACTTACCTAGTTTAATGAGTGTATAATAAATTTACCAACAAATTTGTTGAAGTTAAATAAATCAAATGAAAATTGTATTAGTAACAGGTGGCTTTGATCCACTACATAGCGGACACATTGAATACTTTAAGGCTGCTCGTCAACTCGGCAATCTCTTGGTTGTAGGTGTTAACAGTGATGCTTGGCTTGCACGTAAAAAGGGTAGATCCTTTATGCCAATAACAGAGCGCAAAGCAATCATTGAAAATATATACCAAGTACATCGTGTTATAGAATTTAATGATGACGATAGCAGTGCTATAGATGCTATTCAACAGGTAAAGGAAATGTTTCCTAGAGATAAGGTTATCTTTGCCAATGGCGGCGATCGTACCAAAGACAACATTCCAGAAATGGTATTTGAAGATGTTGAGTTTGCGTTTGGAGTAGGAGGCACCAATAAAGCTAATAGCAGTAGTTGGATACTTGAAGAGTGGAAAGCTCCTAAGACTGAACGCCCATGGGGATACTATCGTGTCCTACATGATGTTGTTGGTACTAAAGTTAAAGAGTTAACAGTTGAACCCGGACAGAAATTGAGTATGCAACGACACGCTAGCCGAGCAGAGCACTGGCATGTTGCTGAAGGGCAGTGTATAGTACATTCAATGATGCCCAATGGATATGCACTTCCAGTAACTGAGCTGTCAACTCATATGTCTTATAAAGTTGCCAAAGGAGATTGGCATCAACTATCGAATCCCTACGATAAACCTTGTAGGATAGTCGAAATACAATACGGAGCCGCCTGCGATGAGTCAGATATTGAGCGTAGATAAAGATGCGTTCTCTAGCGGGCAAGTTGGCAGTAAGATATGGCTCTGTGAAGAATTAGAAAAACTATTCTCTAGTATAGACACAGTTTGGATCTACGGTGGCTGGTATGGTATAACAGCATTCTTACTGCGTAGTAGGGGACAACTAGATATAGGAACAATTAGAAGTTATGACATTGATCCTTACTGCGAACAAGTTGCAGACATGTTCAATGAGAATTGGGTGTATCAAGATTGGAAGTTTAAAGCACATACCGCTGACTGTAATAAGTTAGATTTTAAGTCTGCACCTCCTGATCTAGTAATTAATACCAGCACAGAGCATTTTAATAGTTTTGATTGGTGGCATCGTATTCCAAAAGGAACTACAGTAGTGTTACAGGGTAACAATATGATACACAATGATCATTTTGTACATAGCACTTGTCTAGCAGAATTTGTAGCACAGTTTTCTGTAACTGAAATATTGTACACAGGTGAGAAACAATTTGTTTATCCAGACTGGCGCTTTACTAGGTATATGCTAATAGGTGTCAAATGACCACTGATTTATTTTTATACGCTAATGGTGATAGTTTTGTTAAAGGAGACGAACTAGGTAATTTCTTAAAAACAGATTTCCCTGGTTATTACAATTTTAGCGAAGAAAGACCTGAGCGTATGGACTCGTGGATCTTAGAAGACCAACAAAAAAATAAATTTAGATCTACTAATTTTTTTAAAACAATTAGCGCGGAAGAAGATAAAAGGAATTTTGCCGCTAAGATTCAAAAACATTTAAATTGTAATTTTTTAAATAATGCACAAGGTGGCAGCAGTAATGACAGAACAACTAGGATTGCATTACAAGATTTAATAGAAATAAAAAAACAACATAAAAATATTGTTGCACTTATAGGTACTGCTGAACCGTCAAGATTAGAATTACCAAATGACAACACTGATCTTCTTTGGAAACCTTATTTCTTGGCAAAAACTGATAATATCAATAATCCGATATCTCAATTTTATTTGTTAAACCTAAATCGTTACCACAGAATGGTTATGTTCTATAAAAATGTAATTCTTCTTCAAGATTTTTGTAAAGTAAATAGTATAAAGTTACTTTGGGTCGCAGGAAATACTAACATTGTTGAAAATAATGGTGTTGATACAGATGCAGAAGATTATAATAATTTTAAAGAATATGCAAATTTTAGTTATGCAGTAGAAATGCCTAAAATAGCCAAAGATATCGATATTGGCGTTATGTGCCCAGGGCGACACTTTGCAGAAAAAGTACATGATGCCGTAGCAACGTTACTGCTAGGAAAAATTTAAGGAAAACCGATGTTTAAAAGATTTTATAATTTTATTGTTAACGAAATTAAATTTAGAATAGAACGACGAAAAATTCGTAAAAGAATGAAAGAACTTCAAAAACGAGATCCATTCATCTACAAATAATATGGACTATATTGGACTAAGTTGCGGTTTCCACGATGCCGCTGTGAGTGTTGTTGATTCATCTGGGAATATCGTATTTTCCGGACACAGTGAGCGATATAGTAAGAGTAAGCATGACGAAAATCTTTGTGGATCTATAATAACAGACGCCCTGCAATACACTGAAGACTACCAAATTCACTATTATGAAAGACCGCTACTAAAGTATTTGCGACAATTAGTAGCAGGCCAGAAACCTGCTATCAGTAATGTAAATGTTAAAAATATAATCGGAGCTTCTAACATGCAGTTGTTAGGCAATCAGAAAGTTTATACTCATAATCACCATTTAAGTCACGCCGCCGCAGGATTCCAAACAAGTCCCTACGATGATGCCACGGTTGTGATTATTGATGCTATAGGGGAGTTTGACACTATTACCATTTGGCATGCTGAATACGACAGTGACACTGGCCGAGCTGAATACAAGAAGTTATGGTCTCAATCTTATCCTCATAGTATTGGCTTATTTTACAGTGCAATGACTTCTAGTGTAGGACTGCGCCCTCTTGATGAAGAGTATATATTAATGGGCATGGCAGCTTATGGATCTCCTAAGGTAGACCTAACCGGGCTAGTAGCCAACGAAACAAAATTAAAGTTTAATTACAACCTACATAAGGGAGTAGATCCAGACCTGATTAAAGGTGCTGATCATTATGACATAGCTGCCAGTAGTCAAGAATTGGTTGAAACTTTAATAACAAGTGTGATTAAAAAAGCAAAACAACTAGGGCATAGTAACAATCTAGTCTATGGCGGCGGCGTTGCTCTTAACTGTAGTGCTAATAGGCTACTAGGTGAGTACTATAATAACATTTGGATTATGCCTAATCCTGGAGATGCTGGTAGTAGTCTTGGCGCAGCCGCTCTAGGCTACAAATATAAAATACAATGGACTGATGCGTTCCTTGGCTATGAGATACCGGGACCGTATCCAGTTGACAATATTATCAAAGAATTGTACACTAATAAGATAGTCGGAGTAGCCAGCGGTCGGGCAGAGTTTGGCCCGAGAGCATTGGGCAATAGGAGTTTGTTGGCAGACCCTAGAGGCCCGGAGATCAAGGATAAAGTAAATGAAATTAAACGTAGACAAAAGTTCAGACCTTTCGCCCCAGTCATTTTGGAGGAGTATGCTGATAGTTATTTTGATATGCCTCGTGGGTTCAGTAACAGTAGGTATATGCAAGTCATCGCTCGTTGCAGGCATCCTGACTTATTTCCTGCTATCGTTCACGCTGACGGGACTTCTAGGGTACAAACTGTTCCAAGAGATGGAAGTGGAATAAGAAAACTGTTAGAACGTTGGTATGATGAGACAGGTTGTCCAATGTTATTAAACACTAGCCTTAACATTCGTGGTGAGCCCATGGTCAATGATCGTGCAGACGCAGATCGATTCGAATCATTGTATAAAATCCAAGTCTGCTCCTAAATTTTACCAAAACCGGTTGCTTTTTGCCAACTTTGACTGTATAATAGTCATTGTTGTATAATTATTTTACCACTAACGAAAAAGGAGGTCTTCAATGACTGATCTAACGCTAGATAGGGAACAACCGAATGTGGATGTTACAGTCTTAGTAAAAGCTGTAAAAGTTCTACTAATGGTAGTAGCACTGATGCTTTCGGTGTTTATGCTTAAATGGGTAGTTGTTGACAAGCTCGACAAATACGAAGCTATGGAAAGTTCCCAAATCACAACAGCAATGCGAGAAAGACAATTAACTTGTCTTGCTACAAACATTTACTATGAAGCAGGTAACCAGCCCTTTGAAGGCAAGGTAGCTGTAGCACAAGTAACAATAAACAGAACCGAAAGCGGCTTATATCCGGCTGACATCTGCAAAACTATCTATCAAAAGAACATTGTCTACGAAAAGGTTCTTTGCCAATTTAGCTGGGTCTGTGACAGGACTGTTATGGCTAGGCCCGTTAATCGAGCCAATTTTAAAGAAAGTGAAGAAGTTGCTAAGAAAGTTCTCTTAGAAGGTTTCCGCTTACCTAGTTTAAAGGATGCAATGTACTTCCATGGAGATTATATTAATCCAGGATGGAAACGTGAAAAGATTGCAAAAATTGGAAATCATATTTTTTACAAGTAAGGACTTAACATGAAATTTATCGGACTCATTGCTAAACTGTTCAACTTTGTTTACACGTTTTTTAAAGACCATTTAGGCCATTTAAGTGCTCATACTCTAGGTTGGATTACTATTGTACTATTGCACTTTGCGGCTGTTCCTACTTTGTTGGCTATGATCCTAGCACAGAGTGACAAGCTACCACCTTATGATCTAATGATCTTTGTTTGGGCCGCCCTAACTACATTGTTCTTTAAAAGCCTTATCGAAAAGAACTTCCTGTATGTTTCTACAATTTGCGTAGGATTTATCGGACAGGTAGTCATGTTGGGAATGATTGTATTCAAATAAATAAAAGAATGCGAATCACAGAACTCTTAGCTGAAAAGAAACTACCCACCCCCACAGCCAGCCAATGCTCTGTGGGGCATTCTCGTTTAAGCAATGTACGTTATAGTCAGTGTGTAAGTCATGGTTTATTAAAACGTGACACTGATCATACAGCCGGAACTGGTAAACAAGGTGTTAAAGGTTCTGGAGTAAAACTAAAAGGCCGCAAGCTCAAAAGCGCCGCTCACGGCGGTCCAGTTAAAGATTACTCATAATCCTGGTCGTCACCTTCAGTGTAAGTTTCTACAACCTTTTCAAGGAACTCGTGGAAATCTAAACTTCCCCAACATTCATCAAGTTGATAAATTTTCTCCTCTTCGTCGTGCGTCCATTCATCGACTCCGAGTATTTCCATAAGTTCGTTAAAGGTGATATGCTCACCTCGCATATTGCTTACCCAGACGCAGGTTAAAAAACTGCACATGAATATTAAATTGTTGTTATCAATTCCGTATTCATCACACCATTCTCCTGCCTTATTAAGGTAGTAATCTATGTCTTGAATGCGATGTTCTAATTGTATGATCCATTCTTTAGTGTCATCTCTAGACCAGTATGCCATTAATTGTACCCTCTGCTTTTATCTAATTCTACGCACTCTGGACATTCACAGTCCGGGCAGTATTCGCATTTGGTACAACTATGATTGCAGTGCGCAGGACAACCGCATTTGCATTTAGCTGTAAATCGTTTGTAGTTTTGAAAATCGTCCATGTATTTTTCCATGTTCTTCTCCTGCTTGAATATTTATAGTGTAAATAGTAGTATGATTAATATAACATCAAATGCTAAAACAAAGATTACAGACCTCTTAATGGAGGAAAATAATCCAAAACTTGCTCTACGCACCTTTGTGCAGGGCGGTGGCTGTTCTGGTTTTAGTTATGGGTTTACCTTTGATGAAGAACTCAACGAAGATGATTTTGAATTCCCAATCGGTGAATTTAAAGTTGTAGTGGATGCTATGAGTATGCAGTATCTCCAAGGTGCAGAAATTGATTATAAAGAAGATCTACAGGGGTCTAGCTTTTCAATAAAAAATCCAAATGCCCAATCTACTTGCGGCTGTGGCAGTAGTTTTTCCATTTAAAATGGTAAAAGTCTTGTTGACAATCTGCTAAAATGAATGTATAATTGTTGTATGTTCAACCAACTATCCTTTTAATATGACTGATTGTTATCGAGTTATTTCCAGTTTGGAAGACCACTCTAGTCGCCTAAACAAAGAAGCGATCCTAGAAGCAGAAATTGACAACGTAGAATTGTTTGAAGGTATGCGTATGGCCTTGGACAATCTCTATACTTTTGGAGTTAAGAAAGTTCCCACCCACGGTGGTCCTGATGGACAGGGGCTTCCTTGGGAAGCGTTCAAAGAACTCTGTCATTTGTTGTACACTAGGCAGCTTACCGGACACGATGCTCGTGATGCTATTGAACTTGCTCTTTCTGCAAGTACACAAAAGCAGTGGAATGATTGGTACCGTCGTATCCTTATCAAGGATCTTCGTTGCGGTGTCAGCGAAAAAACAATCAACAAAATTAAAAAGAATGCTGTTCCTGTCTTTGAATGTATGTTGGCCCATGATGGTGCTAATCACGAAAAGAAAGTAGCAGGTAAGAAACTCCTTGAGCCCAAACTCGACGGAGTTCGCGTCATTACGATTATTAACGCAGAAAATAAAACTGCCACAATGTACAGTCGCAACGGCAAGCTTCTAGAAAACTTTGGGCATATTACTTCAGCCTTGGAAGCAAACATTGAGTTGTTTGAACGCAGTCTAGTCCTAGATGGCGAAATGGTCAGTAGTAGTTTCCAGGCACTGATGAAGCAGGTGCATCGTAAAAGTGATGTTCAAAGCGAAGATGCTCGACTAATGTTGTTTGACATCTTGCCACTCAGCGAATTCCAAAAAGGTAAAAGCGTCCTCGGACAGAAACGTCGAAGTAACCTCTTACGTTCTATGAAGGCTACCTTTGATAAAGTGGGCAGTATTGATCTTATTCCACAGATCGAAGTAGACTTAGACACAGCCGTAGGCGAGATGCAGTTCAAGCAATACAACAAAGATGCCATCGAAGCAGGCTTTGAAGGTATTATGATTAAGGACGTAGATGCTGAGTATGTATGCAAACGTCACGTATCTTGGCTCAAACAAAAACCATTTATTGAAGTAAGTTTAACAGTTGTAGCAGTAGAAGAAGGAACAGGAAAAAATGAAGGACGCATGGGTGCAATTATCTGCGAAGGCGAAGACGACGGTAAGAAAATCGCGGTCAACGTTGGTAGTGGATTTACAGACGATCAACGAACAGATTTCTGGAATAGTCGAGAAGATATCTTGGGTCAAGTCGTGGAAGTCCGAGCGGATGCGGCAACTAGGAGTCAAGATAGCGAAAACGTGTGGAGTCTCCGGTTCCCTAGATTCCTCCGGTTCCGCGGCTTTAAAGCAGGTGAAAAAATCTAAAATGGATAAACAAGCAGTTAAAGATCTAACCTACGGAGGTATATCTGAGCTTATGAGAAATTCTAACTACTATTATTTTAGTAGTGTAGGTTCAACTTATAGCCATTGGACTGAAGCCGGAAAACAGGCACTCCACGAATACATGGAACTAATGGCATTTAAGTTCCATGAAGCTGAACAGGAATCGTTAAATAAACGAGCCAAAGAATTGGTAATTAAAGGACTAAAAGGAGAACAGGTTTAAGTGGCCAAAGAAGATATGATCAGCCTTGAAGGCAAGGTTGAGGAAGTACTACCTAATGCAATGTTTAGGGTAGTATTGGAACAAGGTTCCACAGTGTTAGGACACATCTCGGGCAAGATGCGTCAGAATAGAATTACCATCCTGCAAGGGGATAAGGTAAAAGTAGAAATGAGCCCATACGACCTAACCAAGTGTCGTATTGTTTACCGTAGTAAATGATGTTCACCCAATAAAAAAGCCCCTTCCGGGGCTCTTTCATTCTAAGTATTGTTTCCAACTTGGATGTTGGTAATCCCAACTTAATTTCTTGCGCTTTTCAACCAACTGGAAGTAGTTTGGTTTGTAGGGCTTGACCTTGGGCACAATCTTTTTGTTGTTGCCTTTAGTAGCGTTACAATCTGCACAGGCGCAGACAGTGTTTTCAAACGTAGTCTTACCGCCGTGGCTTACTGGCAGTACGTGGTCTAACGTAGCAGTTTTTTTGCTGACATCATCACCGCAGTATTGGCAGATATAGCTGTCACGCAAGAATACATTATGCTTAGAAAAGCGGATGCTGGTCTTACGTTTTTCATATTCTTTTAGGATCATAACACTGGGCACGGCTGTTTCCCAATTTGCACTATGCACAATCCAATCTTCGTAAAATTCCAAAGGCGTGGCTTTATCAAGTACCAAATACTTGATAGCGTCTTCCCAAGAGATTGTTGAAAGTGGCAGATAGGAAATTGGTGATCCGTCTGCATTTAGCATTAAAGTTGACATGATTGTACTACTGGTTATTGTTCCATAGTATTTATTGTAGCATATAATACCAGAAAAGTCAAGATCATAGTTTGTTTATTTTTAGGTCGCTGTCTACGGGCAAATTCCATAATCTACGATTTTCTACTCCACGGGCCTGGGCAAACTTTTTTGGATTACAATTTGGGCATACATGCTGATATTCATCATTTACTCTCCGATGATCCATTTTACCTAAAGCTCTTTCGAATACGGACAAGCAAGAATTACATTTAAGAACAGCCACGGTTCTAGTCCTTGAATAGGTATGCTCAACTCCTAGACTGCTTTTTCTGGTATATTGAATTGAAATCTTTTTTGTTTCTAGGAACATTGAGTATTTACATTTGGATTATAAAAATCCAAACTAAATAGTGTCATGAGCCATTCTACTAATATCCATTCCGGCATTGTTAATCCAGCAAGCCCCTTAAACGCCAAAGAAATACAGGACAAACAGGACTTTGTTTCTCTTGATGTTCCTTTGTTAATTCGTGTACTTGAATTAGTTCGTGAAGATATTAAAACAGACAAGGACTTGCACGATCTAGTAGAACGAATATTGTCTATAAAGAATATGGGTGTTCTTACCATGGATCATTATGACAAGATTGCCGGTGCTCAACAAGGTCAAGAATTAGAATCAATTAAAAAATTGGCGGGAATTAGATAATGGCTATTCAATATATTAACACAGGATCGAGTGCAAACGCCGGCAATGGCGACAGCCTAAGATCCGCTTTCATCAAAGTTAATAATAACTTTGCTTATTTGAGCACTGCTAGTTTTGGTGGCGGCACTGGAAATGGTTATACTGGTAGCCGAGGACTTACTGGATATACCGGCAGTCGAGGTGATCAGGGGAGTATTGGGTATACCGGCTCTTCTTCTGGAAACGTTAATACTGGAGTTCAAAATAGATTAGCCTATTATGCTACTACAGGAACAACCCTAAGTTCTCTTTCTGCAATCGTGTATACCCCTGGAACCGGATCATCGTTTCCATCTTTGCAAATTGGGGCCCCTGGAATATCGCCTTTATTTTCAATTGTTAGAAATGCCTACACTTCGAGCACAGGTGGATTTGTCTATTCTCAACATCACAGTACTCCTGATGCTGCAAATTTTACATATTATAGAACTCGTGGTACTAGTACAGACCCGACTAATGTACAAAACGGTGACGAGATCGCTGATATTGTGTTTGCTGGATATCACGACGGAATAGCTGTAGCTGCCTTGGTGACTGTAGCTGTCGACGGAGAACCTTCGACAGCTGGAAACGTACCAGCCAAATATCAAATCAGCACCAATGATGGAGCCGGACATAGAGATTTTGGAGCTGAATTAAGTAGTTCAAGTACATGGAAGATTAACAAATTAAGCCATTTATCTACAACTACAAGTTCAATTATTGTTTCTACAAATTTAATTCCAAGTACTAACAATACATATGATCTAGGTAGTACCAGCAGTCAATGGCGCAGTCTATATGTTGGAACTAGTACAATCTATCTAGGTGGAGTTGCACTAGGAATTGCTAATAGTCAACTGACAGTAAATGGTGCACCAATACAAACTAGTTCTTTAGTCAGTGTAGGAAATACTGCTCCTGTTACTTCAACTACTGGTACATTATGGTACGATGATGCCAGTGGACGTACATACATATATTATGACGATTCCTGGGTCGATGCTAGCCCAAGTGCTGTAGGATATACAGGTAGTGCAGGTGCTGGATATACAGGTAGTGCAGGCAATCAAGGCCCGATTGGTTACACTGGTAGTGCAGGTGGAGGCGGTTCAGGTATAGAGTCAACTTCGACTTTAGTTAACGGAACATGGACAGTAAGTTTATCTATAGACGGTACTTTAAAATCTCCACTCCGTCGTGATGACACACATACCGCAACAAACTTTATTGTTAACTACAATCCAGTAACACAAGAACTAACTACTTCATTAAATTATTCAACAAGTTTTAATACAAATACAACAGTTGCAAATGCTATTAACGCTACTACTGCTACCACTGCGGGACGGTTGGGCAATTTAAGAGTTGTTGCTCCTCCTAGTTCATTGTCAGGTACAAGTACTAATGCTGTAGGTGATATTGCATTTGATAGTTCGTATTTTTATTATTGTTCAGGTACCTTCACTTCAGCAACTAATGTTATTTTGTTGTCCCAATTGGAAGAATTTACTAATCCTACAGCAACTATACATTTTACCAAAGGTGCAGTTACTCCAGAAATAGGATGGACTTTATCTGCTTCATATTCGTCATGGACTATCACAGGAGTAGTCGATGATGGTTACCCTAATAATACATGGTCGGTGGACATAAGTGGATTTGGTAATGGATTTTACAGTCTAGCAACAGGTACTGTCTTTACAATGACTGACCCTACTCCAAATGCTATTTGGCAAAAGACTCCTTGGAGTGCAATTACAAGCACCGGAACTGTGGCAAGGGCAACTACAGCAACTTATGCTTCAATCATGTTAACAGAACCAACGCCGACATCTAGTACTTCAACTGGTGTAAAGGGACAAATTGCAGTAAGTAGTACTGGTATGTATGTCTGTGTAGCAACTAACAGCTGGCTGAGATTTGACGGCGTAACTTTTTAACATAATCGGGAATATACAATAAATGGCAATACTAAATTTTCCAAACACAGGCTTATATGTAGGCCTGACCTACACCGGAGACAACGGTGTAACATACGTCTACGATGGTGTTAAATGGGTAGGTGAAGCCCTGGTAACTCAAGGAACTACTGGATTTACCGGTAGCCGTGGCTTCTTAGGTTACACTGGCAGTCGAGGAGTAGGCTATACCGGAAGTCAGGGCGATCAAGGTTACGCAGGTAGTCGAGGTAACTTGGGTTTTACAGGTAGTGAAGGTTACACAGGCAGCAGAGGTGAGCCAGGTGATCGAGGACTACAGGGCAATGACGGCCAAATAGGCTACAGTGGTAGCCAAGGTGATATTGGTTTTGTAGGTAGCCAAGGTGATATTGGTTACGTAGGCAGCGAAGGTACTCCTGGACAACAGGGTAACAGAGGTTATACTGGTAGCGAAGGAGCTCAGGGTAGTCCGGGCTTACAAGGTCTCACAGGTGCTCAAGGTATTAGTATAGTATTAGTTGGTAGTACAACTACTGTAACAACATCTACAGTTGGATTCGGTACAGCAGGGCAAGGTTGGATTAATACTACAGACGGTGATGTTTATTTCTGGAATACAGGAACACAACTATGGGAAAACATTGGGCCTATCGTTGGTCCGCAAGGTGATCTAGGCTATACAGGTAGTCAAGGCTCACAGGGTAATATTGGTCTAACAGGCGATACTGGATACACAGGCAGTCAAGGCGATAACGGTTATGTAGGAAGCCGAGGAATTGACGGATATGTAGGCAGCAAAGGTGATATTGGCTACGTAGGAAGCAAAGGTGATATCGGCTACTCTGGAAGTCGTGGATTACAGGGTTATGATGGAAGTCAAGGTGATCCAGGTTATGTAGGATCACAGGGCGATGTGGGTTATGTTGGTAGCCAAGGAGACGCTGGATACACTGGTAGTCAAGGTGATCCCGGTTACGCAGGTAGTCAAGGTGATGTTGGCTATGTAGGTAGCACAGGTGATGCGGGCCCGCAAGGATATTCAGGTAGTGTTGGTTTTACGGGCAGTGTTGGTTATACTGGTTCAGAAGGTGCAGGATATACAGGTAGTCAAGGTGATGTTGGATACACGGGTAGTCAAGGTGCAGAAGATAGATTAACCACAGGTAGTTACAGCGTAGTATTAGGTGCAGATGGTATCATTACTCTACCAAACACCATGACCATAGACGCTTCGGGCACAAATGGCGAGGATGTTCGAATTGGTGGCACAAGCACCTGGATCAGTGTTAACAATAATGGAGCACCTCCAGGATTTTATGTCAGAACTAATGCGGATAGCACTCCGCACCAGTGGATGTTTGATGTAGATGGTAATTTTACTGCCCCTGGACATTTATTGCCTGAAATTGATCTAACCTATGATCTAGGATCTACATCAAGTCAATGGCGTAGTATCTATGTTGGTACAGGTACAATCTTTATTGGTGGAGTAGCACTAGGTGTTAACCAAGACAACTATGTTACAGTTGATGGCAATCCTATTATCACAGTTAACACCGCAGGTAATATAACCATACAGGGTGATAATATTCTTACACCTGTAACAGTTTCTGCGTTTGCACCAGATGCTAGTGTTACTGATGGTAATTTATGGTTCAACAATTTAGACGGACGTACTTATGTTTCCTACAATGGACAATGGTTAGACTCTAGCCCAGCAGTGGTTCCAAATCCAGGAACATATTTAGGCAACATTGACATCGATGGCGACACTCTAAACATTAATGGTTCAACTCTGACTATCAACACAGCTGGTACATTGTTAGTTAATGGTAGCGAAGTAAGCGGTAGTGGCTATGGTGCTACACTGACAGCTAGTGCTACAGATCCTGAAACAAGTACAGGTACACTATGGTTTAATACCATAGAAGGTCGCACTTACTTGAAGTATAACGATCAGTGGGTTGATGTAAATCCAACAGTAGTTCCACAGCCTAGTACATACCTAGACGAAATCACCATTGATGGTTCGACTATCAATATGAACGGTAGCACACTGGCAATCAATACTGCTGGTGTACTATTGGTCAATGGTGAAGAAGTCACAGGTAGCGGTAACACTGGCGCAATCACTTTTGATGGTGTTAAGATCATAGGTGATGGTAATGACGGACAAGTAGGTTCTATTAAACTAGTACCTAACAATGCTTTCTACGGTGGCGGACAGTGGGTAAACATTTATCCTACCAGTGCATTTGACTATCCCCATGTACACATGGCAGCAGGCGCCGGTGGTGAACTGTACATCGGTGATGACCAGCAGTATGTTAAAACTGGCATTAATGGTAATATTGATATTAGTTCATATGATGGCACTAATACCAATGTATGGTCATTTGGTACAGATGGTTCTACTACATTCCCTAGCAGTTTGAAAGTAATTACTGCCGCTAGTCTAACTGGAGGAGCACAGGCTGGAACTGTAATCCTACAAGAGGATGAAGGAGTATTACAGATAGCGTCTACTGGAACCGGCACTATGGTTATCGGATGGGGGTCAGTTATCGGCCCAGGAGACATAGCCACTGTGAATTTTAGCAGTAGTGGTGCTCAGGTAATCACAGGGGATCTCAATACTACTACCAATGCTTGGTTGTTTGGCATGGATGGCAGCATCACATTCCCTGACGCAACAGTACAGACAACAGCTTATATTGGTGGTGGTGGCGGCGGAGGTTATACTGGTTCACAAGGTGACATTGGATATACTGGTAGTGCAGGAGTAGGTTATACTGGTTCACAAGGTGACATTGGATATACTGGTAGTGCAGGAGTAGGTTATACTGGTTCACAAGGGGATGTTGGATATACTGGCTCTGCTGGAGTAGGTTATACTGGTAGTGCTGGAGTAGCAGGCAACTATGTTGCTACACTAACAGCAGGCACAGGAACAAGTGTAAGTGCTTCAACTGGATCTGTAACTGTATGGTTCAATACCAGCACATTGGTTAGTCAAGCAGTTAATGCCTATGGTGTTAATAACTCCGCTAATACGGCGACATTTAGAATAACAACTGTTCCATCTGCGCTAACTGGTGTAATTGGTGATACAGTTGGGGACATGGCAGGCGACAGTACTTACCTATATCGTTGCCATACATCACTAGTTAGTTACGAATATACTGTATATCAAGGTGGTTCGGGCGGTGGCATTCAAATACAAAGAACTGGAATACAACCTCAGATAGGCTGGACTTTTGTATTTAGAGGTGTAACCTATACAATTACAAACGTAACAGATATAACTACTGCTTGGGTTATAGTAGCAGGCGGAACTACATTTACTTGGTTAATCGGTGAAAAGCTATATGGTATCCCAAGTGGCCAAGGCAATGTTTGGGCTCGCACCCCGTGGGATGCTATTACTACTTCTACGACTTCAACTGTAACAATTACTAATACATCTTCAGCAAGTTCGACAGCCACAGGTGCTCTAAGGGTAGTCAACGGTGGAGCAGGTATTGGTGGTAGTTTATGGGCTGGCACAATTTACAGCAATGATGGATACTTCCGTGGTCCGAGCGGTTTTGGTCAACTTCAATTAGTATCAGGTGGTGAATTGTCTATACCATCTAACCTAGCAATAGCGAGCGGAGGATTGATTAAAGGTCCAGGCGGCAGCACACACATTGGATTGTTGAGTGGTACAGGCGGTAGTGTTAGATTTTATAATACTGCTACAATATCAGGCACGACTACGGCTACATCAACACAGACAGGTGCTCTAACAGTAGCAGGCGGTGTTGGTATCGGTGGCAATGCTTATGTTGGTGGTAATGTTGTTACACCAAACAGACCAGCGTTCCGTGTTGTAGGTAATGGCGGTGCTATTAGCACTGGCACTACAATTACTAACAGTCATTTTGTTGTTGACTTTAATCAAGGAAACTATCTAACTACATCAACAGGTATCTTTACAGCTCCTGTTGCCGGGTTGTATTCAATACATTTAGTAATGCGAACTAACAGTAATACAAACTCAACTATTAACCAGGCGATTGTTTATCAAAATACTTCTACAGTTTTATTGATGTTAGAATACGGCGTTAATACAACAATGAACCATGCAGGTGTTAGTACCGTGGCTAAGTTAGCAGTAGGTGATACACTTAGAGCACAGGTAGCGGTTGGAACACTGTCTTTTGATGGTAACGACAACTGGTCGGTGGCATACATAGGATAAGAAAAAGGGTAAATACAACATTATGACAGCACCAATCACATTTCCCACAAATCCCACACTAGGGCAGGAATATATTCCCGATAACGCAGCAGTTTATGTCTGGGTTGGGGATAGATGGAGCACAGCGTGGCCAGTAGTCCACGGGCAAGCATATTCAGTAGCAGAGGGCATGTACTCTGATACGGTTTACAACGAATTAACAGATAACACCATAGACGGTGGCGGAGCATAAACAATGACAACAAGAATCAAATTACGCAGAGATACGGCAGCTAACTGGACAGAAAACAATCCAATCTTAGCCGCAGGTGAGCCAGGTTTAGAAACCGACACCGGCAAGACCAAATATGGTGATGGCACCACAGCCTGGACCAGTTTAGGCTATGCCACAGGCGGTATCACAGCCCGTGAACAGATTGGCTACTTTATGACCTATGGCGACATCCCCAACACCACCAACGGTGATGATTGGTGGTTTGACAGTGTCAAAACTGATCCTGATGGTAATGCCTACTACCTCGGTGGTGCTGATATCAGTGCATGGGCTCGCGTAGTTAAAGTCAACTCACTAGGAGAGCTACAGTGGGACAAGGAGATAAGTTGGGCAGATGGATATGAAGGCGCTGCCAACAGTGCTGTCTATAATACTGCCACTGATCAACTGGTCGTTGTAGCAGAGATGTGGAAAAGCAATACTAACACCGATCAAGGTGCCGCAGTAATCACATTAAACGCCATCACCGGTGCTATGGTTGGCAACCCTATAATGATTCGTGACGAAATCACTGAAGATGGTTCCCCCATTGGTACTATTGACCCCAGCGACATCGTACTTGACAGCAACGGTGATCCTATCGTAGTTGGCCATAAAAATGGTAATGCCAGCATCTACGCACTGACAACTACTTCAGTGGGTGCTACTGATGCTATCTTTGTTGACTCAGCAATATTCACTGACAAGACTCCGTTCCCCTACAACGAGTGGTACATCACAGGAACCAATATTCTAGGTGAATCACTGGTCGTTGATGTAAACTACTACTACAATCAATCTGCTACCGCACTACCACACACTGGCACAGGTGCTACATTTACTATTGATGATGTTGGCGACGGCACATATGGAAACACTGTTGTCACTGGTGGTGGTAGTGGCTACGTAGTAGGAAACAGGATTCTAGTTCTAGGAACTGCCCTAGGTGGTGCTACACCTGCTAACGATGGTACTATTACTGTTACCGGTGTAGATGCCGGAGAAATCACTGGTGTTTCTATTAGTGGAACAGCCGCAGGAACTACCAGCACATCTTATTCTAGTATTACAGGTACTAACATTGCATCAGGCATCAATGCGTTTATCACCGTTCAGTGGAAAGTAACCGCAGACGGACAGGCCTACTTCCCAGACTATCCAGGAAGATTTGGAGCTGCTATGGCCCAAGCAGGTAGCGGCTTTGCTCTAGGTGATACACTGTATTTGAATCCTGAACAATACGGCGGTTCAACCAGTGCTACTATCGCAGTGACCAACGTTGACGGCAGCGGCCAAATCATTGATTTCACATTTACAGGAACATTCAATACCAGCACAATCAAGTTGGTCACTAGTAACAGCATAGACTTTGCCACAGAAGGCAACTGGACCGCAGTGAACTACAGTGCAGAAGCGTTTGTCTGGACACCAAGTTGGGCAAAAACTTTTGGAAATTCAGATTTTGACAAGGTCAACGCAGTGGCCCGAGACAGTGCAGGCAACATTTACCTAGCCTGTAAATCATATGACGACACTCGACTAAGTCAAAACGGCTACGGTATTGACATCGCAGTGTTGGTCAAACTAGACAGCACAGGTAATCTATTATGGTCCAAGAGTTTTACACCCGACGGGTATGTTGGCAATTTTACCGATGGCTATACTGGTGTAGCAGTGGACAGCAATGACGATGTCATTGTTGCAGAAAATAACGTTATCACTAAAGTTGACAGCACTGGCACAGTTATTTGGCAAAAAATCATTGCCGACGGCGAAGCATTGGGTATGTGGAATACCTGTGTAGCAGTTGACAGCAATGACAATGTCTATGTAAACAGTGAATACGATTACCTGGGTCAAACTACCAATGATGACTTTTTAGTTTCCAAGTTTGACAGTGATGGCAATGTATTATGGCAGAGAGAAATCGGTACCAGCACCAATGAAAATTCAAACTGGAACAATGGATACCAGATTCTATCCGTGGTCAACGATCAAGTTTACATTGCCGGCAGTAGCGTACAAGGCACTGATGATTCAGCCATAGCTGTATCGTTTCCTGCAGACGGTAGCGGAGCAGACATCAATCACAAAGGTCGTTTCTTTATGCATACGGCAACCTGGGCCGTGAGCACCAGTACAGCCACAGTCTACGATGTCACATTTGCAATAACCGCAACACAGGTCACATTGACCACTGAAACAAACTTTACCTGTGTGACTACTTCAACAGACATCTCTAGTCTAGCACTACGCACAGGCGATGTTGATGGTAGAATTGAAGATTTGTATTCTATTAGTTTCGAGGACGGATCAGTTCAGACCACTGCCTACACTGGCAGACTGGATAGACTCGAGAACTTCATACAGAGTACCAACAGCTTCTATCCAAACATAACACACGCTAACAAACTCCTGCGTTGGGACAATGATGGTAATAGTAACAGTGTACAGATCTACATTCCTCACAACTCAGATGTACCATTCCCCATAGGAACACAACTACACTTTGTCAAAGAGCGTGGTATTAATGCGTTTATGTTCTGGTGTTGGGGCGTCGTTGGCAGTGAAAGTGATATGCGTATTATTCCAAGCAGCCCTGCTAGCGGTCTAGAAGGTAATGTCTACAACACCGACGAAGGTTGGAGTGTGCGTGATCCGAATAACAATAAGGTTCCAGCCAGAGCTACGCTGACCAAAACTGATACCAACACTTGGTTATTAGAGTGCTCTAGTTCAGTTCACATTATGGACTGGAGTTGGTAATCACTGATTAAATATCGACAGGAGGCCAATCTTGTCGATAACAACACACTGGGCCGCTCGTAGTCTAACATATGGACAAAGCGGCCCTCCCCTTAACCCCAATCAAGAAATCATAGACGGTTTTACCAGTCTTGTACCTACCAACGGACATATTCTACTGTTAGGAGTGACCCGTAAAATAGCAGAAGCCTACGATCAAGTCACCGCTGTGGATTACAGCGAGGCTATGATTGAACGAGTATGGCCAGGCAATACAGATTCTAAAAAAGTACACTACGATAACTGGCTCACAGTAGACCTACCCTTAGAACACTTTGACGGCATACTAGGAGATGGCAGTGTGAATATGCTGGCCTATCCTGTGGAAGTTAGGCAGTTATTCAAACGCAGCCTAAAATGGCTCAAGCCCGGCGGTGTGTTTGCCTGCCGTATGTGGACTCGCCCTGATGTTCCAATAACCAAAGAAAGAATACTAGCAGAGGCTGCTAACCCTACTATGGGCTTTACAGCATTTCGCAGATTGTTTAATATGCTAATAGCAGAACGAGATGGTAGCATATTTCCTGTGACTAAGATCGCGGCTTTATTTGATGAAATGTTTCCTGATCCTACAGTCTTACCTTGGCCAGATACTACTAGTATTGATGCCTACCGTACCAGCACATCAACATCGTGGTTTCCCACTAGACAAGAGATCATAGACCTCGCTCCTGCAGGCAGCAGGTTTGTAGATGTGGGCACCTACGACATAGCAGACACCTGCCCTATTTTAACATTTGTCAAGCAATGAAGTTAGAACAGATAATAACTCTGCTGGAAGAATCGCAGTGGTGGACTAGAGAACAGATTGAGGATAGACAGCAGGCTGCACTGGCCCGCCTTGTTGCTCACCACAGCGAACACACTGAATCGTTTAAGCAAAGACTAACCGAGCAAGGACTTACATCCCAAGATGTCAGCACACTAGAAGGGCTCGCTAAGTTAAAGCCTATCACTAAACGAGACATACAACAGGCAGGAGAATCGTTTAACAGTGAGGCAGTTCCGCCTAGTCACTTGCCCATACGCAAGTCACAGACCAGCGGCCGCACTGGAGAACCCGTGACCATACTGAAAACAGAAATGAATCACCAGTTCTTCTGTGCTCTAATGTTCCGCGAGCATAGTTGGTGGCAGCACAATTACCGGCACAGGTTAGCCAGCGTCCGTGCTGTTCATAGACAGTATGAAGAAAGCCCTAACTGGGGAGGACCTGTGGCAGAGCAGTTCGAAACTGGTCCAGCTATAGGCATACCATTGAACTTGGATGTTAGACAGCAGTTGGCCTACTTGAACAAGTTCGATCCTGATATGTTGAGCATACACGCAGGCGTCTTGGCAGCTATGTGTTCAATATGGGAATCAGAAGGCTACACACTAAATCTAAAGGCGATTAAAAATGTTGGAGAAACACTGCATCCTAGCTTGCGAGAGCGAGTAAAGAAGATTACAGGTGTAAACATACGAGATGTATACTCCAGCAGTGAAGTTGGACTCATTAGTATTGAGTGTCCTGGTACTGGCTTACAACACACTATGGAGGAAACTCTACTAGTGGAAGTTCTAAATGAAGCAGGGCAACCTTGTAAGCCTGGCGAACTGGGTCGTGTTGTGATTACAGACTTTTACAATACAATCAGTCCTATGATACGCTATGACATTGGAGACTATGCTGAAGTTGGAATACCTTGTACCTGTGGCCGTAATCATCGTACACTAAAACGGATTGCGGGTCGTGAGCGCGGCCTGTTCCGCAGAGCCAACGGTGACAGATTCTGGCCCACAGCAGGACAGTACGCAGCCGAAAAGGTTATTAAAGTAAATCAATGGCAGATCATACAGCACAGTCTAGAGGACATTGAATACAAACTGGTCACTGATCATCCACTGACCAAAGAACAACACAGCCAGTTACTGGAAATATTTTGCAAGAAACTAGGCGTTGACTGTGTTAGAATAACAGAATACAGAACACAACTACCCACAGACGGAAAATATGAGGAATCAATATGTTTAATAAAATAATAGTCACAATATTGTTGCTATTCACACTCACAGCACAAGCACAGGCCAAACCCATCAAAGTAGTAATACCATTTGGTGTTGGTGGATTGGTAGACAATCTCAATAGAAGATTTGCCGAAGCACTGGAAGAAGAAATGGGCCGCAGAGTTGTTCTCGAAGCTAGACCAGGAGCCGCAGGCTACATAGGCCTAAAACATATAGCACAGAACAAGTCAGACGAAGTCTTGATCACTGTGATAGATGCTATGGCTGTCAGCAATGTAATTCTGCTACACAATGATATTGAAGTTAGTAATTTTAGATACCTCACACAGTTAGGTACTACTACTAGTATTGCACTGGCAGTTAAGAAGGGCAGTGCTTTAAACACAGTAGCGGCCCTGCGTAGTCATAGAGGACGCACCATCAACATAGGCATCAACGGCCTGGCAGGAGCACATCATTATTATAATTGGTTGTTGAGCAGTCAACTGCCCAATACTCCTATTATGGAAGTGCCCTACAAAGGTGTTAATGAAATGCTGCAAAATCTCATAGGCGGACACATTGATGCAGGTTGGGCGAACTTGGCCAGTTTAGAACTTCAAGAACAAGCAGGTACTATTGAGATTGTGGCTATCATTCAACAGCAAAGAGTTGATACTAGTCCTAATGTGCGTACTTTTGCAGAACAAGGTATTAAAATGCCGCAGAATGCCAAGTGGATGCTGATAACTAACAACACCACTGACGCGGATACTGTTAAACAGATAGATCTAGCAGTTAGAAAGTTAATGCGTAATCCGCAGTTTGTTCAATTGATACGGACCACAGGACTGGTACTCGAACCAAACCTAGCAGATAACGCAGAACGATCAATGGCAGACAGTTTGCAACAGCAGACCAAGTTTATTGAATATATTAAAACAACAAGGAAATAACTAACTTCAGTTATCTCTATAAATACATATTATGAGAGCAACTGAAATTATCCGCGGAGTCCTTGATCTTATTGATCAAGTTGAGTGTGCCCAACAACCCCAACCAGAACCAGTCGTTGGAGATTTTGCACAGTTATTTGCACAAATGACTGCTGCAAAGCCTGTAGAAACTCCTTCAACGGGTGTCTACGACAACAGCCCAAATACACATGTGCAAGATATCTCTAGCGTTACTACTAATGCAGGTCTAGGTGGACTAAACGGGCCTAAGAATCCCAGTGATATTAGAGCAGATAGTGTCAGTATGTATCCTAATTTTCAAGCAAAATAAGGAAGTACAATGGCTATCCTAGTTCAAAGTTTCCTTAACAGTGCTACAAGGTTATCAACCACGGCAACTACTGCTACTACTGTTGCACAATTAAAAACATTGGTAAATGCCCTAGAAGGCGTTAGTACCTCTGTTATGCAGTTTTACATTATTAATGCTTCAACTACATCTACACCGTTAGTCAGTGGCACATTGGGTTCATATGGTATCACCACTGCAACTACAATTTACAGTAGCAATACTATTTCAACAGCTACTAGCAAGGTAGATAGGCAGTTGGCCAAGTTAGAATTAGCACAGTTACGTAGACAATCAGGCGGAAACACAACTACAAATTATTATAGAACCTACAATGTCTATGATGAAGATTTGTTAGCAGACAAGTATACCAGCAACACCAGTACTGTTGGTACAACCAGTACTCTTGTTGTACACAGACCCTGGACAACATAATGGCAGTTGATCGCTACCAAACCCTTACAAATTATCGTCATCCACAAGACAGTAATCTCATGGACGTACATCGCGCCATGGACTACAGTGCATCGGGCGAACCATTATTGCGAGTAAACAATGTTGGCGGAGTAAGTTATAATGATGCTGGTAATATTTCTGCCAGTATAGACGCATTTGGCCGTATGCGTGTGAGTAGCCCATATACTTTATTTGATGGTAACCTGCGCTATAGAGATGATCCACTTAAATGGGATCAAGTAGATACAGGAACAGCAACATCGGTACATTTGCCCAATGAAAGTTCTATCCTAATGTCTACTACAGGGGCAGGCACATCAACAAGACAGACTAAACAGGTATTTTCTTATCAACCTGGTAAGAGCTTACTTAGTATGCTGACTTTTGTAATGAACACTCCTACCGCGGGTGTTATACAACGAGTAGGATATTTTGGAGCACAGAACGGCGTTTATTTTGAAGTAGATGGTACAGAAATTAATCTGGTTATTAGAAAATATACTTCAGGGTCAGTGGATTCAACCAGTGAAAAAATTCCTCGTTCAAGTTGGAATGGTGATCGATTAGATGGCCTTGGGGGACAATCAAACATCAGCGGAGTTACCCTAGATGTAACAAAATCACAAATATTTTGGACAGATATAGAATGGCTAGGTGTAGGATCAGTACGTTGCGGTTTTGTCATAAACGGACAGTTCATTGTCTGCCACATATTCCACCATGCTAACATTCTAAACAAAGTCTATATGACTACCGCCTGCTTGCCTCTACGCTATGAGTTAATCAGCACTGGTCCAGCAGCAAGTATGAGGGCTATATGTTCTACAGTGATATCAGAAGGCGGCTATGCTAACCGTAGTACTACTCGTGCTATAGGTACATCACTGATAGGTAAAGAATTAAGCAACACAGTTTATCGTCCGTTAGTTTGTATCCGTATGAAGAGTACAAACTTAGATAGTATCATAGTGCCTACAGCATTTGATGTCTATGGACTACAACAGGCCGCGTTTGTTTATCGAGTTATTTTAAATCCTACGTTAACTGATGCTAGTTGGACCAGTGCAGGTTCCGATAGTTCAGTAGAATACGATCTTTCTGCTACAGCCCTATCAGGCGGAACAGTGGTATCCCAAGGTATCTTTGTGGGATCCAACAAAGGCGGTTCAGCGCAGGTCAGCGCCAACGAAGTAGATTTTAGTCAACAGTTAGGTCGCACTATAGCAGGAGTATCGGACATATGG
>Ga0209599_10000191_pt1 | contig 43002 bp, 38 predicted proteins | sample Shrwel_input2_FT_FD_187534 | JGI IMG/M metagenome (GOLD analysis project Ga0209599, IMG submission 187534) | Subsurface microbial communities from deep shales in Ohio, USA - Utica-3 well 1 S input2 FT (SPAdes) (version 2) ...
CGCCGCCCCCGGCCCGCGATGCGCCCACCCCGTCAGCCGCCGTTCCACCAGCGCAAACAACTCATACATTACCACCCCCATCACCCCGATCACCATCAGCCCGGCAAACACCAGCGGCATGTTCATCGACGAGCTGGCCGACATCATCAGGTAGCCAATGCCCAGGTTAGAGGCCACTGTCTCGGAGATCACCGAGCCGACAAAGGCCAGGGTGATGGCCACTTTCAGCGAGGCGAAAAAGTAGGGCAGCGAGCGCGGCAGGCCCACTTTGAACAGGATGTCCAGCCGGCGGGCACCCAGTGAGCGCAGTACGTCTTCCAGCTCGGGTTCCAGCGTGGCCAGGCCGGTGGCGACGTTGACCACCACCGGAAAAAACGAAATCAAAAACGCGGTGAGGATGGCCGGTACGGTGCCGATGCCAAACCACACCACCAGCACCGGCACAAAAGCCACCTTGGGGATGCTGTTAAAGCCCACCAGCAGCGGGTAGCAGGCTTTGTACACCAGCGGCGAGGCCCCCACCGCCAGGCCCAGCGCCAGGCCAACGGCCACCGCCAGGCCAAAGCCGGCCAGGGTGGTGAGCAGGGTTTGCGTGGCGTGCTGCATGATGGCCCCGGCGTACTCGTGGCCGCTGGCCCATACCGCGCTGGGGGCGGGCAGCAGGTAGTCGGGCAGTTTGAAACCGATGCAGATCAGCTCCCACAGCACAAACAGCAAGGTGGTCAGCGCCCAGGGCGCGAGCTTGACCAGAGTGGAGGATTTCATGCTCATGAACAAAACATCCTTGTGTGGCGCTCAGTGGCGCTGTTGGCCGATATGCTCGCGCAAGGCGTGCACATGGTGGGCAAAGGCGTCGGTGTAGGTCAGGTCGAGGTCGCGCGGGCGTGGCAGGTCGATGGGCTGGCGCAGCAGCACGCGGCCTGGTCGGGCGCTCATCACATACACGGTGTCGGCCAGAAACACCGCTTCGCGCAGGTCGTGGGTGACCAGAATCACGGTGAAGGGTTTTTCCTGCCACAGGTCGCGCAGCATGCACCACAGCTCTTCGCGGGTGAAGGCGTCCAGCGCGCCAAATGGCTCGTCCAGCATCAACAGGCGCGGCTGGTGAATCAGCGCCCGGCAGATGGACGCACGCTGCTGCATGCCGCCGGACAATTCCCACGGATATTTGTCGGCGTAGCCGTCCAGCCCCACCCGCGCCAGCAGCGCGCGCGCCTGCGCTTCGTACTCGGCGCGCTGTTTGCGCAGCAGGCGGCGATGCGGCTCGACGATTTCCAGCGGCAGCATCACATTGTCCAGCGTGGTACGCCACGGCAGCAGGTTGGATGCCTGAAACGCCATGCCGACAATTTTCAGCGGGCCGCTGACTTCGCGGTCATCGACAAACACATAGCCGTTGCTGGGCGGGCGCAGGCCCGACGCCAGCTTCATCAGCGTGGACTTGCCGCAGCCGGACGGGCCGACCACGGCCACAAATTCGCCTTCGGCAATCGACAGGTTGACCCCTTCAATGGCCGGCGCGCCGCCAGCGGCATACGCCAGGCTGACCTCTTCAAACCGCACAAACGACATGCCGATTCCCCTTATTTCACCATCCGCTCGGCACGTGCCGGCAGAAAGGCTGGGTTGAACAGTTCGGCAGCAGCCGGCACCCGTGTCAGGCCGTAAGCGTCGGCGGTTTCTGCCAGCGAGCGCTGCATGCGATCGGCGGTGACTGCGCCCAGGCCGTTGGCGCGCACTTCGGCGGTCAGCACGCTGTGGTCCAGCGCCAGTTTCAGCCGGCGGGTTTCCAGCGCCACATTGATCAGCGGGTCACGCTCTTTCACATAGGCAATGGCGGCAGCCGGGTTGGCCAGGGTGTCTTTCAGCGCGCGGTTAAAGCCGCGCAGCACCGCGCTGACCGCCTTGGGATTCTCGGCCAGCAGCTTGGGGCTGGCGATGATGGCGTTGCCGTACAGCTCCACGCCGTGGTCCGGGTATTTCAGCGCGACAATGTCTTCTGGTTTCACCCCGCGCGCTTCCAGATTGAGCACGCTGGTGAAGTAAAAGCCGGTGATGCCATCCACATCGCCGCGCGCCAGCAGGGTTTCCCGCAATGCGGGTTCGACGGTTTGCCATTTCACGCTGGCCGGGTCCAGCTTGTTGGATTTGGCAAACGCCGGCCAGGCTTTGCGCCCGGCGTCGAATACCGGCGCGGCCAGGGTTTTGCCCACCAGATCCGCCGGCTTGCTGATGCCGGTTTTTTTCAGGGTCAGCACCGCTGCCGGGGTGGCGTTGTACACCATATACACCGCCTGGATTTTCGAGCCGGGGGTTTTTGCGTCGTATTCCACCAGGGCATTAAAGTCGGCAAAACCCATGTCGTAAGCGCCAGTGGCCACGCGGGTGACTGCGCCCGCCGAGCCCGAGCCAGAATCAATTTCCACGTCCACGCCTTCAGCCTGGAAATACCCTTTGGCCTTGGCCAGTAAAAACGGTGCCGACGGGCCTTCAAATCGCCAGTCCAGGGTGAATTTTACCTTGGGTAAAGGGTCGGCCAGGCTGGGGGCGGCAATCAGTGCCAGGCTGGCGGCCAGAAACCAACGGCGGCAGACATTCAGACGGGTGAGCATGGAAATCTCCAGAAGGGTGCGGAAAGCCCTTGCTGGTGCAAGTGGTGTGCCAGTGGCTATGGTGCTGTTTTTATTGAATAAAATTGGCCATTGAATTCATTTGTCAATTTATTGGCTTGAATTGACTGCTAAATGGCCGGGGTATGCATTAAAACCGTGCCTTGCCATGGTGCATGGGTGGTTTTTTTGCGCCATTCGGGTGCGTTAATTCGGGGTATTTTAAATCAGGCAGGCTGGGTATATTCAATTGCCCATACTGAGGGGATTATCTGTTTTTGCTTATGCCGGCTATATCTGCGCCTGGGCAGAAAATCCGGTTAAATGCGTCACATCGACCGCATGTTGCCGCGCAGCATGGTGTGCCGAGCACACATTGCCCACCCCATCACGGCAGCGCCTTCTGTCTGCCTTACCAGGAGAATTCCATCATGGCTTTCCGTTCCGCCCCGCTGCTTGCCTTATCCCTGCTGGCTGCTGCTTCGTCTGCCCTGGCGGCTGACTGGAGCGATACGTCCATTGGCTATCGCTACGGCAAGCAGTTTGCCGAGCCGTTCAACCAGAAAGACATCAGCAAGAGCATCATCAACCTCACCCACGCCAGCGGTTACCAGTATGGCAGCAACTTCTTCAACGCCGACCTGCTGCTGGCCGACAAAAACGACCCGGCCAGCGTCGGTTCCAACACCGGCTCGCAAGAAGTGTATGTGGTGTACCGCCACACCCTGGACCTGGGCAAGGTGACGGGCGCTAACCTGAAATTCGGCCCGGTGCGCGGCCTGGGCTTGACCGCTGGCTTTGACATCAACACCAAGGACGACGCCGGCTACAACTCGAAAAAACGCATGTGGATGGCTGGCCCGACGGTGATGTTTGATGTGCCGGGCTTTTTGAACATGAGCCTGCTGCAGCTGTGGGAAAGCAACGCGCCGTACAATGGCTATAGCAAAACCAGCGTGGAGCGCTACAGCTACGATGCCCACCCGATGCTGAACCTGGCCTGGGGCATTCCGTTCTCCATTGGATCGCTGCCGCTGTCGTTTGAAGGCTACGCCAACTTTATCGCCGCCAAGGGCAAAAACGAATTTGGCGTGGGCACCAAACCCGAAACCAATATCGACATGATGCTGATGTACGATCTCAGCCCGCTGGTCAACGCCCAGAAAAAAACCTTCCGCGTTGGCCTGGAATACCAATACTGGCGCAACAAGTTTGGCAACGACCACAAGGGCACCGCTGGCAAGGGGGCCTTTGCCAAAACCCCGATGATCCGGGCGGAATATCACTTCTGAGCCCGCGCGGGGCGTGTCTGGCCATGTGCTGGCCACGCCCCGCCAGTGTTACCGGCAAAAAGACCACAGCGCCGACCACGCCAGCACATGCTCCGGCTGCAAGTAAGCCAGAAACCCCTGGTAACACCCATACAGCAGCGCCATTCCGCCCAGCACTTTCAGCACCCGGCTTATGCACATGGGCGCAGGCTCAGGGCGGCTGGCCGGGATACGGGCTGGTCGTTGATCGGCCAGTGCAGCAGCGCTGCCACGCCGCCCAGGCCGATGCCGACCAGCCACACCAGGTCATACGAACGGGTGGCGTCGTATAAATACCCGCCCAGCCATACCCCAAAAAACGCGCCCAACTGGTGGCCAAAAAACACCAGGCCAAACAGGGTGGTGAGGTATTTCACCCCAAAAATTTGCGCAATCACGCCATTGGTCAGCGGCACTGTGCCCAGCCAGACAAAGCCCATCGCCAGGCAAAACAAATACAGGCTGGCGTGGCTCAGTGGCAGCACAAAAAACAGCGCCATCACCCCGGCCCGCAGCACATAGATGGCCGCCAGCAGATAGGTGCGGCGAAACATCCCGCCCAGCCAGCCACAGCAATAAGTGCCCAGCACATTGCTTAGCGCAATCAGCGCCAGCCCCACCACCGCTGCATTGCCCGACAAGCCTTTGCCCAGCAGATACGCAGGCAGGTGCAGGGCAATGAACGCCAGCTGAAAGCCACAGGCAAAAAAGCCCAGGCTCAGCAACCAGAACCCGCGATGCTGAAAGGCCTCGCGCAGGGCGGCGCGCAGGCTGTGCTCCGGCCCGGCACGCGGGCCATCATCCGGCAGCGCATCACGCAGTGGCCAGGCCAGTGGCAGAGCCAGCGCGCAGCATAGCGCCAGCGCCAGCAGCGCACCCGACCACGACAGCTGGTCAATCAAGCCTTGCACCAGCGGCACCATGGCAAACTGACCCAGTCCGCCCAGCGCACCCGCCACACCCAGCGCCCAGCCGCGACGGCTGGGGGGCACCATGCGGCTGAGCGCGCCGTACACCACGCCAAACGACGTGCCGGACAGGGCAATGCCAATGCACAGCCCGGCAGACAGGGTCAGCTCAAGCGGTGTGGCCGCCAGGCGCATGCCGGCCAGGCCCAGTGCGTACAGCAGCAGGCCCGGCACAATCACCCGGCGCGCGCCAAACCGATCCGCCAGCATGCCGGTAAACGGCTGGGCCAGCCCCCAGACCAGATTCTGCACGGCGATGGCAAAGCCAAACACCTCCCGGTTCCACTGGTGATCCAGGGTCATCGGCAACTGAAACATGCCGCCAGCGTGGCGAACGCCCAACGCCAGCCCCATGATCACGCCGCCTGCCAGCACCCACACCCAGGGCTGGTCATGCCATCTGCCGGGGGGATGGCTGGCGCGGGAGGGGGTGGGGTCTGCATGTGTGCTGTGCATGTTTATCTCTGCTATGGCGGGAGGTAAAAGCCCATTAGAATGGAGTTTCCCGGCAGGCTCAATTGAGTTTTTTGCCCTTATCCATGAGGTTTGATCATGTCAGTCAGCCTGTCGAAAATCCCGTCCATCGACCTGTTGCGCGGCTTTGTTGCCGTGGGGCGGCGCATGAGCATTACCCAGGCCGCCACCGATCTGTTTCTCACCCAGTCGGCGGTCAGCCGGCAAGTGCATGGCCTGGAAACCGCGCTGGGGGTGAAGCTGTTTGACCGCGTGCATCGGGCCATCCGCTTCACGCCGGAAGGCGAGCGGCTGTTTCTGGTGGCCGACAGCGTGATGCAGCAATTGCAGGACGCCATCGGCGCGCTGGAAGACCGCCAGCGCCAGCGGCCCGTCACGCTGACCGCCAGTGTGGGGTTTGTCGGTTTGTGGCTGCTGCCGCGCCTGGGGCGTTTTCAGCAGCTGCACCCCGAGGTGGAAGTGCGCCTGTCCGCCAGCAACCAGATCATCGACCTGCGCAAGGAAGGGCTGGACATCGCTATCCGCTACTGCCCGCAAGCCAGTCTGCCCGCCGGGGCCATCCGGCTGTTTGGCGAAACGATTTTCCCGGTGGCGCACCCCAGCCTGGGGCTGAGCGCGCTGGATACGCCGGCACTGATTGCCGAATCGACCCTGCTGGAATTTGAAGGCGACCCCTCACCCTGCTGGCAATGGTTTTGCTGGCTGGAAGCGCAAGGCTGGGCTGGCGTCCGGCCCAAGAGCATTGTTCGTTTCAATCTGTACGATCAAGTGATTCACGCCGCCGTGGCTGGGCAGGGTATTGCGCTGGGGCGCGGCCAGCTGATCCAGCCGATGCTGGATGATGGCCGGCTGGTGGCACTGAGCACCCCGCAGCCGGGGCCGGCGTCGAGCAAGGTGTATTGTCTGATCGAGCGCGACGATGCGCCCACCCGGCAGGCGCAGGCGCTGATAGACTGGATTTGTGCCGAAGCGCGGATAACCGATGCGCTGTAACGGCGCACTGAACAGGGGAAGGTTACGCTTTAGCCAGCCCCGCTGGAGAATGTCACCTGGGCAATCCAGTGCTGTTGCCGTCTGGTCAGCCTGGCCGACAGGCTTTCGCCATCAAAATGGCTGACGCTGTATCGAAGCCGCGCGGGGTCGAGGTGTTGCAGCGTGTTCACATTGACCACGGCAAACAGCTGGCCATCAATCAGGCTGGTGGCCACCGGCACATCGCTGCATTCGCTGCAGGTATGGAACTGTGTGGTGTGGCTGGCAAAGGTATGCTGGAACACCCTGGACGGGCGCTGGATGGTGACATGGAGTGTGGCTGATGGGTGCGATGTCCACACCGCCGCGTGCGCGGAGCAGAACGTACAACGGCACACCCGTGCCGGGATTTCCGCTGGATCGGGCGTCCATTCCAGCGTGAATGTCATATTGCCGCATTGGCAGCTGCCGTTAAGTTGCATGCAAGTCTCCCCGGTTTTTGTGCGCATCATCACGGTTCTTGCGCCCATCCGGGCTAAAATGGCCGGCCTTATCCCCCCTGATGGAGTTGGCCATGCGCCCTGAATCTGTCAAAACCTGGCTGCTACTACGGCAACGCCGACGACGCGGTGCATTTTCATCGCACCTGCCAGCAGGCGCTGCAATCGTTTGGCGGTAATTCCCCCATTTTTAGCATCAGCCAGAAGTAGAGCTGGTTACAAAGTGCTGACTTCTGTTTCGGGGTGATTACCTTACCGCTGGCTTTGAGATCAACACCAAGGATGATGCCGGCTACAACTCGAAAAAACGCATGTGGATGGCTGGCCCGACGGTGATGTTTGACGTGCCGGGCTTTAACCCCGATGATCCGGGCGGAATGCCAATTCTGATTCTGATCGGGGCTCCCTTGAGAGATCGCTTTATTGAGTAACTAACCCCAAGGGATACGCTGAAAAAATCGTCATTCCCGCGAAGGCGGGAATCCAGGGCTTTGATTTTACTGGGTTTTGCTTTTGGCAAAAACGGTTTTTCTGAATAAATCAGCGCGTCCCAAGGGAGTCAATGCATTACAAAAATTGACCTCTTCTTGCTGGATATGCCCTTTGTGCTAAGCGGGTCTGCACTTTTTGCCATTCTGCTGACAACTGTTCATGTGGTTGAGAATGAAAATTCCCCAAACCTGTAAGCACGCCGACGCCTTTGCTACGGAGGTGTTCAACTTCAGTTCTTTCTGCTGCAACGCGTTCACGCTTGCTTAAGCCTGGCTCCAGATCAGTCCAATAAAGCTTGACTTCATAGCCGGAATTCAGCAATGCATCTGCGATACGATACTGAATATACCGTACCGGATGCTTTTCCATATAGACGTGCGGTGCACCACAATGCAAGAGCAGCAAGCGCCGAACAACGCCGGAATACTCACCCATCCGTCGTGCCAGGTTAACGGTTTCTCCCACATAAGCGTACTTAAGCTCGCCATTCTCATATATAAATAATCGATACAGCGCTGGTTGCTGTGGCAATCCACGCAAACTCTCCGGAAGCCGTTGGCTCGCAGTATATCCGCCTAGCTGTTGTTGATTTCTCGCGGGATAATCTGCATTAGGCACCAGCGGTGTTGAAGGAAGCGCTAACGTAAAAATTTTTTGTTTCATTAAAAACCAGTTCCTTTCTCTGATTTAACTTCTAATTTGCATGCGCACTTGGCAAGGGTAAGACATGAATGCATGCCTTGCCAAGTTTCCACATCAAAATCACACCTTACGCACAAACTCCGATTTCAGCTTCATTGCGCCGATGCCGTCGATTTTGCAGTCGATATCGTGGTCGCCGTCGCACAGGCGGATGTTTTTCACCTTGGTGCCTACTTTCACCACCAACGACGAGCCCTTGACCTTCAGGTCCTTGATCACCGTCACCGTGTCGCCATCCTGCAGGATGTTGCCCACCGAATCCTTGTACACCTTGTCGGCGTCGCCGCCGTCTGTGGTGGTGTCAGCAGACCATTCGTGAGCGCATTCTGGACAAACCAGTTGCACGCCATCTTCGTAGGTAAATTCCGAGGCACATTTTGGACAGGGAGGCAAGGTGCTCATGGCAGTTCTTTCAAGGCAGAATTTCAAGGTAAATGGAAAAAACAATTATTGCATAAGGTTTTCACTGCCGCTGCCGCCACGATGAATTTTGTCGTTTTGGAATGTGCTCAGGTTTTTTTAAGGGCGCACTGATTTATTCAGAAAAACCGTGTTTTCCAAAAGAAAAACCCAATAAAATCAACCTCCTGGATTCCCATCTGCGCGGAAATGACGATTGTTTCAGCGTATCCTTTAGATGCGGCATCCATACCAAAATTCATCACGCCGCACGGACATGGCTGACGTGGGCAAAGATGGGGGAGTGATCTGGCCTAACGGCGCAAAGCGCCTTGCCGGCAGTCAATCCGGTCCCCGCGCGCTAAAATGGCCGGCCTTATCCCCCCCTGATGGAGTTGGCCATGCGCCCTGAATCTGTCAAAACCTGGCTGCAAGCCCTGCAGGCCAGGATTGTTGCCCAACTTGAAGCGGTTGATGGCCAGGCGTTTCGCCGCGATGGCTGGGAGCGTCCCACGGGCGGCGGTGGCCTGTCCTGTGTGATCGAAGAAGGCGGCGTGTTCGAGCGTGGCGGGGTGAATTTCTCGCACGTCACCGGCCCGTCGCTGCCGCCCTCGGCCACCGCCGCCCGGCCCGAGCTGGCTGGCCGCGCCTTTGAAGCCATGGGCGTGTCGTTGGTGCTGCACCCGCGCAACCCCTACGCCCCCACCGCCCACATGAATGTGCGCTATTTTGTCGCCACCGCCGAAGGCCAGGAGCCGGTGTGGTGGTTTGGCGGCGGCATGGATCTCACCCCTTACTACGGCAACGCCGACGACGCCGTGCATTTTCATCGCACCTGCCAGCAGGCGCTGCAACCGTTTGGCGAACACTACCACCCGCAATACAAAGCCTGGTGCGACCGTTATTTTTACCTCAAGCACCGCAACGAGCCACGCGGCGTGGGCGGGATCTTCTTTGACGACCTCAACGAAGGCGGCTTTGACCACTGCTTCGCCCTGACCCAATCCGTCGGCGAACACTTCGTCAACGCCTACCTGCCCATCGTCGAACGCCGCTGCCAACGCCCCTACGGCGAACACGAACGCGACTGGCAGGCCTACCGCCGTGGCCGCTATGTGGAATTCAACCTGGTGTTTGATCGCGGCACTTTGTTTGGCCTGCAATCCGGCGGGCGCACCGAATCCATCCTGATGTCGATGCCGCCCATCGTCAAATGGCGCTACGACTGGCAGCCAGAGGCCGGCAGCGTGGAAGCACAACTGATGAGCGAGTTTCTGATTGGGCGAGACTGGGTGTAAGCATTGGGGCGATGCCTGGCCTGTCGGGGCAGCCTGGATGTGATCCCCGACTGCACGCCGCCAGCCCGATACGACATGGGGGCTCAGCGCGCCACTTCCACCCGGTTGCGCCCGCCGCCCTTGGCGCGATACAAGGCGGCGTCGGCGTGCTGGTAGGCCTCGTGTACGTCGGCCAGCAGCACCGCCACGCCGGCGCTGATGCTGACCATCAGGCAGTGGCCGCCGTCTTCAAACGGCTGGCTGGCAATGCGTTCGCGCAGGTTTTCCGCCAGAATCGCCGCCTCGCTCAGCCGCATGGCCGGGCACAGCACCATGAACTCCTCGCCGCCCAGGCGGCCCAGCATGGCTTCTTCCGGCAGGTTGCGCAGAATGCGCTGGGTCAGCTCCACCAGCGTGGCGTCGCCACAGGGGTGGCCATAGTGGTCGTTGATGCGCTTGAAGTGGTCGATGTCCAGCAGGATCACCGCGCCCATGGCGTGTTCGGCCCGCACGGTGATGGCCGCCCGGTTGAGCACGCCGGTCAGCGCGTCGTGGGTGGCTTCGTATTCCAGCCGGCGGGCCAGCTCGCCCAGCCGGCTGTTGAGCTGGTTCATTTCTGCTTCGCGGCGGTCAGACTGGCTGATCATCCGCCGGGTTTCCCGCACCATTCGCTCAAAGTGGGTAAGCAGCGTCAACAGCGCCTGCCGATAATCGGCGGCGCTGGCGTGGGGATTGGCCAACACCTGGCGGCTGGCATCGGCCACCAGGGTTTCCATGGCAAAGAGATCAAAGTCGGACATGGCAGATTGCCAGCTTAGTGGCTGATGATGACGATTTGATGACGTGTCATCTGCCACGCTCGCGCAGACCGCTTGCCAGGCGCGGTGCCTGAGCGCAGACCCGCCCGGTTTTGCCCAGAAGATGTTTAATATTCTAAACTCTCTGCGGCCATTCACCTGGCTATGGTAGCCTGTCAGGCCCATTTTGCCGGCTTTGGCCGCTTGCTGTTTAACAAGCTATTGCATGTTTTCGGTATCTGACCGAAGGCGCCGCACCAGCAAACCGCAGGGCCGGCTGTTCTGGAGTATTGATTGATGGAATCCCGTTCGCCCCGCCTGTGGGGCACTGTGTGCGTGCTGGTGTCGGCAACCGCGTTTGGCAGCATGGCCATTTTTGCCAAGCTGGCCTACGCCGCTGGCCTGACAACCTCTTCGCTGCTGTTTTTGCGCTTTACCCTGGCCGGGCTGTGCCTGCTGCCCATTGTGCTGATTGGCCGGCTGCCCTGGCCGCGTGGCAGCGCCTTGCTGGCGCTGCTGGTGATGGGCGGTGTGTGCTACACCGGCAATTCACAAACCTTTTTCATGGCGCTGAACTACGCGCCGGCGGGCACGGTGGCGCTGCTGCTGTATTTGTATCCGGTGCTGGTGATGCTGCTGTCGGCAGCGCTGTTCGGGGAAACGCTCACGGCACGCAAATGGCTGGCTGCCGGGCTGACTTTTTCCGGGCTGGTGGTCACCCTGGGGCTGGAATTGTCCGGCCAGCCACTGGGCATTGCCCTGGGGGTGGCGTCGGCGCTGATTTATTCCTGCTATATCCTGCTGGGCGGGCGCTTCACCACCGGCAGCCACCCGATTTCTTCGGCCTGCGTGGTGTTTCTGGCCGCCAGCGTCAGCAATGGGCTGATTGTGCTGGCGCAAGGCGATGGGCTGGTGTGGCCGCATAATGCCGCCGGCTGGCTGGCGCTGCTGGCGATTGCGTTGATTTGCACCGTGCTGGCGATTGTCGGGTTTTTAATTGGCATCAAGCGCATTGGTGCTACCCAGGCGTCGATGATTTCCACCTTCGAGCCGGTGGTTACCGTGCTGCTGGCCGCCGCCTGGCTGGGCGAAGCGGTGACCTTGTCACAATTGCTGGGCGGTGTGCTGATTCTGGCTGGGGTGTGGCTGCTGTCGCGCCCGGCAGCCGAGGTGGCGGTCAGCGATATTCATGAGTGATGCCATGGCGCTGGCCGGATCTCGCGCCAGCGCAAAAACCTCCACGCCTGGCGCGTTGCGCCCTACGCCAGCAGGGCCTGCAATTCGCTGAAAAAGCGCTTGTCGCGCGCGTACTGTCCTTCGGCCAGGAAGGCTTTCTGCTGTTCCAGCGCCGCCAGAAAATTGCTGACAATGCGGCGATAGCTGTCGATTTCCTGCACCGGATAATTCGACCCGACGCTCTGGCCGTCAATCTGCAGGCCGTACACGGCACCGTGCATTGTCAGGCTGTAAGTCATCATCTCGCCGTCGTCCATATTGGCCGTGGCCTGAAACCACGCTTCCTTGAAGCCAACCGGCGCATCTCGGGGCGGAAAGTGCATGGTGCGCGCTGCGCCGACTTCATCCACGCCGTCGTGGTTCAGGTCCACGCTATAGCCTTCCGGCAACAGCAGGTTCTGCGCGCCTTCTTCGCTCAGTTGAGTCGGGTCGATGGGGTCGGCCAGACAGTGGTTCTGCCGCACGGCTTCCAGCTCATCGGCAGACAGGCTTTGCAAAAACTGCCGGGCCTGGCTGATGCCGCCACTGCTGTACGCCTTGTTCAGCACGCCCGCGTAGGTGGCTTGTGTGTGTGTGCTGACGCCGCGCAAGGCCGAGAGTTCGGTATGGGTCACGCCCAGAATGGCTTCCAGCGAAGCCGCTTTGGCCGGCGGGGCGCTGGCGCTCGGGTTGGCGGCAGGCGCTGCGGCGCTGGCAGTGTTCAGCGCCTGATAGGCCGACTGATAATTCTGGTAAAAACGGCTGTCTGGGGTGTCACGGTAACCGCGACGCTGGCTGGCCGTTATGGGGGTGCCGGTAGGTCGAATCTGCATGATGGGGCCTTTCTCACGGTAAATTTTGCCGCTGTCCCCGGCGATTTGCCGGTTTTTGCGGGGGTATCCCATGGGGGTGAGCCTAAACAGCAGAAAGCATGCCCGCAGCCCTGACCTGCCGTCGGCGGTCAGCTGGGCGAACAAGACGAAGCCGCGCATACTGCAGGTTTCTCTGAAGTAGGCCTGGATCTCGCCGTGACGTTGCGCAAAATCATCCATATCGACTGTGACTGCTTTTTTGCGGCGGTGGAAATGCGCGACCACCCGGCCTGGCGGGACATTCCGCTGGCAGTAGGGGGTGCCGCCGATGCGCGTGGGGTGATTGCCACCTGCAATTACCCGGCCCGCCAGTTTGGCGTGCATTCGGCCATGCCGTCAGCACAAGCGCTCAAGCGTTGCCCACAGCTGAAAATCGTGCCCGGCGACATGCCGCGCTACCGTGAGGCGTCGCTGGCGGTGCGGGCAATCTTTGCCCGCTTTACCGATCTGGTTGAACCGGTGTCGCTGGATGAAGCGTATCTGGATGTCACCGGCCAGCCGCATTGCCAGGGCAGCGCCACGCGCATGGCCGAGGCAATCCGGGCGGCCATTCGCCATGAAGTGGGCATTACCGCATCAGCCGGCATTGGCCCGAACAAGATGCTGGCCAAGATTGCCAGCGACTGGAACAAGCCGGACGGCCAGTGGCTGATTCGCCCGCAGGAGGTGGCGGCATTCATGCCCGGCCTGCCCGTGCAGCGGCTCAACGGCGTGGGCCCGGCCACCGCCGCCCGACTGGCGGCGCTGGGGGTAAGCGACTGCGCCGGACTGCAAACCCTGACGCGCGATGCGCTGATCCAGCAGTTTGGCCGCTTTGGCGAGCGGCTTTACCACATGGCGCGCGGCGAAGACGACCGCCCGGTGCGCAGCGAACGCGTGCGCCAGTCGCTCAGCGTGGAGCGCACCTATCCGCAGGATCTGCCTGACCTGGCTGCCTGTCAGGCGCGCCTGCCCGACCTGCTGGACGCCCTGCAGGCGCGCCTGAGCAACTGGCTGGCCAGTGGTGGCCAGTTTCGCGGCGCGTGGGTGAAAGTGCGGTTTGCCGATTTTCGCCAGACTACCGTCGAAGATGCACAGGCCATGCTCAGCCTGTCCGCGCTGTCCGGCCTGTTGCAGCAGGCGCTGGCGCGCGGTGCTCAGCCGGTGCGCTTGCTTGGCGTGGGCGTGCGCCTGAGCGCCCCCACGACGCATCCTCAGCAGCTGGAATTGTTTGCTGCGCAGGGCTGATCCCGCCTGCCCACGTGTCACCCTGCGTAAAAACGCCCCACCTGGCCGTTGGCCGTCCACTTTCTGCGTGATTCAGCCATCGTTGGCTTGTCGGAACAGCATGCGTCTGCTAATACGTATAAATACGGTATTGTATTTATCCATTTTCTTCTACGTGCATGCCATAACCCCCTGCATCCTCCTGCCATCAGGCGTGATGCCAAACAATGTGAGTCCTGTAATGAATATCGCCAAGCGCATGATTTTGCTGATTTGTCTTTCTGCGGCTGGCTTGCTGGCCATTGGGCTGGTGGGCCTGTTTCAGATGAATACCATCCATGAACAGCTGGATGAAACCGGCACAAATGTGGTGCCCAGCCTGATCAAACTGGCTGAAGCTGAAAACACCTTCATGTCCTTGCGCACCCAGGTGCTGTATCACCTGCTGATGGAAGACACCGCCAGCCTGGCCGAACAGGATCGCACGCTGGAACACACCCGGCAGCAGCTGGAAACGGCACTGAATGGCTACCAGGCCTTTGTTTCCGACGCCAAGGATCAGCAGTACCTGAACGACAGCAAGGCATTGCTGGCCAAGTACCTGGCCGAGACAGCGCCGTTTCTGGCCAAATCCCGGCTGAACCACAAGCAGGAAGCCGTCAGCCAGATGCGCGCCAGTCAGGCAATGCCGTTGGCCCTGCAGCTGAGCAAAAACCTGAAAAACCACATCGACTACAATAACAGCCTGGCCCAACAGCAGATGCAAGTGGCCAGGCGGGCTTACCAGCAGGCCATCATCGAAGTGATCGTGCTGATGCTGGTCACGGGTCTGGGCACGATACTGCTGGGCTGGCAAACCTACCGTTACACATTAAATCATCTGCATAAACTGATTGATGCATTTACCCACATTGAAAAAAACCTGGATTTCACCCACCGGCTGCAACAACTGGGCAACGATGAAGTTTCCACCGTGGGTAGCGCATTCAACCGCTTGCTGGACAAGCTGCAAAACAGCTTTCGCTCGATTACCACTCAAGTACAGTCGGTTTCCAGCGTAGCAGAAAAAATGTCGGCTGCCTCGGCACAGATGAGCAGTGCCTCCAGAATGCAAAGCGAATCCGCTGCCAGCATGGCGGCCACCATGGAGCAGATGACGGTCAGCATCAACCATGTGGCCGATCGTGCCAGCGAAGCCGATCAGTTGTCCTGTCAGTCTGGCTCGCTGGCCAGCGCCGGCACCCAGGGGATTGAAACCACGGTAAAAAGCATTAACCACATTGCCCAGACCGTGCGTGAGGCGTCCAGCCATATCAGCCAGCTGGAACACAATAGCGAGCGGGTGAGCAGTGTGGTGGCGGTGATCAAGGATGTGGCCGAGCAGACCAATCTGCTGGCGTTGAACGCGGCGATTGAAGCCGCCCGCGCTGGCGAGCAAGGCCGTGGCTTTGCCGTGGTGGCCGATGAAGTGCGCAAGCTGGCCGAACGCACCAGCCAGTCCACCCGGGAAATTTCGCAAACCATCAGCGACATGCAGCAGGGCGCGCAACTGGCAGTGTCCAGCATCCGCACCGTGGTAGGCCAGGTGGAAAGCGGCGTTTCGCATGCCGAACAGGCCAACCAGACCATCCAGGCCATGGGCGACAGCGCGGGTGAGACGGTCTCCATGGTGGCCGATATCAGCAAGGCCATCCGCGAACAAAGCAGCGCCAGCACCAGCATTGCCCAGCAGGTGGAAACCATTGCGCAGATGGCCGAAGAAAACAGTGCCGCGTCGCAATCCACCACCAACACCGCCCAGCAACTGGCCCGGCTGTCGGCGGTGATGTTCCAGGAAGTCAGTCAGTATCGGGTGTAGGGGGTGAGGGTGATGGTTTCAAGGCGGGTGGCCGCATCATGCGGGTCGTGGTGACACCGCCTGCGGCTACATCCTGAAACGCTCCACCTGGTTTTTCAGTGCCACGGCAATGCCATTCAGGTGTGCGGCGTTGATGGCGGACTGGCGGATGGTTTCACTGGTTTCTTCCACCATACCAGCCACCCGCTGCACCTGGCCGGCAATGGCGTGGCTGGTGCTGGTTTGCGCCTGAGTGGCGGCGGCAATGTCTTCCACCCGCTGCACGGTGCGCGCGGCACCGTCGCGGATGGCTTGCAGGGCGTCGGCAGCCTGGTTGGCCAGGGTTTCGCCGTCGCTCACTTCTGGCAGGGCGGCATCCATGGCCGACACAGCAGCGTCGGTGTCGTGCTGAATGGCGCTGATCAGGCTTTCGATTTCCACCGTGGCCCCGGCGGTGCGTTCGGCCAGCTTGCGCACTTCATCGGCCACCACGGCAAACCCCCGTCCTTGCTCGCCAGCGCGGGCGGCTTCAATCGCGGCGTTCAGCGCCAGCAGGTTGGTCTGGTCGGCAATGTCCTTGATGGCCGAGGTCATGGCGGCAATCTTGTCGGCGCGGGCGTCAAGCACGCGAATTTTGGCCGAGGCGTCGCTCACCGTGGTGGAAATGCCCACCATGCGGGCGGCGGCGCTTTGCACCAGCTGAACGCCCTGCTGCGACAGGCGCAGCGCCTGGTCGGCGTCGTCGCGGCTGGCCTGGGCGGTGCGGGCAATCTGGCCGGCGCTGTCGATAAAGGCGTTGACGCTGTCGGTCAGCGCGCTGGCGGCATGGGCTTCCTGCTGGGCGGCGTCGGCCATGCTGGCCGAGGCGCGGCTGGTTTCGTCACCGTCCAGCGCCAGTTCCACCGCCTGTTTGTCGATGGCTTCCAGCAACGCGCGCAGCGCCTGCACCATATCATTGAGCGTGGCCAGCAGGCTGCCGGCAGGTGCCTGGATATGCACGGTCAGATCGCCATCAGCCACCCGGCGCATCATTTGCCGGGCAGCACGCGGCTCGCCACCCAGCTCGCGCGACAGGCTGGCCAGCAGGCGCTGAATCAGCACCATGGCCACCAGCAGGCTGACGGCACCCAGCGCCAGCACCACTTTGACGGCGTGGTCGGCGTCGGCCAGGGTGCGGGTTTTCACCTGTTCGGCCAGCTTGCGTTGCTCGCCCAGCGCCGCCAGCAGCTGCTTGCGCAAGGCCCGCCAGGCCGGGGTTTCGCTGCTGTTGAGCAGCTGGATGGCGGCGGCGCTGTCCTGTCCGGCCAGCTTGCGCACCTGATCCAGCGCCAGCCGGCGCTGCTGCTGTTGCTGGGCCAGGCTTTGCCACAGCTTGTCCTGTTCCGGGCTGGTGCGGCGGGCGCTGTCCAGCGCCTGGTCAAACGCGGCCAGCGCGGCGTCCAGATTGCTGTGGCCCTGCGGGTTGCCATGGTCAAGAATCACATTGCGCAAGGCCTGGCCAGACTGCAGCCCCTGGGCGTACATATCGTCCAGCGCCTGCAGGGTTTTCAGGTCGCGGTCAACAAACTGGCTGGTGTTGTGCTGGGTGGCCAGCAGGGCAAACGATGCGTAGCCCAAGCCAATAAAGGCCAGCACCAGCGCGCCGGCCACCATCAGCATGATGCGAAGGCGAAAGGTCATGAAGAAGTTCCGTTGGTGAGCGAAGCCATCACGTGCGCCAACAGCCTGGCACCGTAAAATTAAGGCAAAGTGATAGTGTACGTGAACTGTCTTGGCCACATGATGAAGATGGGTATTTCTACGGTAAAAAGCCACACCGGCCAGCAAGGCGGGGTGTGGCCATGGCACCAGACAGATGAAGATCAGTGTGCTGAACGCACCACCAGCACCGGCAGGTGGCTTTCCCGCATCACATACTCGGCCACGCTGCCCAGTAGCGCATGGCGCAGGCCATGGCGGCCATGGGTGCCCATCACAATCAGGTCGGCATCAATTTCTTTGGCATGCACCAGCAAGGCGTGGGCAATGTCCTTGCCGCCTTCCCAGCAATGGCGCACTGCCGGATGTACCGGCCCGGTGTGGCTGGCCGCCTGCGCCAGCGCCGGGGCCAGAATGGCCTCACCCTGGGCATCGGCCTGGGTGGTCAGCCGGCTGGTGTCGTGGCTGCGTGGCTCGTCCACTGCCACTTCCAGCAGGTTGATCACGGTCACCAGATGCAGCTCGGCCTGGTGAATGCCGGCCAGTTTCAGGGCTTCGTCCAGCGCACGCGGGGTGCTGTGGCTGTTATCGATGGCCACCAGAATGCGTTGATACATAAGAACAACTCCTGTGCGGACGGGCCAGGGCCGGCGTCCGCAAAATCACGGCAAAAGGGGCAGGCAGCGCAACGGAGTGCCTCAGGCAAACGTTTCATCCGGGGCCAGATAGCGCCATTGCCCCGGCGGCAGGTCTCCCAGCATCACCTTGCCAATGCGGATGCGCTTGAGGCCCACCACGCGCAGGCCCACCAGGTCGCACATGCGGCGAATCTGGCGCTTTTTGCCTTCGCGCAAGATAAAACGCAACTGGTCTTCGTTCTGCCACCAGACCTTGGCCGGGCGCAGGCGCTGGCCATCCAGCACCAGGCCATGGTTCAACCGGGCCAGATCTTGTGCCGACAAGCTGCCGCTGACCCGCACCAGATATTCTTTTTCGACATCGGAATGCTCGCCGATCAGGGTTTTGGCCACCCGGCCATCCTGGGTCAGCACCAAGAGGCCGGTGGAGTCGATGTCCAGCCGCCCGGCGGGTGCCAGCCCGCGCAGGTGTTCACGCTGAAAGCGCTGTGGCGCGTGATCGCCGGCCCAGCGCCGTTCCGGCACCACCAGCGTGACCGCCGGTGCATAGCCTTTTTCGGCCTGGCCAGACACATACCCCATGGGCTTGTGCAGCAGAATCGTCACCCGGTCATCCTGTGCACCGCTGGCCTGACGCGACAGCTCGATGCGGGCGTCAGGCGTCACCTTCATGCCCAGCACGGCCAGCTCGCCATCCACCTTGACCCAGCCCCGTTCAATATAGCTGTCGGCCTCGCGGCGGGAACACAGGCCACGATCAGCCATCAGTTTGGACAAACGCAACACAGTGGGCTCGGACATACACGGGTCTTTCAGGCAAAACGCCATTGTAACGCAGCCGGGCCAGCATACCGATGGGCGCAGCACCGCCCTGGCCACCGCACGGGGTGAAAAATTTCTGCTGGCCCGCACAATCACACTGGCAAGGTGCTTCACCATGACATACCATGCAAAGCGTGTATGCAAAACACCAAAAAAATCAAACGATTATTTTATTTGTCCTTCCCTTCCGGAGCACTTGCCATGCTGAATCGACTGAGTATCCGTGTGCGCCTGGCCATTCTGGCTGTCATGGCATCGCTGGCGCTGGTGGCGCTGGGCGGCATCAATTACTGGCAAACCCGGCAGCTCACCCGTGCACTGGAACAGGCCACCCTCAGCCAGGGCAAGATCCGCAATCAGGGTGAAGCCGACATGATGCACGACGCCATACGTGGCGATGTGCTGGAAATGTACTACCAGGCCAACCAGCCAGACGCCCCCCCCGCTGCCCTGCAGGAAGTGCGTCAGTCGCTAAGCGAACACAGCAAAACCCTGCGCGAGCGGGTGGCCAGCACCGCCAGCCTGCCGATGAGCGCGCAGGAGCGCAAGGAGCTGGATGCCCTGCGCCCCGACCTGGACGCCTATGTGCGCGAAGCCGAGCACACCCTGGACATTCTGGCGCGCAAGGGCGACGCCAAGGCGGCGTTTGTCGCATTCTCGCAGCGCTTTGACGCGCTGGAAAAAAGCATGGGCGCATTCAGCACCACACTGGAGCGCACCAGCCAGGTGGAGCAGGACGCCGCCCGTGAAGTGGCCGAACATACCGGGCAAAGCCTGCTGCTGGCGCTGCTGGCGTGCATGGCCAGCCTGATTTGTCTGGATATCCTGATTGGCCGCAGCATCACCCGCTCGCTGGATGGCATCCGCCAGTTTCTGGCCGGGCTGGGCAATCGTCTGGATCAGCGCCTGCACAGCCAGGGCAAGGATGAAGTGGCCGACATTGCCCATGCCATCGACCATATGCTCGACAAGCAGGCTGACACCATCCGCCTGATACAGCATGCCGCCGACACCCTGCGCCAGGCCTCTGGGGCGGTGTCCAGCCAGTCACAAACCGCCAATGCCCGTGGCCGCGACATCGGCCAGACCATGGCCGGGCTGACCGCTGCCACCGAGCAGATGCGCGCCGGCATTGCCGCCATGGCCCACGCCATTGCCGGCCATGCCCAGGTGGTGGCCCAGGCCAACCAGGCCAACCACAGCGCCGAAGCCGCCATGCTGGCCTCGCGCGATTCCGGCAGCGAGCTGGTCAGCGCCACCCGCAATCTGGCGGGGATGATGACCGAGCTGAATCAGGCGGTGGGGCGGATTGGCGAAGTGGCCAGGGTCATCAGCGACATTGCCGACCAGACCAACTTGCTGGCGCTGAATGCCGCGATTGAAGCCGCCCGCGCTGGCGAGCAAGGCCGGGGCTTTGCCGTGGTGGCCGACGAGGTCCGCAAGCTGGCCGAGCGCACCACCAGCAGCACCGGCGATATCACCCAGATCATCCAGACCATCCGGGTATCCACCGACCATGCCGCCCAGTCGATGTCGGCGCTGTCCGGGCAGGTGGAAGACGGCATGAGCGCGCTGGACCAGGCGCGTCAGGCGCAGGAAACCATCACCTGCCATATGCGCGACATTCATCAGGTGGCCGATGAAGTGGCCGGCACCACCCGCCAGCAGGCCGCCGCCATGGACGACACCGCCCAGGGCATGAGCCAGATTCAGAGCAGCCTGGCGGTGTTGCAGCAAGTGGTGGAGCAGCTTGACCAATCCGCCGGGGTGCTGGCCGGTGAAGCCAGCCAGCTGGCCAGCCATGCCGGCACCTTCCAGACCGGGCGTACCGAACGCGGCAGCGCACCGGCCAGCTTGCGCCCAGCCAGCGTGCGTATCTGAAGCCGGGGGGTCAGGCGGGTATAATGGCCAGCGTCTGTTAACCTGCCGTGAGCCGCCATGACCCTGCCCGCCCCCCATCCCCGCGTGGAAATCCGCTATTGCACCCAGTGCCGCTGGCTGCTACGTGCTGCCTGGATGGCGCAGGAATTGCTCACCACCTTTGACGGCGACCTGGGCGAGGTGGCGTTGATTCCCGCCACCGGCGGGCTGTTCAGCGTGCATCTGGATGGTGTGCTACTGTGGGACCGCAAAACCGAAGACGGTTTTCCCGACATCAAGCTGCTGAAACAAAAGGTGCGCGACCAGATCGACCCGACACGTTCGCTTGGGCACAGCGACCGGCCAGGGCATCTACCGGCCTGATTCGGCCCGCTCGCCCATTGCCGGCACCGCTCATATGAAAACCCCCAACCCGGCAGATCCCGCTGCGGTGTTGGGGGTTGGGTTTTTGTCGCCCAAGGCGGCGACAGCTGGCTGGCGTGAGCGTTACACCACAAAGCGGCTGGCGGTGTCGCGCAGCGAGCTGGCCAGTTCTTCCAGACGCTGGGCCGAGCTGGCGCTTTCGCGGGTGGCGGCGCTGTTTTCTTCGGCCATGCGCGCAATCAGCTCAACATTGCCCGACAGCACATTGGTGGCGTCGCGCTGCTGGTTGAGCACTTCGGCAATGCTGCCCACCGAATCGGTGGCGGCGGCCAGGCCGTTGTAGATTTCACCCATGGCCTGGCTGGCACCATTGGCCTGCTCCACCCCGCGTCCCACCTGGCTGGCCGCACTGGCCATGCCGCTGACCGCGCCGGAAGCGCTGTCCTGCACTTGCTGGATCATGCCGGCAATTTCGCTGGTGGCCACGGCGGTACGTTCGGCCAGCTTGCGCACTTCATCGGCCACCACGGCAAAGCCGCGCCCTTGCTCACCGGCGCGGGCAGCCTCAATGGCGGCGTTGAGCGCCAGCAGGTTGGTCTGGTCGGCAATTTCACGAATCACCGCCACAATGCCGGAAATCTGCTGTGATTTCTCGGCCATGGCATGAATGCCGGACGACGCTTCCTGCACCAGCGAGGCAATCGACTGCATTTCATCGGCGGTGCTGCTGATGGCTTCGCGGCCAGCGTGCGAGCGGGTGCTAGCGTCGCGGGCAATCTGCTTGGTGGTGGTGGCGTTTTCGCTGACGCCAGAAATGCCCGTGGACAGGGTTTCCACTGCCAGCGCCATCGACGAGGCCGATTCGGCCTGTTCCATCGAGCGCGACGCCACTTGCGACGAGGCGACCGATACCTGCTGGGCGGCAGCGGCCACTTCCAGCGAGTTTTGCTGGATATTGCCAATCACTTCACGCAGGCCGTCGCGCATTTGCGCCAGGTCGGCCAGCAGGCTGTTACGGTCGCCGGGTTTGACTGGCACATGCGCCGACAGGTCGCCCTTGGCAATCTTGCGCATCACTTCGCTGGCGGTGTGCGGCTCGCCACCCAGTGGCACGGTCACGCTGCGCACAATCCAGAAACCGGTAAAGCACGCCACCACGCACGAGCCCAGGGTCACGCTGAACAGCAGCACGCGCAGAGTGTTGGCAGCGGTTTCAGCGGTGGAGGCATTGGCGTCAAAATGCTGGTTTTGCTGGTCGACCAGGTCTTCCAGTTTTTTCATGTACGCCACCAGCGGGCCGGGTGCTTCGGTCTTGAAAATGGTGTGGCCTTCTTCAAACTTGCCTTCTTCAAACAGTTTGAAGGCTTTGAAGTACACATCGGTGTAGGCCTTGCGCTTGGCCACCAGGTCAGCCAGAAATTCCTTTTCGGCAGGCTCGGTCATCAAGGTGGCCAGTTTTTCAAAATTCTTGGTGATACGGCCACGCTGTCCCGGAAACTTGGCCTTGACCTCGGGCAGCAGCGCCGGATTGTCAAACATCAGGAACATGCCGTTGTTGAACTGGTTGGCAATGTAGATGATGTCGGCGGCGGCGCGGGCACGCTCCCAGTCTTTGTCCACCATTTGTTTCATGGTGCTCTGGCTTTGTGTCAGCCCGTAAACGCCCAACGCGGCGGTAACCAGCAATGAAAGCACCATCATGCCAATACCAAGCATTAGCCTGGCAGATAGAGTCATGCGTCCCATGGTGAGAATCTCCGGTAAAGTCTCAAAGAAATAGGCGTGAAATAGTAGGTATATATACGTAGTTCCTGTGCTGACAGGTCTACTTTTTTCATTTTTGTGGGGATTGTAACATCACCATAGCACATGTTGCGTTGCAACAAAAGCGGCTTAAGCCCTGTGCGCCACAGAAAAAATCCAGTGAATTTACAGATGCTTGCGCGCCAGGATAAAGAACTCGCGGTTACCATCACCGCCGGCAATCGGACTATGCATCCATCCTGTACAGTGCAAACCCAATTCGGAAACGAGCGCACGCATGCGTTTTTCCACATCGGCATACAAGGCAGGATTCTTGACCAGGCCACCCCGGCCAATGCCCGCCCGGCCCACTTCAAACTGGGGTTTGACCAGGTGCAGCAGATGCCCCCCCGGCTGCAACAACGGCACCAGCGGCGGCAGCGTCAGCGTCAGGGAAATAAACGACACATCGCCCACAATCAGGGAAAATGCTTCGCCCTGATTGGCCGCCCGCAGCGCGGCCTCATCCGGTGCTCGGGCATTCACGCCTTCAAACAGGGTGACTCTCGGGTCGGCCTGCAAACGCGGATGCAACTGGCCATGGCCCACGTCGATTCCCACCACCCGGGCCACGCCGGCCTGCAGCAGGCAATCGGTAAAGCCGCCAGTGGAAATTCCCACGTCCAGCGCGCAAAGCCCCTCTACGGCCAGCCCGCTTTCTGCCAGCGCACCCGCCAGCTTGAGCCCGCCACGTGAGACAAAGCGATCGTCGGCATGCGCTTCCACGTACAAGGGGGTGTCGTCATCCAGCCGGGCGCTGGGCTTGCTGACACGCTGGCGCGGCTCGCCCTGATACACCCGCCCGGCATCGATCAGGTGTTGCGCCACCGTTCGGGACGCCGCCAGCCCACGGCTGACCAGCAGGAGATCCACCCGCGCCATAAAAACCTTACCAAATGAGAATTGTTTCAAACCACGCCAGACCCGGCAGCCTTGTGCCCAGAAGCAAGGCCTGCGCATGGCCAATCAGCCACAAAGCCATGGCCACTGGGGCCAGAAGGCCGGACAAGACACGCAGCCTGACTGCGTGGGGGAAGGCGAAAACGCCGTTATTGGAGCATGCTACGTAGATTTACGCAAGGTAAAACCGGGCCAAATGGGCCTGGGTTTGCGCCACTGCCACAGCCAGGCCACACCGGGCGGGCTGTGGTGTGGCAATCCTGCCACGCTCAGGTTACAAATGCGCACGCACGGCAGCATCCAGCTGGGCTTCGCTGACTTTTCCGCTCAAGCGGGCAACAATATTGCCGCTTTTGTCCAGAATCAAGGTAAACGGCAGGCCGCCCAGTTGATTGCCCGCTGCGCGCATCAGGTTCAGCGCACCACTGTCGGCCAGCAGCACCGGGTAGCGGATATTGAACTGCTGAACAAAATTGCGCACCGCCACCTTGTCGTCAATGGCGACACCCACCACCGCCAGCGGCGCGGCACCATAGCGGTCGGCGTACTGGTTGAGCAGAGGCATTTCTTCGCGGCATGGCGCGCACCAGGTGGCCCAAAAATTCATCACCACCACCTTGCCGCTCCAGGCCTTGCTCAGCGCCCGGGGTTTGCCGCTCATATCCGGGTAGCTCACCCCGTCCAGCGCCGAGGCGGCCTGGGCGGCACCCGCCAGCGTCAGCAGCATGGCGCTGCCCAGCGCCAACAGGCTGCGGCGATTGATTGTGTATGACATTCCTGCTCCTTCCAGTCAAAATCCCGGCATTGCGCATGACCTGCCTGGCTGGCAGTGGCCGCGCGACGCTATATATAAGGAAAACCCATGTCCGTTCTTGTTTGCGGCTCACTGGCCTACGACACCCTGCTGCACTTTGAGGGCGCGTTCAGCGACCATCTGCTGCCCGACCAGCTGCACAAACTGTCGGTGTGTTTCAAGGTGCCACGCCTGCGCCGCGAGTTTGGCGGCTGCGCCGGCAATATTGCCTACACCCTGCAGGCGCTGGGTACCCCGCTACGCATTCTGGCCAGCGTGGGCGAAGACTTCGCCCCGTACCAGGCCCATCTGGACGCCCTGGGGGTGGACTCCGGGCTGGTGCGCACAGTTCCGGGCCAGTATACCGCGCAATGTTTCATCACCTCCGACCAGGCGGATAACCAGATTACCGCCTTCCATCCGGGGGCCATGGACAATCCCCCCGCTGCGCACCCGGCAGACGCCGGCCCGCTTCAACTGGCCATCCTCGCGCCTGGCGGCCCGGCGACCACCTGCCAGCTGGCGGCAGAACTGAGCGCATTGGGCGTGCCGTTCATGTTCGACCCCGGCCAGGAGCTGCCGCTGTTCGAGCAAGATGCCCTGCTGGCGCTGATTGCGCAGGCACGCTGGCTGGCGCTGAATGACTACGAATCCGAACTTCTCTGCCAGCGCACCGGTCTGAGCGTGGCCGAACTGGCCAGCCAGGTGGCCGGGCTGGTGATTACCCGGGGCGGCCAGGGGTCGGATCTGTACGCCGACGGCCAGCATTGGCACGTGCCGGTGGCGCAGGCCGACGCGATTGTCGATCCCACGGGCTGCGGTGATGCCTACCGTGCCGGGCTGTTGTATGGCCTGGCGCAGGGCTGGTGCTGGCTGGATTGTGGCCGGCTGGCCAGTGTGCTGGGTGCCATCAAGATTGCCAGCCGGGGTGGGCAGAACCACCCGCTGGCCCCAGACGCCATCCGGCAGCGCTATGTCGCCGCGTTTGGCGTGGCATGCCCGCTGTAATCGCCATGGCGGGTGATCAACACCGGGCAGTGGATTTTCTGTCTGCTGCTTGAAAAACCCGCCGGACTCCGCCATCTAGCCAGGATGTTTCCTGCAGTCAGGCCGGCGATCCCGTGCGCTGCCGGAAAAATCGCAAACTTTGTGTGCTAGAACGGCTGGGCCGGGCCGCCTGTATGGGCGTCCGGCCAACTGTTTTTTTGCCGCCACCGAGAAAGGCACATCATGCCCGTTCCTTGCCTGACCACCGCCCTGACCGGCCCGCTTAAAGATCTGGAAACCCGTATCCTGTCGGCCCAGCCGCAGATCGAGCACTGGTTTCGCAGCCAGTGGACACAGTACACCCCGCCGTTTTACGGCTCGGTGGATTTGCGCAACAGCGGCTTCAAGCTGGCGCCGGTGGACATGAACCTGTTTCCCGGCGGCTTTAATAATCTGAGCACGGATTTTCTGCCGCTGGCGGTGCAGGCCACGCAAAGCGCGCTGGAAAAAATCTGCCCCGAGGCACGCAGCGTGCTGCTGGTGCCGGAAAACCACACCCGCAACACGTTTTATCTGCGCAATGTGGCCGCGCTCAAGCAGATTCTGGAGCTGGCCGGGCTGAAAGTGCGCCTGGGCAGCCTGTCGCCTGATATCACTGCCCCCACCGTGCTGGAACTGGGCGATGGTGAAACCCTGACGGTGGAGCCGATTGTCCGCCATGGCCACCGGGTCAGCCTGGGTGATGATTTCAACCCCTGCGTGGTGCTGCTGAACAACGACCTGTCCGCCGGCCTGCCCGATCTGCTGAAACACCTGGACCAAGCGGTGCTGCCGCCGCTGCATGGTGGCTGGGCCGTGCGCCGCAAGAGCAACCACTTTGCCGCCTACGACCAGGTGGCCGACGATTTTGCCCAGTTGATCGGGATTGATCCGTGGTTTATCAACCCGCTGTTCCGCTCGTGCAAGGGGCTGGACTTCCACGAGCGCCAGGGCGAAGAACAACTGGCCGACGTGGTGGATGGCCTGCTCACCCGGATTGGCGAGAAATATCGTGAACACAAGATTGACGCCAAACCGTTTGTGATTGTCAAAGCGGACGCAGGCACTTATGGCATGGGCATCATGAGTGTCAAGGACGCCCGCGAGGTGATCGGGCTGAACCGCAAGCAGCGCAACAAGATGGCGGTAATCAAGGAAGGCCAGGAAGTCAGCGAGGTGATCGTGCAGGAAGGGGTGTACACCTTCGAGCAGGTCAATGAAGCGGTGGCCGAACCGGTGGTGTACATGATTGACCGCTACGTGGTGGGCGGTTTTTACCGGGTACACACCGGGCGTGGCGTGGACGAAAACCTCAACGCACCTGGCATGCACTTTGTGCCGCTGTCGTTTGAAACTGCCTGCCTGCCCGACCGCAAAGGTGAGCCAGACTGCCCGCCCAACCGCTTTTACGCCTATGGCGTGGTGTCGCGGCTGGCGCTGCTGGCGGGTGCGGTTGAACTGGATGCCACTGACCCCTTGCGCGACTGACGCGCTGGAGCCCTGTTATGCGAATTGCCTTTATTGCCGACCCGCTGGCGTCGTTCAAAATCTACAAAGACTCAACCTTTGCCATGATGGAAGAGGCCAGCCGGCGCGGCCACGCGCTGTACGCGCTGCAAGCCGACGACCTCTACGTGGCCGCCGGCCAGGTCCGCGCCCAGGTCAGCCCGATCACGCTGACCGGCCAGGCCGACGCCTGGTTTGTCCGTGGCGCACCCAGCGACTGCGCCTTGAACGAATTCGATGCCGTGCTGATGCGCAAGGACCCGCCGTTTGACGCGCAATACCTGTACGCCACCCACTTGCTGTCGCTGGCCGAAAGCCAGGGCGCGCGCGTGTTCAACCGTGGCCAGGCCCTGCGCGATTACAACGAAAAACTGGCCATCCTGAAGTTTCCTGAATGGACCGCACCCACGCTGGTCAGCCAGCAGCCGGCCATCTTGCGCGCCTTTGTCGCCGAGCAGGGCGACACCATCCTCAAGCCGCTGGACAGCATGGGCGGCGACGGGATTTTCCGCGTCAGCCCGCACGACCCCAATCTGTCGGTGATTCTGGAAACCATGACCGAGCGTGGCCAGCGCACCATCATGGCCCAGCGCTACCTGCCGGAAATTGTCGATGGCGACAAGCGTGTGCTGCTGATTGACGGCGAGCCGGTGCCGTACTGCCTGGCGCGCATTCCGCAGCCGGGCGAAACCCGTGGCAACCTGGCGGCCGGGGGCCGTGGCGAAGCCCGCCCGCTGACCGCACGCGACCGCGCCATTGCCGAGGCACTGGGCCCGCGCCTGAAAGCCGAAGGGCTGCTGCTGGTGGGGCTGGATGTGATTGGCGAGCGGCTGACCGAAGTGAATGTCACCAGCCCGACCTGCTTTCGGGAAATCATGGACCAAACCGGCTGCAATGTGGCCGGCCTGCTGCTGGATGCGCTGGAGCGCCAATGTGTTGCTTGAAGATATCGGGAATGATGGCGGCACTGGCCTTGCTGGGCAGCCTGTTGCTGAGCGGCTGCGAGCAAGGCCCCACATTATGGCAGCAGGAAAGCTATGTGTTTGGCACCCGGGTGCAGATCACCACGGCTGATGTGCCGGAGTCCGTGGCCCGCCCGGTGGTCAGCGCCGCGCTGGCGGATCTGGACCGCTGGCATGTGCGTCTGCATGCCTGGCGTGACGACAGCGAGCTGACCCGGATCAACCGGGCGCTGGCTCAAGATCAATGGACACGCACCGACCCGGAAGTGTTTGCCCTGCTGCGCCAGGCTCAGCAGATGTCCTCTGCCGCCGAGGGGCTGTTCAACCCGGCCATCGGCCAGCTGGTGGCATTATGGGGTTTTCATGCCGACAGCTTTGCTCCGATTACGCCGGATCCGGCGGCCCTGCGCCGGCTGATTGCCAGCGCCCCACAAATGAGCGATGTGCAGCTAGATGGGGGACAGGTGCGCAGTCGTAACCGCAATGTCTCGTTCGATCTGGGCGGCATGGCCAAAGGCTGGGCGCTGGACCGGGTGGCCGAGCGCCTGCGCGAAGCGGGCATTAAGTCTGCCTTAATCAATATCGGCGGTAATATCCTGGCGCTGGGCAGCAAGGGCGATGAACCGTGGAAAGTGGGCCTGCAGGCCCCCAGGGACAACCAGGCCATGGCGGTGATTGTGCTGCGCGATGGCGAGGCGCTGGGCACGTCGGGCGATTATCAGCGCTATTTCGAGCTCAATGGCGTGCGTTACTGCCATTTGATTGACCCGCGCACCGGTAGCGCCGCCTGCCAGCGTCAGGCCGCCACCGTACTGGTGGAAAACGGCCTGGATGCCGGCCTGCGCTCCGATGTGGCCAGCAAGCCGCTGTTTTTTGCCCCGCGCACCGACACCGCCCGGCTGGCTGCCCGCTTTGACATCCGCGATGTCATGCTGGTGGAAACCGACGGCCACGCCTGGCTGAGCCCGCGCATGCATCAGCGCGTGCAATGGCTGCAACGTCCGGCCAAGGTGGACACCCTGAGTGGGTTTCCCTCCTGACCGCTTTTTTTGAGATGACAGTGTGACCCCACCGACTGAAAGCCCATTCAAGGGCAAAACCGGCCTGCGCCGGCTGATCAATGCACTGGGCTACTCGCTGGACGGCCTGCGCGCCGCCTTCCGCCACGAAGCCGCCTTCCGGCAGCTCAGCCTGCTGGCCGCGCTATTGCTGCCGCTGGCGCTCTGGCTGCCGGTCACTCCGGTGGAGCGTGCGCTGATGATGGCCGCGCCGCTGGCCACGCTGATTATCGAACTGCTGAATTCTGCCATCGAAGCCGCAGTGGACCATACCTCGCTGGACCGCCATCCCCTGGCCAAGCGCGCCAAGGACATGGGCAGCGCCGCGCAATTGCTCGGGCTGGTCAACCTGGCGGTGGTGTGGGGAGGGATTTTATATGGGCACTGGGCTTAGCAATGCGCGGATTGATGCAGGACAGCACTTTTTCAACAAGCCAAACCCAGTAAAATCAATCACCTGCAAGCTGTTTTTCACAAAAACAGGGGTTCCCCCTGTGTTTTTCTGGGCAGTGACTCAGGACACAATCAGCCACGTTTGACTATTCAGGCGTGGCTGATCGGGACATGGCGGGGTTCAGCGTCGGCGCGGCAGTTCGTTCTGCGCCAGATCATCCCGGCGCAGATACACCACACCGGGAAACACCAGAATATGCTGCTCGGTCAGCGTGGCCACCTGCTCGCTTTCGCCAACAAACTCAAACCAGCAGCGGCTGGAGCGCAAAAACCGGTATACCGGCCAGCCGGAACGGTAAAACATCAGCTCGCGACAGCGAAAATGGTCGAGTGGCAGCAGCGAATGGCTGCGAACCGGCTCGAATAGCATGCTTAATGCATCTTCATCGCCTTCGCCCGCCACCAGCCGTGCCACCCGCTCGCTGTCGGCCAGCCGCGCGCCCCACATCAGGGCCAGCAGGCACACCGGCAGCAGCAGCCAGTCGCCATCCAGCAAAAACAGCACAGCCATTACCCCGGCACCGGTCAGAAAAAACCGGCTATCCCATTGCATGCGGTTCATGATTCACCTCCTTGACGGTGCCTTTGCCCAGGGTCTGGTAGCGGCAACATCTTTTCAGCCTAGTTCATTTTGCGCGCAGCTGAGCGGACAAAAACTGTCAGCCATGCGCACGCGGGGGGTTACTTCCTGAATGAAGGGTAAGCAAAAAACCGGCCCGATCCGCTGCCGGTAGCACAAGCGTGGTAAGCTGCCCGCCTCACCCGGCATGACCCCACTTCGGCCAGGCCAGCGCGATGGCGTCATGACGCCTGTCGGCTGCTGTCGCTGCCGTCTTCCGCTGCACCCATCCTTCCCCTTCTTCTTGTCAAATCAAGCTTTTGCCCCGCTGCTGGCCGGGCAGGACACGACAGGCGGCGCGGCGTTAACAGAAAAGCCCTTCATGCCTGGTTATCAAGTCAAGGTGGAAACCCTGACGATTGGCGGCGCGGAGTATCAGATTCGCTCCCTGCTGGATTTACAACAATTTTCCGACCCCGACGGCGAAGCCGAACGACTGGGCATCTCCTCGGCCACCTGGCCGCTGTTTGGCCTGGTCTGGCCGTCGGCGCAAGTGCTGGCAGCGGCCATGCACACCCAGCCGCTGGAGGGGCGGCGCGTGCTGGAAATTGGCGCTGGCCTGGCGCTGGCCAGCCTGGTGCTGCACCAGCGTGACGCCGATGTCACCGCCAGCGACTGCCACCCACTGGCGGCGCAGTTCATGCGGGAAAACCTGAAACTGAACCAACTGGGGCCAATGGTGTATCAAACTGGCCACTGGGCGGGCAGCAACCCGGCATTGGGGCAGTTTGAGCTGATTATCGGCAGTGATGTGCTGTACGAACGCGACCAGCCGGAGCAACTGGCCGGGTTTATCGATTGCCATTCGTCGGCCAGTGTGGAAGTGATGATTGTTGACCCCGACCGGGGCCAGCGCAGCCGTTTTTGCCAGGCCATGTCCGCGCGCGGCTACCGCCATCACGCCCGCCGCGCCGACTGTCAGCTGCCTGGCGGTCAGGCGTATCGCGGGCGGTTTCTGTATTTTTTGCGTGGCGACGCCAGTACGTCCGACCCGCTGCCGGGCTAAGCCAGCCGCTGGCGTTCGGCTGGCCGAATGGGCGAACGCCGCGCTGTTCGGTTTTCCGTTTTGCCTCTGAGGTAGAAGCTCAGAAATCCGCAAAAAATCAGCCTATTATGAAAATCCATTTGCGCCGGAACACATGGCATCGTTTATGCATTAATCCGCTGCCGCCCAGCCTGATCCTGGCTGAGGCCACCCGCATGCTGCAGGCCCGAGTGGGCCGCGCAATGGCAACGACAAGCGACATAAATTTCCTACAGAGGAACTGTCTGATGATGATCCAAACCCTGCGTCTGACCGTACTGACCGGCGTGCTGTTTTCCGCCGCCGCCCTGGCTGCCGACAAGCCGAATGTGATGATTCTGGCCACGGGCGGCACCATTGCCGGCACCGGTGCCACCTCGACCACCACCGTGGGCTACACCGCCGCCAAAGTGGGCGTGGAACGCCTGATTGAAGCGGTGCCCGAGCTGAAAAACGTGGCCAATGTCAAAGGCGAGCAGGTGTTCCAGATCGCCAGCGAAAACATGACCAACGACCACTGGCTGAAGCTGGGCAAGCGCGTCAATGAACTGCTGGCCCAGCGCGACGTGGACGGCATCGTCATCACCCACGGCACCGACACCCTGGAAGAAACCGCCTACTTCCTCAATCTGACGGTCAAGAGCAAGAAGCCGGTGGTGCTGGTGGGTGCCATGCGCCCGTCCACCGCCATCAGCGCCGATGGTCCGATCAATCTGTATAACGCCGTGGCGCTGGCCAGCAGCCCGGATGCCGCAGGCCGTGGCGTGCTGGTGTCGCTGAACGACCAGATCAACGCCGCCCGCGAAGTGACCAAGAGCAACACCATGACCACCGACACCTTCCGCAGCGCCGACCTGGGCGCGCTGGGCTATATGGTGTCGGGCAAGCCGATGTTCTACCGCGCCACCACCCGCAAGCACACCACCGACAGCGAATTTGACATCAGCAAGCTGAACAAGCTGCCGGCAGTGAATGTGGTGTACAGCTACGCCAATGCCACCCGCATTGCCGTGGACGCTTTTGCTGCCGCTGGCGATGAAGGCATGGTCCACGCCGGCACCGGCAATGGCAGCCTGTCCACCCCGGTGAAGGCCGCGCTGACCGAAGCCCGCAAGAAGGGCATGATTGTGGTGCGCAGCTCGCGCACCGGCACCGGCATCACCGCCCGCAATGGCGAAGCCAACGATGACGAACTGGATTTTGTGGTTGCCGACAACCTGTCGCCGCAAAAAGCCCGCATCCTGCTGATGCTGGGCCTGACCAAAACCCACGACACCAAGGCACTGCAACGCATGTTCATGATGTATTGATTGATGGTCTGACTCTCCCGGTATTCCTCCTGCATCCCTCTCGGGTCTGGGCACAGATGGGGGGCGGCCACAGGCCGAAACAGATGTGCTAACCCAGCCCGATTTTCCTGCCCCGCCGGCTCTCCCCGGCGGGTTTTTTTTGCTGGAACAGGGCTACAGCGCTGCCATCGGCACGGTGTGCCCCCCCGCGCAGTACAATACCGCCCTATTGATTTCCTGATGCTTGCCGACCCCATGCCCACTCACGACCCCTACCTCTGGCTGGAAGACGATTCCGCCGCCACCCGCGCCTGGTGCGCCGAGCAACAGGCGCACACCGCCGCCCAGCTGGATGCCGACCCGCGCTTTGCCGCGCTGGCCGACGAAGTGCTGGAGCATCTGCGCGACGACGAGCGCGTGCCGTTTGTCGAGGCGCATGCCGGCTGGTGGCACCACTTTTTGCAAAGCCCGGCGCATCCACGCGGGGTGTATCGCCGCATTCGCCCCGACGACTACCGCGCCAACCGCGATGCCTGGGAAGTGTTGTTCGATCTGGACGCGCTGGCCGCCGCCGAAGGGGTGGACTGGCATCTGGCCGGAATTGACCATTGCACCGAGCGCCCGGCGCGCTGTTTGCTGTCGCTGTCCGCCGATGGCGGCGACGCTGCCTGCCTGCGCGAATACGACCTGGACGCGCGCGCCTTTGTCGCCGAGGGCTTTCAGCTGCCGCCCGGCAAGCACAGCGTGACCTGGCGTGACCCGGACAGCCTGTACGCCGCCGTGGTGCTGAGCGAGGCCGACGCCACCGCCTCGGGTTACCCACGCGAAGTCAAGCTATGGCAGCGCGGCCAGCCGTTTGCCCAGGCGCACAGCCTGCTGAAGGCCGAGCGCAATGCCCTGGCGGTCAGCGCCTGGCGCATGCTCAACCCGGACGGCGGCGCGCCGGTGGACATCATCGAAGAAGCGCTGAGCTTTTACCGCACCCGCTACTGGCGCGTGCTGCCCGACCTGAGCCGGCAGGCGCTGCCCTTGCCGCCCAAGGTGGACATCGACGGCGTGGTGGCCGGCCAACTGATTGTGCGGCTGAACCAAGCGTGGGGCGAGCTGGACGCCGGTGTGTTGCTGGCGCTGGACTGGCAGGCGCTGTGCGCCGGCGAGATCGACCCACTGCCCTTGTTCACCCCCGGCCCGCGCCAGTCGGTGGATGGCGCGCTGGCCGGGCGCAGCTGTTTGTTTGTGCATGTGCTGGACGAAGGCGTCAGCCAGCTGTGGGTGTTCACCCCCACTGCCGACGGCTGGCAGGCGCAGCGCGCGCCTCTGCCCGGTCAGGGCCAGCTGGAGATGGTGGACCAGCCGTGGCAGAGCAATGTGCTGCTGTTTGGTTACGATGATTTTCTCACTCCGTCCACGCTGTACTGGCTGGATGCCGACGACGCCACGCTGGCACCACAGGCGCTGCGCGGCCAGCCTCCGCGCTTTGCCGCCGAGCAGATGCACGCACAACTGCACCACGCCATCGCCCCGGACGGCGAGCGCATCCCGTATTTTGTCGTGGCCCGCCGCGATGCGCCGCACGATGGCCAGCGCCCGACCCTGCTGTATGGCTACGGTGGTTTTGCCGTGCCGATGACGCCGTTTTACCTGGGCGCGCTGGGGCGGCAGTGGCTGGAACAGGGCGGGGTGTTTGTGCTGAGCTGCATTCGCGGCGGCGGCGAATTTGGCCCGGACTGGCACGAGGCGGCGCTGGCCGAGCGTCGGCAAGTGGCGTTTGATGATTTTCTGGCGATTGCCCGCCAGTTGATCGCCGACGGCCTGACCTGCCCGGCGCGGCTGGGCATTCAGGGCGGCAGCAATGGCGGCCTGTTGGTGGCGGCAGCCATGACCCAGGCACCCGAGCTGTTTGGCGCGGTGGTGTGCGAAGTGCCGCTGACCGACATGCTGCGCTACACCGAACTGTCCGCCGGCCCAAGCTGGATCGACGAATACGGCGACCCGGCGGACCCCGAGCACTACGCCGCGCTGGCGGCCTATTCGCCGTATCAGCGCCTACAAGCCGGCGTGCGTTATCCGGCTACCCTGGTGACCACCTCCAGCAGCGACGACCGCGTGCATCCTGGCCATGCGCGCAAGTTCACCGCCCGCCTGCTGGCGCTGGGTCAGCCGGTGCAGTTGTACCAGTCCGACGCCGGCGGCCACAGCGGCCAGGGTGGCGATATGCGCCAGCTGGCGGCGGAAGTGGCCAGGGTCACGGTGTTTCTGTATCAACAGCTGATGGATGCCGCCTGATGAAAATTGTCATCTGCCCGGATAGCTTCAAGGAAAGCCTGCCGGCCAGCGCCGCCGCCCAGGCAATTGCCGAGGGGGTGCGCGAGGTGTGGCCAGACGCCGACTGCGTGTGTCTGCCGCTGGCCGATGGCGGCGAAGGCACGCTGGATGCGCTGGTCAGCGCCACCGGCGGCCAGCTGTTGACCCGCCAGGTGCAAGGCCCGCTGGGCCAGCCCACCCTGGCGCGCTTTGCCGTGCTGGGCGATGGCAAAACCGCGCTGATTGAAATGGCCGAAGCCGCTGGCTTGCCGCTGTTGTCGCCAGCGCAGTGCGACCCCTTGCGCACCAGCACCTACGGCGTGGGCGAGCTGATGGCCGCCGCGCTGGATCTGGGGGTGACGAGGATTTTGCTTGGCCTGGGCGGCAGCGCCACCCAGGATGGCGGCGCGGGCATGCTGCAGGCGCTGGGCGCACGCCTGCTCGACGCGCAAGGTCAGCCGCTACCGCCGGGTGGCGCGGCACTGCGCCAGCTGGCCCGGCTGCAACTGGATGGCCTCGACCCGCGTCTGGCCAGGGTGACAGTGGAAGTGGCTTGCGATGTGGATCACCCGCTGTGCGGCCCACGCGGTTCCAGTGCGGTGTTTGCCCCGCAAAAAGGTGCCGACGCGGCAGGGGTGGCGCTGCTGGACGCTGCATTGGCGCACTGGGGCGCGCAACTGGCCCAGGCCACAGGCCGCCAGGTGGCCGAGTTGCCCGGCGCGGGGGCAGCGGGTGGCATGGGGGCGGCAGCACTGGCGGTGTTTGCCGCCCGCCTGCGCCCTGGCATCGACTGGGTGATGGACGCCCTCGACTTTAACGCCGCCCTGCACGGGGCCGATTGGGCGATCAGCGGCGAAGGCCGCGCCGATGGCCAGTCGGCGGGCGGCAAGGTGATCAGCGGCGTCGCCCGCCGCACCCAGGCCGCCGGCGTGCCGCTGCTGGTACTGGCCGGCAGCCTGGGCGATGGCTATCAGGCGCTCTACCCGCTGGGCGTGCGCGCCATCCTGCCGATTGTGCCGGGGCCGGTCAGCCTGGCGCAGGCGCTGGACGGTGCGGCGGAGAATCTGCGCCGCACCGCACGGATGGCGGCAGCGGTGTGGGCCAGCGCGGGTGGGGCACACGGGCGGTTGGATTGAGCGGTTGGCTCGTAGTCAGTCACGTTGAAATATAAGGGTTCATACGAGCCAGTTTATGCCAAGCATCTCGATTAATTTATGTTAAAACATAGCCTTACCTTGCTACGGTGAACCACCCTCCGCACTCCACCCCGTCATTCCCGCGCAGGCGGGAATCCAGGGGCATCCACAGCGTGCAGCGGGTGCGTGCGCTCACCACCGCCCCGCCATGCTAAAGCTTCCCACGGCGCACGCTGTGGTGCGGTCTGGGTTCCCGCCTGTGCGGGAACGACAAGTGGGTGAAACTCATGCCAGAAGAGGGCTAGCTGCCGATGGGGGCTCTGGTTTAATTTTTTTAAAACAAAGTCTTACATAGCAAAAGTGAACCGCCCGCCGCACCCCACCCCGTCATTCCCGCGCAGGCGGGAATCCAGAGGCATCCACAGCGTGCAGCAGGTGCGTGCGCTCACCACCGCTCCGCCATGCTAAAGCTTCCCACGGCGCACGCTGTGGTGCGGTCTGGGTTCCCGCCTGCGCGGGAACGACAAGTGGGTGAAACTCATTGCCAGAAGAGGGCTAGCCGCCGATGGGGGCTCTGGTTTAATTTTTTAAAACAGTGAAGTACCCCACCGCGCCCCATCGTGTCATTCCCGCGCAGGCGGGAATCCAGGGGCATCCACAGCGTGCAGCGGGTGCGTGCGCTCACCACCGCCCCGCCATGCTAAAGCTTCCCACGGGGCACGCTGTGGTGCGGTCTGGGTTCCCGCCTGCGCGGGAACGACAAGTGGGTGAAACTCATTGCCAGAAGAGGGCTAGCTGCCGATGAGGGATCCGGTTTAATTTATTTTAAAACAAAGCTTTACATGCAACGGCGAACCACCCGCTGCACCCCACCCCGTCATTCCCGCGCAGGCGGGAATCCAGGGGCATCTACAGCGTGCAGCGGGTGCGTGCGCTCACCACCGCTCCGCCATGCTAAAGCTTCCCACGGCGCACGCTGTGGTGCGGTCTGGGTTTCCGCCTGCGCGGGAACGGCAAGTGGGTGAAACTCATTGCCAGAAGAGGGCTAGCCGCCGATGGGGGCTCTGGTTTAATTTTTTAAAACAGTGAAGTACCCCACCGCGCCCCATCGTGTCATTCCCGCGCAGGCGGGAATCCAGGGGCATCCACAGCGTGTCGCCGTCCCGTTGAAATACCCGTGTGCAGGCGAGCGCGCTGACCTTGGGTATCTGTGCCAATGATCGGTTCATATTCTGACGCCACAGCGCCTTTATTCTTGCCCCCGCCGGACATTCAAGCCCTGTTTGCCCTATCGCCCAATCACCCCGGCTGATTCAAGCCATACTTGCGCACTTTATCGAATAGCGTGGTCTTGGCGATGCCCAGCGCCACGCTGGCCTGGCTGAGGTTGCCGCCGTGGCGTTCCAGCGTATCCCGAATCAGGCTTTTTTCGAAGGCTTCCACCGCTTCGGCCAGGCGTGGGGTGTGGCTGTCTGGTGCGGCACCGGTCTTGCGGAATACCGGCAGGCCCAGCGCATAGCGTTCGGCCACGTTGCGCAGCTCGCGCACATTGCCTGGCCAGTCGTGGCGCAGCAGCGCGGCCAGGGTGGTGGCGTCCAGTTCCGGGCTTTCCCGGTCAAAGCGCAGCGCCGCCTGCTGCAAAAAGTGCTCGAACAGCAGCGGGATGTCTTCGCGCCGTTCGCGCAGCGGTGGCAATTCCAGCGTGACCACATTCAGCCGGTAGTAAAAGTCGCTGCGAAAGCGCCCGTCGCGGCCCATGGCTTCCAGGTCGGATTTGGTGGCGGCGATCACCCGGCAGTCTACGGCCACGGCGCTATTGGAGCCCAGCCGCTCCAGCTGGCGCTCCTGCAGCACGCGCAGCAGCTTGATCTGCATATTGATCGGCATGCTTTCCACTTCATCCAGAAACAGCGAGCCGCCGTGGGCGTATTCGATCTTGCCGATGCGTCGCTTGCCCGCCCCGGTGAAGGCGTGCGCCTCGTGGCCGAAGATTTCGCTTTCGAACAGGTTTTCTGGCAGGCCGCCGCAGTTGAGCGCAACAAATTCTTTGCTGCTGCGTGCTGAAAAATCATGCAGGCAGCGCGCCACCAGCTCTTTGCCGGTGCCGGTTTCGCCTTCGATCAGCACATTGGCGGCGGTGTCGGCCACATTGGCAATCAGCGTGCGCAGGGTGCAGATGGCCGGCGAGTGGCCGATGATGCGCTGTTCCAGCGCCTGGCGGCCAGCCAGCTGGCGGCGCAGGCTGCGCACTTCGCGGGTCAGCCGGCGCTGTTCCAGCGCGCGCCGGCACACGTCTACCAGCCGCTCGGGGGAAAACGGCTTTTCGATAAAGTCGTAAGCGCCTTGCTGGATGGCGTTGACCGCCATGGAAATATCGCCATGGCCGGTAATCAGGATCACCGGCAGCTTGGCATCACGGCTGGCCAGCTGTTTTTGCAGGGTCAGGCCATCCATGCCGGGCAGGCGGATGTCGCTGACCACGATGCCGGCAAAGTCGTCGTTCAGCCGGGCCAGCGCGGCTTCGGCGCTGCTGACGCCTTCGCTGGCGATGTCTTCCAGCGCCAGCGCCTGCTGGCAGCCCAGCATCACATGGGGGTCGTCTTCGACAATCAGCACACTCAGGACGTCATCAGCCATGGGGCGGGGTCTCCGTGGGCAGGCAAGGCAGGGTCAGGACAAATTCGGCTCCGCCGCCATCAGGCTGGCGTGCCGACAGCGAGCCGCCGGCGTCGGCGGCCAGGCTGGCGGAAATGGTCAGCCCCAGGCCCAGCCCGCCCTGCGCTGCCGGTTTGGTGGTGAAAAACGGTTCAAACAGCCGGGGCATGGTGTCGGGCGGCAGGCCGTGGCCATTATCGCGCACCATGAACTGGTAGTGCTGCTCGCCAGGTTCGCCGCGCAGGGTGAGGATGCGTTCCTGCTGGCCCTGCATGGCGTCCAGCGCATTGGACAACAGATTGACCAGAATCTGCTCCAGCCGGGTCTGGTCGATGGCCAGCTGGCAATCAGCAAATTCGCGGACCAGCGTCAGCGGCCCCCTGCCCTTGCGCGGCTCCACCAGAAACAGCGCGGCGTCCACTGCCTGGGTCAGGCTGGCACGGCTGTCGGAGGGGTCGGAGCGGCGGGCAAACGAGCGCAGGCTGGCGGTGATTTTACCCATGCGGTCCACCAGCTGGTTGATGGTGGCCAGGTTGGCGCTGGCCACGTCGAGCTTGCCGCGCTCAAGAAAACGCACGGTATTGCCCGACAGGGTGCGCAGCGCCGCCAGCGGCTGGTTGAGTTCGTGGGCGATGCTGGTGGCCATCTGGCCAATTACCGCCAGCTTGCCGGCCTGGATCAGGTCGTCCTGGGTGCGGCGCAGGGTGAGTTCGGTCTGTTCGCGCTCGCGCACTTCGGCTTTCAGCCGGCGGTTGCTGGCGCGCAGGTCGGCGGTGCGCTGGGCAATTTTATGCTCCAGCACATTATTGGCTTTTTGCAGGGCTTCGCGGGCGGCCAGCCGGGTGGCGATGACTTTGCGCCGCTCGTTCCAGGCAATCAGCAAAAAGCTTAAAAAGGCAAACAGCACCGCCGCCAGCGCGCCGTGGCTGGTGGCGTTGCGGCGGATGTCTTCCAGCGGCAGCAGCAGGGTAAAGCGCCATGGTGTGTCGGCCAGCGGCTGGCTGAGCGCCAGATAGCGCACGCCGCCTGGCGCGCGGCGTTCGCCGGAAGGAAAGGTGATCAGTTCTTCACCTGGCCCCAGCGGTTCGCGCCGCTGGGTTTTCAGGTCGGTCAGCGCCCACCAGTGGTATTGCAGGCTGAGCGCCAGTTGTTCGCGCCGTGCCGGGCTGAGCGGGGTGACGGCACGCAGTTTGTGCGCCGGTTCGCTGGACAGGATGATGATCTGGTTTTCATCGCTGACAAAAGCCTGTAGCCCGGCTTGCCGCCAGCGCTGCTCCACGGCCTCCAGCCGCACTTTGACCACACCCGCGCCGATGATCTTGCCCTGGTGCTTCAGCCCGTGAGCCAGGTAGTAGCCCGATTCGCCGATGGTGCTGCCAATGCCGTAAAACCGCCCCGGCTTGCCGACAATGGCATCCTGAAAATAGGCGCGAAACGACAGGTCTTCATCGACATAGCTGTCAAAGTCGTCCCAGTTGCTGGATGCCTGTACCCGGCCCGTCGGGTCGAGCACATACACCACCCGGCTGCCACTGCGGTCGTTAAAGCCGTCCAGATAGTGGTTGACGTAGCGGCGCCGCGCTGGCGATGGGGTTTGCAGCAGCTGGGCCACTTGCGGTTCCATTTCCAGCAGGCGCGGCAAGAAGGTGAACTTGCCGATTTCGCTTTCCACCCCGCGCGCATGCAGCGCCATCTGCCGGGCACCGCTTTCGCGCAGATTGCCAATCCCGGTGTGTTCGCTGACCAGAAAGCCACTGTAACCAATCAGCATCATCATGCCAAACATCAGGAGCGGCAGCACCAGCGAACGGACAATGCGCGGCGGGCGGGGCGGGGCAAAGGCGCTGTCGGCAGGCAGGCGGACAAAGGGATAACGGCGCGGACGCGGCAGAAACGCCGACGCCGGCAGGCGCAGATGGGCCAGGCGGTAGCGCCGGGCCGGCGGGAGGGAATCAGGCAAGGCGCGCTCCAGACGCAGGCGGGGCCGCAGAACACGCTGCGGCCCCGCCTGGAATCAGTGCTGCAGGATTTTCGACAGGAACTGGCGGGCGCGTTCCGAGCGGGCATCCAGATGACCGAAGAAATCATCTTTGCTGCAGTCTTCCACAATCTGGCCACGGTCCATGAAGATCACCCGGCTGGCCACCTTGCGGGCAAAGCCCATTTCGTGGGTGACGCACATCATGGTCATGCCTTCCTGCGCCAGTTCCACCATCACGTCGAGCACTTCGTTGACCATTTCCGGGTCGAGCGCGCTGGTGGGTTCGTCAAACAGCATCACGATCGGGTCCATGGCCAGCGCGCGGGCAATCGCCACACGCTGCTGCTGGCCGCCGGAGAGCTGGCCGGGGTATTTGTGCGCATGCGCCTTCAGGCCCACCCGGTCGAGCAGCTTCAGGCCCTTGTCGTGGGCGGCGTCGCGGCTGCGGCCCAGCACCTTCATCTGGGCGATGGTCAGGTTGTCGGTGATCGACAGGTGCGGAAACAGTTCAAAGTGCTGAAACACCATGCCCACCCGGCTGCGCAGCTTGGGCAGATTGGTTTTCGGGTCGCCCACCGAGACGCCTTCCACCAGGATTTCGCCTTTCTGGAACGGTTCCAGCGCGTTGACGGTTTTAATCAGGGTGGACTTGCCCGAGCCGGACGGCCCGCACACCACCACCACTTCGCCTTTTTTCACTTCGGTGGTGCAGTCGGTCAATACCTGAAACTCGCCGTACCACTTGGAGACATTATTGATCTGGATCATCGGTCAGTTCCTTAACTCTTTTAGCGCACAATGGCGATACGGGCATGCAGACGCTTGACGGCCTGCGACAGGGCAAAGCTGATGCAGAAGTACAGCAGGGCCACCAGAATATACATTTCCACCAGGGTGCCATCGCGGTGTGCCACCTTGTCGGCTGCGCCCAGCAGATCGGTGGCACCCACCACGTACACCAGCGAGGTGTCCTGGAACAGCACAATGGTTTGCGTCAGCAACAGCGGCACCACATTGCGGAAGGCCTGCGGCAGGATCACATAGCGCATGTTCTGGCCGTAGGTAAAGCCCATGGCCTGGCCGGCGGCAATCTGGCCACGCGGAATCGACTGGATGCCGGCGCGGACAATTTCGCAGTAATACGCTGCCTCAAAGATGGCAAAGGTCAGGTAGGCCGAGCGCTCCGCGCCCACGTCCACCCCGGTCAGCAGCGGCACCAGGATGTAAAACCAGAAAATCACCAGCACCAGCGGCACCGAGCGGAACAGGTTCACATACCCCGCCGCCGCCAGCTGCAGCGGCTTGATGCTGGACAGGCGCGCCATGGCCAGCAGGGTGCCAAAAAAGATGCCAATCACCATCGAGCTGACGGTCAGGCTGAGCGAGTACTTGAAGCCTTGCCACAGAAAATCCTGGGCACCGGCCAACGTGCTGAAATCGAGGTTCATCAATGGCCTCCGGAGATATAACCCGGTACGCGGGTCTTGCGTTCAATCAGTGCCATGATGCGGTTGACGCTGAATGCCACCAGCAGATACATGGCGCTGACCACGGTCATCACTTCAATCGGGTTGGCCGGGGAGTATTCGCCGGTAATCTGGCGCATCTGGAAGGTCAGTTCGGTCAGGCCAATCGCCAGCGCCACGGCGGAGTTCTTGAAGATGTTCATGAATTCGCTGGTCAGCGGCGGAATCACAATCCGGTAGGCCATCGGCAGCAGCACATAGCGGTAGGTTTGCCCCAGGGTGAAACCCAGCGCCAGACCAGCGCTTTTCTGCCCGCGCGGCAGCGCCAGAATGCCGGTGCGCACCTGTTCGGCCACCCGCGCCGAGGTAAAGAAGCCCAGCGCCACCACGGCGGTGGTGAATTCCGGCAGCGGCATGGATTGCTTCATCCAGATGCCAGTAGTGTGCGGCACCAGTTCCGGCAGCACGAAATACCACAAAAACATCTGCACAATCAGCGGGATATTACGAAACAGCTCAACATACGCGGTGGCCAGCCCGGCCACCCAGCGCGAGGGCACGGTGCGCAACACCCCGATCATCGACCCCACCACCAGCGCCACGACCCAGGCCGACAGCGCGGTGGTGATGGTCCAGCCCAGGCCGCTGAGCAGCCACTGGTAATAGAACTCTTCTGTGCCGGAGACCTGTTCCAGGACCACCGACCAGTTCCATTGATATTGACTCATTGATAATGTCCTTCATGCTGGGGCGCAGCCCGGTGTGGCCGGGCCCGCCGGGCAAGAAACCCCGGTTTCCCGCCCCATTGTCCGCAGTGGCGGTTGTATTCCGGGCCGGGCGTGTGCCCTTGGCCGGCTGGGGTTAAATCCCCTTGTCGTTCGGGTTCTTGATGGCGTCCTGCAGCTGGGCATTCATCGGCAGGTTCAGGTTGACGTTTTTCGGCGGAATCGGGCTGGTAAACCACTTGGCGTAAATCTTGTTGATTTCGCCCGACT
>Ga0209599_10000193_pt1 | contig 42906 bp, 55 predicted proteins | sample Shrwel_input2_FT_FD_187534 | JGI IMG/M metagenome (GOLD analysis project Ga0209599, IMG submission 187534) | Subsurface microbial communities from deep shales in Ohio, USA - Utica-3 well 1 S input2 FT (SPAdes) (version 2) ...
TCGACCACACCTCCTTCAAACATTGCTTTAAGAATATTGTTCGAGCCTCTTGGAAGATTTAGTTTATAGACTGAAGCTTCAAGTTTTTTAGGGTCAACTGTAGCTTCCTTGTGATCGAAATCAAACAGTGCTGTGTAGGAATCCAATGCTTTACGTGCGGATTCTTCGTTTCCTTTTTTCAAGGCCATTTGGTAGAGATTCCAATAATTCTCTACTAATACCATTCTTTCTGCAGCTAAATTTATTTTGTCGATAGAGCCAAATAGCTCCATTGATAATGAATAGTCGCGATAAGCAGTCGCTTGAGAGACGCTGTGGTCTCTCATAATTATTTTTATAGATTGTGCCGGTGAATATTTATTGTTGAGTCTTAGACTCCAAATGTGAACGAGTCTGTCTTTTCGCAGAATTTCTTCAGGTGTTAGCTTCACCGAATCTTCATCGATGTACCAGGCTTTAATTCTTTGAAATGTGTTGTCTTTGGTAAATTTTACAATATCCATGACAGCGAAAATATCATCTCAAGTCAGGTGAATAAAGGACATGAAAAAGCCTGACATTAGTCAGGCTTTACTGTGTAAATAATTGAATTTAAACTTGCAACAGCAAATTTATAGTGTTATCTTAGACATGGTCTCTTCTAGTTAAGACCAGCCGTTTCTGTGATTTTTATGTGATTTTCTTTTATCAAATCCTCTACAAATTCTGTTACTGAATTTGCTCTGATATTTTCATCATTTGTCAAAACTGCTCGACGGGAATAGTTTATCATAAATTCTTCAATCGTTTTTTCTTTTTGAAATGAATTCTGCCAAAGAAAAAGCACGATATCATAATTTGATATTGCTGTAAATTCTTTGTTGTCGTTGATAATCTTTACCCTCATAATATGAGGGTAAAGGTAGTCATTTTTCCTATGCAAGCGAAAGCTCTCTGTCTTCAAAAAATTCCTGTAAATTTTCATCTAGTATTTGGTTTAAGTCGGTTATTAAAATATTTTGCTTAGAAAATTCTACAAGCCTAGCGCAAATCAAAATCCAATTTTTTATTTTTAAAAAATTAGTGCTTGCACCGTGTTGTCTAAATTCTACCGTTCCGTGTCTCTGAAAGCTTTGTAAATTTAATTTATAATATCTGCTTCCGAAATACTGAGCCATTTGGTTTACCGTTTGGCAGTTGTCTATTTTTGAAAAAAGCGTTGTTCTTCCAAGGCTTTTAAATCCTTTGCAGTATCTGTTGGCGTTCGCTCTTCTGCTTGATGGCATTATTTTGTCGATTTGCTCCTCAATAAAAAATTGATTCTTAACCAGTGTTCTAAAATTTTCTATCGAATAATCATTTGCGTCTAGGTGAACGTGAACTCCGCAAGTTGTATTTACTTGTGCGTTGCTTAGTCTTAAAGCTTTGCAGGCTTTTCTGAAATCCGTTAAACCTTCTTTTCCCTGTAAAATTGGGCTTACCATTTCTTGAGCGCTGATTCCTCTTATTGAAGCGTCCGATACAAATTTCCAGTGTGGTCTGCTTGAGTGGTTGTAGCTTTCGGTTCTTGCTTCAAGGCCTGAGTTTCTAAAGTTTTGCGTTAGGCTTGGATTTGCTCCGAAAAATTCAATTTCTACTCCAAATTTTCTTGTAAATTCAAATTCAAAATTTATCGGAGCAGTCGGTTGTGGGTTGGTAGTTCTTGCTTCATTCCATTTTTTCCAAATGTTGTAAGAAAAGCCTCGGTTTCCGTTACAAATTAAATCAGCAACCTGAAGTCTGGTGAAACCTAAGTCGAATAATGCTTCTCCTTTTTTCGTTTTTGTCCAGTTGCTGTTTAAAATTTCTTCGCGTGTCATATCGTATTGTTTTCTAATTATTTACAAGTCTAAGTACGCTCTAAACCGTCAAACACGCAAGTCATAAGTGCTTTATTTTCAATAAAAAAGCCTGACTAATGTCAGACTTTAAACCATTGCTCTCTCATTTTCATTGCTATATTTGCCGTCATGAGCGGAGGCACACTCATGCCACAAACATACCTGGCATCAAAACCACAAAAATTGAAATCTAAAGGAAATGTTTGCATACGTCTGTACTCAGTTTCATTTGGGCTCCTCTGCTCAGTATAATACACTGATGCTCCAGAACTGACTAATGTTCCCGGAACTTCATTATCGTAATAAATTAAAGTAGAAAAAAAAGCATTAAACGTTTTGATTCCACGATATTTAGCATCCGCAAATTTTAAATTTTGATCTCCAAATTCAACGAATGGAAGTCTTATTTTTATTGATGGCCACAGTTCTTTTGCTTTACCCGTTTTACAATCTTTATCTACAATTTCTCCAAATGTGATTGGCTTATTAAAAAATTCCAATTTCAAAGCAGGAAAATTTAAATCTTTACGTCTTGCAATAAAAAATATTCTTTCTCTAGCTTGTGGAACTCCCATTGTTGCAGAATTTAAACTAAAAATTTGCACATTATAGCCATAATCATTCAACAATTGATAAATCTTGATTGAATATTCTTTTGCTTTACCGGCAATTATTCCCGGTACATTTTCAAGGATAGCTGTTTTGGGTTTGAGTTTATTAATTGTCTCACAAAAAACAAAAACCAAATCATCTAAGGTTTGAATTTTTTGACCTTCATTATATCTGCGAACCTTACCCCAATCAGATTCTCTATTTCCACACATTGAAAATGTTGTACATGGAGGTGAGCCGTCAAGAATATCTAAATCATAAAGTTCTTCAGGTAAATCATCTCTTTTGTTAAAATCTCTAATATCCTCTGTATAAAGGTATTCTGGGCTGTGATTTACAGTGTAGATTTTACTCATTTTCGGATCAATTTCTACACCGCCTAGATGTTGATATCCTGCAAGTTTATAGCCCATTGTAGAGCCACCACCACAAACAAATGTTCCAAAAACTTTTAGGTTTGTTGGTTTAGGATAATCCTCTTGTTTTTGCCAGTCTAAGCTTATATTTCTCATAATCTTTTTTTAAATCTTCAATTAATATTTCTCTATTTTTGAAAGCTTTTTGATTTTTTCTTTTTTTCTGTATCATATTTTTTCAATCCATTTTGTACATTCTTCTTTTGATAACTTTTGACCATTCTTTACTACATTAAATTCTAGATTGTTATCACACATATATTTTATCCATCTTTTTGCAATAACATCAGCAAATCTGGGATCTAGTTCAATTCCTCGGCATTCTCTCCAGGTTATTTCGCAGGCAATCAAAGTCGATCCGGATCCAAGGAAAGAATCTCCGACGATATCCTTTTGTTTTGATGAATTTTTAATGAGATAGCTTACTATATCCAAAGGCTTCATTGTCGGATGATCAGCATTGCGCAGTGGCTTATTAAATTCCAAGATTGTAGATTGTTTTCGGTCCGAAAACCATGGATGCGAGGCACCTTCTTTCCAACCGTAAAGAATTGGCTCATGCTTCCAATGATAATCCTGACGACCCATCACGATTGAATTTTTAGCCCAAATCAAACATTGAGATAATTTGTACCCAGATTGCTTCAGGGCGTTTCGGAAATTTGCTCCTTCAGAATCTGCGTGAAATACATAAATAGGCGCTCCGAGCTCAGCGTTAATAAAACATTCTTGGTAGAAAAGATATAAGAAACTGAAGAACTCATCATTCGACATATTATCATTTTTAATTTTCAGCTTATCCTTTGTACCACCTTCGTAATTTACGTTGTACGGTGGATCAGTAACAATAAGGTTGAATTTTTGATCTCCTAAAATTTTCTTGTAATTTTCTGAAAGTGTAGAGTCTCCGCATGTGAAAACGTGCTTAATTCCTTTTTGAATTGATATCAGTTCATAGACATCACCTTCCACGGTTTTCGGAACTGCAGGTGGTTCCGGATCAAAGTCTTGTTCCTCTTCATCCGGAACAAATGCATTGTCTTTTAAAAATTCTTCAAAAGCTCCTAAATCCATACCTATATCTTCCAGATCAATTTCCTGAAAAAACTCTTCAATCTTACTCCAGTCAAATTCACCATTATGAATATTTGATCTAAGCATGTATTCTTTGAATTCCTCTTCAGATAATTTTCGGTTGGGAACTCTCACATCGATCAATTCTTCGCCTCTTTCCAGGATAAATAAAGCTGCTACTCGCTGATGTCCGGCGAGCAAAATATTATCGAAATCAATAACCGGTATTTCAACTAGGTTAAATTTCTCCAGGCTTTTTTTAAGCCGTAATAACTCCTCTTCAGATATTTGCCTTGGATTAAAATCACAAGGGATTAATTCGGACACCTTTCTTTGCACGGTGTACCATTCTAACGGGGATGAAATAATATTTTCATCACTTAATTTGTCAGTTCTCATTTTATAACTAAATTTGCTTATCTCACTTTTCAAATACACAAAGCCCCCAAACAGAAGACTTTTATAGTCCTCCGCATGGGGTCTTTGTACTCAATATTTGAAAGGTGAGATTTTTGAATTTTGCGGAGGACGTTTTTTCCTCCTTGAGAATTTGTTCAAATAAAGTGAGATCTGCACACTGGGTAAAGGACAAAAAAAACTCTCAACAATGTCTGCTAATCAGACAACAATTTTTGAATATTTTCTTGATCTAAAATATATTCCTGGAGCTGCTCAATTTTCCTTTGAACTGCAGCAACTTTTTTTCGATAATTCTGATCATCATCTGGAGGTAAATCGTTCTGCATTTTAGCAATGGTTTGTTTCCTTCTGCAGATAAGAGATTCTAGATTTTTGTATTTATGGTCGAGCTGTACAATATTTAAATTTGAAAAATCATTTTTGCTCTTCATTGGTAAAACTCGCTTATGCTCCAGATAATAATCTAAAATATATTTATGCTTATCAAATTTCTTCATCACCTCCAAAATCTCCATCTGTACTTCATAAGCATCCGCTTCCTGATCTGCAGGAACTGAGTTAAGCTCAAGCTTCAGCTCGCAGAACTCAAACCACAAAGAATCTACTTCCTGATAAGTTCGGTGCAGTTCCGGAGGATACTGAGCAATCACACCTATAAACTTTGGTCTTTCTCTTTTAAGTGCTTCTGCAGGTTTCGGTTTTTGAATCTTAAGCTCTGGAGAAGTTATTGGAGAATTTTCAGGATCTCTTGGAGAATTGGAAATCGCAATATTTGGCAACTGTGAAATTAGATATGCAATCTTTGCTCGGTTTTCTAAATTCGGAGCTTTGTATCTAATTGCTAGTTTTGGATCTCCTCCGGATGCAAGATAAATTTGTAAATTTTGAGTGTGCTTTTCCATATTTTAAAAAAGCTCCTATTTCTAGGAGCTTTGAAAATAAAATTTTAAATAATATATATGAAAAGAAATTATGGGCTATTTTGTGACGGACGGTTTTTCCGCTGCAGGTTTCTTTGGTTGTGCTTTCAGCAATGTTTTTAAAAGCTCCAGTTCCGCCTTAAAATTGATCGGAGTTCTAACTTCAATTAGTTTTTGAATTTTTTCTTTTGAATAATCCTTCAGCAATTCTACACCGCCTTTTCTCAAACAAAGAGTGTGACTTCCAGATTCCCAAAGTTGCAAAGCATTTTTAGGAATCTCAGTCAGTTTTGTTTGGGAATTGTTGGATCCAATGATAATGGATCCAACAGCGACTGTCAATAAAAAATTATCGTTATTTATCATTTTTAAGGTGTTACTGGAGTTGGAGCTGTATCTGGAGCTACAACAATTTCTCCGTCGAAAGCATAAAGACCGCTACGAGCTGTAACATTGAAAGCAGTACCTGCGTTTTCCTCATACTTCTTTGCCGTAGTAGCATCTGCTTTTGTCATATAAGCATCTAGAACGACCCATTTTTGACCTGTACTGTCAACGACAACGTAACACATTGGTGTATTTTTATGCCTCTTAATGAACCCAACATTCTTTTTAATGAAGTTTGGAAGCATTCCGTCGAATTGTGCCTGATCTTTCATGTTCCCTACGGGTCCGACAAGATTATTCTTTAATTCATTTTCATCAATCATACACGTAGTTTTTTTAAAACCTTTACCAACAACAGGAACTAATGCCACAAGCGTAATTCCATCTGCGTATGATGTATTTTCATTTACAACAGGCTTCGTGACTGTCTGTAGCTGATCCATAGGAGTGTAGTAAATGTCGGCTTTTACACCGCCAACAATCTCTTGGTTTGGGCAATATCCCATATTTTCAGTTCTTACTGTTTTGAAAGAACATCCTTCGTCGATTTCGTCTGCCATTACTTTATTTTTTTAAGATTAAACCACTGTTACCTCCAATAAGAGCAAGAGCGAGATTTTCATCTGCAGCAATCTCCTTTTGGGTGTAACCTTTACCGTCTATTAAGATTTTTTTTGGAGCTTCATCTGTAAATTGATAATTTTCACCATCAAACTTAAAAGATAAACCTGGCTCAGGTTTTGAACTTTTCGGAGAAATCTCTTTTTGAGAAATAGCAGCTTCTCTTTCTTGAAGATTTTCCTCTCTTTCTTGCAGTTCAACTGCCTTTTTTTGAAGTTCCTCCGCTGATAAATCAGAGAAGGAAACTTTTATGTCTTTTTTTTCCATGTAATTTTATTGAAAAATTGTTTTTAAGCGACCAAACCCTTCTCTGATGCGTAATACAACTGATTCAATTCAGCGTTATTAAGACCTCTATTTTTAGTTGCATCCGGCGTATGTACAAAAGTTAATTCGTTAATTGCAAATTCATAACCCAAAGTAAATTCACCTAAAATATCCAGTTCTCTTCCAACTTCCTGAACTTGAGTAATAGTAGCAGGATTGTCGATAGCATCAACCATTTTTACAAAACCATTGTCAACTGTTGAAATTATAGTTCCTTTGGTTAATCCGTCAAGACCAATAATCTCTCTCTTTCCAAGTCTAGTAACTAGTTTGTCCCCATCTTTGTAGATCGTATTCTTACCAAATTGATCTTCATAAGCAATTGCATAATCTTCAGCATCTGTAACAGAAGTGAAAATTTTCTTTACTTTTGATTTCATCAATTCAGGGAGCTGTCTTTCGTATTTTGTGAAAACATCAACAATATTTGATTGCGTAATTGCATCTCCTGGCATAAGGAATGCCGGGTTTTCTTCATTTAGCAAAAGCTTTCTGATAATCTCATTAAGACCATCCATAGAAAAGCCAAATTCAGGACTATTTAGACCTACTTTTGCAGCATTATAAACGCCTTGAATTGAAAGAATATTTACGTCATCGATGATCTTGCTTAATAACAGATCAATTGAAAGCTTTGAGATTGACTTATCCTTAAGTCCTTTACCTTCGTCGTACATTTCCTGAAGAACGGTACCTATAATCTCAGCAGGATTTAATCTGAAGTCGAACTTTTGATGATAGTTCTTCATTGTTTTTTTTCTAAACTGTACTTCTCCGAAAGGAGTAACTTTTTTAGAATCAAAGCCTTGAACTACGTGACCGATTAATGAGTGTAGAGATGGATATTCCCCTCTAACTTTTGTAATTGTAGTGGCATGAGCATTAAGAGCGATGGAAGAAGACAAGACAGCAGCTTGTAAAACTTTTGGATTCTTCTGTAAATATCTCCAAACCTCGATTTTGATTTCGTCAATTTTCATTTTTAAGAAAATAATTTTGTTAATAATTTATTGTGCTCAGCATTTGGATCGATGTATCCTTCTATCAATGTTTCAGGATCCTTTCCATTATTCTTTATAAAAGAGTGAGTATTAACAGATTCACCGTATTTTTTACAAGTTGCTGATAAAGTTGAGATTGCATCTACAGCAGAAGTTCCTTCAGGAAGTTCAATTCCGTTTGCTGTAAAAGCTGAAGCAATAGCAGTATCTATGGAACCTAGAGTAGCCGTATTTTCTGCAACTGTTGTAGTAAGATTTGTGATCTGAGTATTCAGACCGCTAACATCATTGGCAGCCAAAGAAGATTCTATTGAATCTAATTGTTCCTCAGTAAGACGAACGTGTGATTTTGCAAAAGGATTTACACCTGAATGAGTTTCCAAAACGGTCACTCCTAAAACGCCTAGAATTGCGGTATGTTTATTCATAATTAAAATTTTAATAAGGCTTGTTCCAGAGTCATTATTTCGTCCACCAAGCCAATTTTTAGGGCTTCTGTAGCGTTGTATGTCTTTCCTTTGAATACATGACCGTCATCCGAGAGTTTGTCGCCATAATTGGCTTTGATGGTCGATATAAATTCGTCTGTAATTATTTTAAGGCGCTCTTTGTAAGGCGCTTCGTTACCGCTGATCAATTCTTTGATGTCGGCATTTTTTTCTGTGGATTGTGGAGCATAGATTTCATAAATCTTTGCACCCCATTTTTCGAACATTGCTGAAAAGTCCTGAAATGATAAGTAAGTTCCAATAGAACCAATATGACTTGCAAACGGACTGGCAATTTTCATGTTACATGCTGAAGCGATCCATTCAGCAGCTGAACATTGCATTTCTGATGTAAATGCAATTGTAGGTTTCTTCATATTTTTGATGAAGTCTGCAAACTCAGCAGTTCCGGACACTTGACCGCCTCCGGAGTCGATATTAAATAGAACTCCGGAGATGTTTGGATTAGCATCAATATTTCTGAGAATATTTTGCATGTCCAAGGTTCCGAGAGTATTGTATGTTGAATACTTTACAATCGGACCGATAATATTAAAAACAACTGGATATTTGCTCGCACCATTAGAATTGGCGCTCATCTGAAGATCAAGGGACTTAATAAATTTTTCCTGCACTTTTTCTGCAGAAACAAGAGTATTGGTTTTGAAGCCGATAATCATTTCAGTTAAAAATGACATTAGATAATTTTTATCTATTGCCAGAGGAGTATTAAAAAAATTAAGTCCGTTCATCTTCTTGATTTCACGGACAAAATTGTTTTAATTTCGAAGGTTAGTAAAGGACAGAAATTGTTTACAAATTCCTAATTTTGGGTTTAATAATAGTCTCTCCGGAGATCGCAATGGTGTATTCATCATCTCCTGAATTATTATTGAGTCGATTATCTATGAAGTCGATTTGTAGAGGTTCCCGGCTATTTCCATAAAGTATTTTATCAGTATTGGTTACCTCAATGATAACAAAACCTTTACGGTTAAAGTATTCTTCACATTTTTTGATGCTCTCCGGAGATAAATCTAATAAAGGAAAACTTATATCAATTTCAGTATAATCGTTTTTAAGCCTTCTTTTTGAATTTACACTCCGGGATAGTGTCTCCGGAACTATGTTAAAAATATACAAAGCTTTTTTGCGATCCGGAAATACTCCATTAAAAACATTAATGTAAGAAACATCGGACGCACGGTAAATTTCTAACGACCTTATCTCTCTAAAAAAAGACTCAGATTGGTTTATAAACTCTTCCATATTTTCGGCGCAATTTTACACATAAATTTATTTGAATTTATGTAGGTTTTTTAATTTATAACGGTTAAAATCCTTTCTCAGAGTTTCGTAGGATAATTCCTCCTCTGTGATGTCATACATTGCAATAAAATCAAGAATCGTTGTCTGAAATTCAATTCCGTAATTGAGTTGATTAAAAATACAAGTGTTGTAAAGCTCCTCCCTGATATTTCTTTCAATCAGGTGCGACAATTGGAAAGCTCGTTTTTGACCATGTTGGAAACCATTTCTTTGAGCCTTATCTAATCCTAACGTCATGGTAAAATAATCGCTTTGACTTTGCATTTTGTTGAACGTATATCTTCGGTCCGACTTTTTTTGCAATGTGTTGATCACAACCATTCCAAACAACGTTGTTTCTTTGGCTTGATAATCTTTTCCGTATTTGATCTCTAAAATTTTTTTAAGGTACCGAGGAACCGGTAGGTGGAAAGTAATTTTTTGCATTCAGTTGATTAATAAGCTGCAAATAAATAATAAATCTGCTTACAATGAGAGTACAATTTTAGAAAAATATGCCTTAAAATATAGAAGTGATTTTGTAATTGTGTAAACCCATCATCAATAAAGGATTTACAGAGATTTTGTAAAGTGTAATGAGATTTTAACCCTTTTTTTTAAAGTGTAAACCCTTATTTTATTACAGATAATTCTGTAATTCTTTTACTAGTTACACTTTAAAAAAAAAAGTGTAATAAATATAAAATCAAACCTTTGCCAATACTATTACAGAATTACATCTTCAAAAACTATTTTAAAAAGTGGTGGAGAGGAGAGGGTGTTGCGAAATTCCCCCGGGTAATATAAAAAAGGAATCCCCGGTGCTTTCGCCCGGGGATGACCTATTTATTTTTTTCTGTAAGTATGTAAGGGCGGTTGATTGGCTAAAGTGCCTGAGAATCGCCTAAAAATTTTTTTTCCTGATTGAGAACTGTATATGCTATTATGGACTAATGCACATGTCAGTGTAACAGTGTAACTTTAATTATTAATCCAATCTGTTAATGCTTCTACAACTTCTTGTAGGTTGCATTCTATATCTTCCAGTTCAGCCGTTTTCTCTTGATATTTTATTCCGGCATCGCTTTCTTGCCATTTTTCTGAACGACTCTCAAAGGTCTCTTCTCTCTTTTCAACTATTTCAGCAATTTTCTCAAATTCTGCATTTAATTTTTCAAGCGTTTTATTCATGATTTTTTTTTTGTAAAATTATTATTTTTTTTGAATAACATGAGTATTTTCATTATGTCCAATCTGTACGAAATTTTCAGCAAGGCTTTCATGATAAGCAGCTCTATCTTTAAACTTTTGAACATAATAGTTTATGTTTGCCTTGTCTTCAGGAAGTAAAACATTGGCATAAACCAACTGATCTTCTAAAGACATACCTTCGCCTTCATATAAGAATCCTAGGCGCTTATTTGCCCTATAAATACCGTATAACCATTGATTGCTTTTCTTCATGCGGACTGCGATAATATCGAGTCCGGAGAATGCAATATTAAGCGTCAGAGGCTCTTCATTATAAGAAAGGATCTGCATTGGAATTTCCTTCAGTGTTGAATCTGAAATTGGATTGTTTTGGCTCAGCTTCTGCATTAAGTCTAATGATTTTAATATGCTCAGTTGTTTTCTTTTTTGTTCTTCCATTTTCGTCCGTTTTGATATTTCCGTTTTCATCTCTTTCATCAAGATTCTCCATTATTCTATCTTCAAACTCATATCCATTAACCTTGCACCAAATATTTGTTTTCTTTTTGAAAGCATTAGAAGTCATATTGCCGAGATACTTGAAATTTTTCTGTTTTGCTTTTCCCAGAACATCATCCTTAATCATTTTCTGACCAATGATATTTGGATAAAACTCATCAGCCCATTCTTTGAACCATTGTCCCATCTCAGTTAAATAAGCTCTCATTTTAATATTTCCGTCCGGAGCTTCTATCTTTGAATCTTGTTGCATGTAAAAAACTGTTGATTGAAAGACAAAATTTAAAAATTTAAACCATTGATCGGTTTTCCAGTCCAGGAATAAAGAATTATTAAAATCATCTTTCGGATCTCGTTTTTCTCTTTCGTCATTGGACGCATGGTAATAATCAGAAAAGCCCATAACCAACCTTCTACGGGTTGATGATCCGCGCTGATCTTTGATTGAATAGTTTGTTGAAACACCGAATTTTGGAGAATTCCTGTAAGCCAGATTAACTTTAGCTTCAAACTTTTCATTTACCGTCAACTTTGATGTGATAACAGAAAAGAAGCTCTCAAGGTTGAAATTCCGACGAACGTCGTCAAAAAGAATAAAATCTGTATGCTGGTTTACTCCTTCAAATAAGAATTTATCATTCTCAATATCGCCTTTGCCATCTATATCGTGTCGATTCATGAAATATCTCATTGCTTCAAAAAATAAAGATTTACCAGCTCCTCCTTCTGCAACATCGTCTTCAATTACGGCATTATCGGCAGCGAAAAGTACCCAAGGTTTGGTTGGATCCTTAAATCTATGTCCGGAATAACCAAAGGCAAAAATTTTATTGATTAAATGCTGTTTTTGCTCAGTATTTTCTATGTCTGATAAAAATTTACTGGTAATTTCAAAAAGAGTTTTATCATAAAAGTCCTCTTCTTTATATCCAGCATCAATAAAATTTCCTCTTTCTTTTTCCCAGTGAATTCTTGATACCTGAACTAAATAATTTAAGAAATCACATTCTTTTGTTAGAATTTCTATATCGTAAAGACCATCGCCGGTTTTCCAAATTTTAAAGTAAGGATTGTCAACTTTGAATTTTTTAATCTCTTTTGCAGTAATTTCGTGATCAGTTTCTTCTTTAATTAAATTATCTATTAATTGAGACTGCAGAACATAATTCTTAAAGTGAGGTTCCTGATCAATCCCGGCTTCTTTAATTCCATCTGCAGAAACATTAAACGCTCGATCCCCTAAAAAGAAATATTGCTTAGAAGGTGTGAAGTCAGTAAAATCTAAAGTCCGGTTGTGCATGTTTGCCAAATGTCCATCAGTGATTTTCTGAGAAGTAATAAGCATGTTTAAAAGTGCATAAGGAATTTCTCTTACTCCAAGCTGATCTTGTTTCTCCAGGAGAAAGTTCCTGAAGAAATCTTTTATTGACTGTGTAGTCTTCAGTTCTTCAACAACATGACCATGTACTCGTGCAAAGTAATATCCATCTTTTCTGGAGTGATCATCAATTCTGCAGAATCCGTTTAGTCTTAAAAAATAAAAGGCATACATGTGATGAAAATTATATGTGGTTCTACCTTTTTCAGAAACCGATGCCTCCCAGAACTGAGCGGGCATTGCAAGACTTAACATCTTTTTAAGTTCATACCTGAGCTGATCGATAGTTTTGCGCTGATTCGAACGTACAAAGTCTTTAATATCTTTTTGCCCGGCGAATTTGAAATATTTATCAAGCCATAAAGTTTTCATTGCCAGGAACTGAAGTGCGAGCTCTTTACCTTCACGTTTTCCTGTAGTGTCTGCATCCGGAATATAAACTACGTCATGAGCCATGTTCATCAATTCTTTCATCAAAAATTTATCTACATTTTCCGTTTCAGAATTAAACCATATAACGTATTCTCCCAAGCTTAATAAGTTTAATCCATCACTTCCGCCGGTGGCGATACAGATTCTTTCAAGTTTGAAGTTTACATCTTTTGTAGGTATATCTTCAACTTTTTTCTTTTCCTTATCTGCAATTCTTTGTCTTTCCTCTTCAAACTTCTCTGCATATATTTTCCGTATACGATCTATTCCAAAGACAAAACCTTTAGGTCGACCACCAACGTGTCTAAAACGTCGGTCTTTTTTGTCATCTGAATACTTTTTACTGCCTTTCGGCATATATATTTTAAGCCATTGACCAATTTGCTTATCTGTGTTTATATATGCTAAAATTGGAAATTTGTCTGTGGCAATAAATCTGAAAACTTTCTTTTTTTCTTCATTGAAATAACTGTATTCTGACAGTGAATAAAGCTTTACTTCGGAACAATTTTCTTCTGTAACATGAGGTCCCAATATATCAAGCTCGTATTCACTAAAGTCCTTAGTTTCAAAATGAAATTTCTTTTCGTTTAAGTCATTAGGCGAATCCTCCAAATCATATTCCCTGAATTCATATTTATAAAAAGTTCTAGATTCTTCAAAAATTTCGATTCCTCTAGAGTTTTGTAGTTCCCGACCAATCTCTAGAATTGCTTCAGAATATGAAATGTTGTTTTCTAAAGAATATAGTCCGAAGCAGTCTTGAGATTTGACGTCGCCACCCCAATCAGTAAGTCTATATCTGTCTTCGACTAATTTTAGCGATGCAGAAGCAGTTCTGTCATCATTCCTGATTCTGAAATTTTTTCTTGTATCAGCTTCAGGGTATATTTTTAAAATTTCATCAAGACCGCCATTCGTAGCATTGAGAATTTTAATTGCGGAATTTTTTAATGAATCGCTCATTTTTGATTTTCGTTATTATCTTCAGGTTCTGCTGAAGTTTGACTATTTTCATTTTTTACAACCTTGATCAGTTTGTTGTGAACCGTTATATATCCGAGCTCTACCATCCGGTCTCGATACCAGGTTGTATTGACATTAAATTTGTCTCGGAGCAGCTGATAAAATTCTTTTTGGCTGATAAATTTTCTATTACCTTGGAAAACTTCATTTATGAATTTTTTATAAAGCTTATTCTGATCAACTGGTCTCCGGTTTTTTTTATCTTTCAGATAATTATTGCTTTTGCTCAGGGATTTTTCATCTATCAATCTTTGCCGTTCCTCAAGTGTTTTTTTACCGTCATTTGGTATCCAGGTGTAACCATTAATTTTTTTATAACTCATGTTATTCATCGGGTTTGAATTCATCAAGGGCTAAAAGAAATAATCCAATCATAAGAAGTTCGCCTGGATTAACAGTTTCAATATTAACTGAACTCTCAAGTTTGCTTTTCCACTCTTCAAAATTGCTTTTTGGATTAAGTGAGATATATTCTCTAAAATTTAATTTGTGTCTATCCACTCCTTTAGTAATTTCTTTTTCTAAAGTTCCACCAGGGAAATCTGTTAAAATTTTTTCTTTTAGTTGAGATTTGAATTTTTCAAGTTCCATGATTACCAGTTTTTTTTAAAATTCTATAATTTGAAAATAGAAGGCAGATTTTTATTAATTTATTCTTCATCCGGAATAACATTTTTTTTACACCAATTCTCTGCTGATTCCTGACTAAAGTCTCGAATAAAAGACTTTGCAGAATCAGTATTTTCAAAAGAAATATTTTCTTCCATCATACAATCATATCCACCGTCATCAATGTAGTAACTGTAAATTTTTACTATAGGATTACTTGTTTCACTATCTACATCTCGAAAAACTAGTAATTGCAGATTAATTTTAAGTTGAAAAGCTTTGTAATTCATTTTTTTGTTTTTTCTAAATGACTATAAGGTTTGTTTTCTAAGCATAACTGAAGCTTTTTTTTTGCAATTTCCGGCGAGCTTCCTCCCATCGTGATTATGCCCTTTATATTTCCCGGTATCATGCACCAGGCAAGATGTATATTTCCATTTTTTCGAGTTTTAATATCTATGCTCATTTTTATTGAATTTATTTAAAAACAGTTGTAAAAGCTTCCGTTTTATGAGTGGCTTGTGATTTTCCAGAATTCCTTGTTTCTTTATATTCTATTTTACCGGCACAATTTGCCCAATAAACATATTCACCATCATAAAACCGATAGACTTTACATCCGTCTTTCTCAAACAAATATTCTAAATCGAAGTTTCCTGTTTTTTCAGTTGTTTTTCCTTCTCTTTTACAACTTGTTACAAGAACTGCAGATAAAATGATAATAAATTTTTTCATATAATTTTTATTGATTTCTTGTTATAGATTTTATTTCGACTGTAATCTTTCGACTTATTTTAAGAACCGGATTTTTCTGAAAATCTGTAGGTTTTCCTTTATCCAGGATTACGAATTTGTTTTGGATAAATGTGCTGCCAAAAATTTCATTAAATAAAACATTAGCGTCAACCATGCATCCTTTTTCAAAAGTGATTAATTTCCCGCTTTCTGTATCCTGAAAGCTATATTTACCGTTGTCTTTCATAATTAGTCTTCGATAAAATTTTCAAGCTGAAGAACTTCTGACATCTTTCTATTTAGAGAGGCTTTTGTTTTAAAAACTTCGAGTGTTTTCCAAGACAGTTCATCAGTTTTACACTTGATTTTAAGATTTGAATAGTCCCTGCGCAGAATCATAAATCCTTTATTGATAAGCTTTTTAGCGTCATTGTCACTTAATGCCATATTTAAATTTTAAAATGTTTTAAAAACAAAACCCGGAGCGAAGAATCGTTCCGGGTAAAAAAACTAATAACCATGAAAACTCAATTAAACATGAGAATCACTAATACGAGCGCAATTTCCTGTAGCTTAACCCCTTATTGTGTAGAAGTCAGGATTCGAACCTGAACGAGAGTAGTCCTGCATATAGCTCCAAACTTGTTTATCCTCTCTTACTTTGGTTAGTTTACGGACTCTTACGATGCTTTGATCTGCCGTCAGCGTCTGCCAGTTCCGCCACTTCTACGATAAAAGCACTATTTTGAACATCTGCTCTGATCAGGGTGATTTGAAAAAAAATAACGATTCTAACTATTACTTTTTCAAGCCCCTTTCCTGTAGTGCTTTATTTTTTTATTTCTTCATTCCTGCTAAAAAGCCATCTAAGAATGATCTTATATCTTCTTTTGTAAAATCAGAGAACATTGTCTTGTGTTTTCTTGACTCTTCGAATAAATCATGAATCCGATTATCAACTTTAAGTACTTGATGAAGCATAAAGAGTAAATCTCCTTTAGTTCCTGAGAGACTTGCTACGGTCATACCTTTATTACGATCTATTTCGGTTGAGCAAATTGTTACTAAAGAAACGCCGTGAGGAACATTTTCAACCAATTTGATCATTTGTTCTCTCCATTCTTCTACTTTAAAATTCGGACCTTTTCCTAGATTTTCATTGTGTACACACATAATTTTCAGTTTTAATATTAATATTTTTTTAAATTTTTTGTAAAATAAAACGGCGTTGCATTCCTTCTGAACTGGTTCAACCCTTCACACCGCTTTGAGAATAAATACATCGGCTATTTTGCCGGTTGTTCTGTTGTTAAAATATTTTCTGAAGTATATCCTTCTGATTCAAAAAAATTAACAGCAGCCATTTTTGTGAATGTTGAATTTCCGAAAGGCTGTTCATTATATTTTTTTGCAGTGTTTGAAACAGCACGCTCACCAACACCTAGCGCTAAAGCTAATCCTAATCGAAAATTAGAGTCTTCTAAAATTCTTCTGATTATATCAAAGTTTAAATAATACATCATCATTGTATAATTATTCGTAGATTTGTTTGAACATTTATACAGCAAATATATAAAATAGTTCGGCAACAATTGCAAAAAGTTCGGCAACTTTTTTAAAATTACTTGTTATGCAGAGAAAAGCGACTGATAATCAAAACGATAAAACACAAATTTTAGACGGAATTATTAAGAAAGTGGAAGAATTTCACCTGACTCCTTATGAAATTTCTAAAAATACGGGGCTTTCCGATACTGGAGTTCGGAAATTATTAGGAGGAAAAACTAAAAATCCTAGCATTGATACTCTGAATAGAATTTCAAAATATCTAGATTCTATAGAAAACAGTCCAGAAAAATGCAACGAAAAAACAATCGATTTAGAACTGATCAACAATAAATTAGATTTTGTTATAGAAAAATTGGAAAAGATGGAGATTAGAATGGGAAGTAATGAATTGTTGCAAGAAATAATGTTTGAGCTACAAAAAAATTCTTCCAGTCCGGAAGAATTAAAAAAAATAGAGAAAGATATTTTAAAAAAGCAACAAGCTAGTTCATAGCAAGCACAAAATTTATTGTTTCTTTAATGTTTATTTCAAGAACAGGTTTCTTAAGTTCTTTAATTATAAAATCTTTTTTATCGAATCCAGCTTCTAGAAGTCGGATTTTTTCTTTTACTAAAAGCAAAGTTTCAAAGTATTCTTCTCTTTGGATTCTTCCGGCATAGAATTGTTGTTTAGCTATCCGGAATAAATCATCACAAATCTGTAGCTGTTCCCTTGTCATTATTTTGTTTTTGGAGGTTTTTGATTTCGTACTCAACCTTATCATCTAAAATTAAAACTTTAAAATATCTATGAAGATATTTTGATAGAATTAATAAGACTAAACTGAGACCTAAAGCCACTAACCTAAAAATCCAATCAGAGTCAATGTTCAAATTTATATCCAATAAAAAGAAGCCTAAAAACATACTTATATATACATACATCGGTATGATGTAAGACATCCAATGAGGCTTTAATTTGGAAACGTATAATATTAGAAGAGGTGAGATACAAACAGAATAAGACCAAATCATTGCTGCTAAATTCGGAAATCTATGTCCAACAACAATTTCATCTGTGTCAATAAAGAAATTTAAAAAAAAATCTGTGTAAGGGATTGATGAAACAAAAATCATCAAAATGGTAGGAGTTATTTTTCTTATACTCCTACCATATTTTTTGAAAAAAGGATATTGATTAAAATTAACGTCTAGGCGGTGTAATATCTTTTGGATCCAAACCTTCAATCGTTTCCGTTCCTGAGGTAAAAGTTCTACCTTCTGTAGAGTCAGCTTCTTTTTTGTAATAGTTTTCATTAGTTAATACTTCTTGTTCATTTGGTTCAGCAACTGTTCCGTCATTTCGCTCGCATGATACAATACTTAATACTGTTAAAGCTAATAAGATAAATTTTCTCATTGTATAAAATTTTGAATGTTAAATTAGACATCAAATATCTTACAAATTTTAAAACTTATCAAAGGACTTAATAGTTGCCGAACAAAGATACAAATTACCGAACAATTGTACGAATTTTTGTACACGTAATTATGAAGTAGTAGTTTTGAAATAATAAAAAATAGTTTAAAATCGTTGATTGTCACGATTTTGTCACTTAAAAAAAAAATTCACGCTCTTTGAAATGCTGTAATTAATTGATAATGCGTTAGGTGTAAAATCTTAAAAACATAGGTAATTAGTCCGGTTCCCGCTACTACGGAGCTTTTTAAGCTCAAAATAATATATCGCGGGGTAGAGCAGTAGGTAGCTCGTCGGGCTCATAACCCGGAGGTCGCACGTTCGAGTCGTGTCCCCGCTACTAGGAAAAATGTCTTCGGTAGACATCCAAAAATACACCGCGGGGTGGAGCAGTAGGTAGCTCGTCGGGCTCATAACCCGAAGGTCGCACGTTCGAGTCGTGTCCCCGCTACTTTTTTTTTAAGAGAATAAATACATTTACGCTATTAAGATTTGCTTCAAAACAATTTTGATTAGAAATGTGTCTATTCTTTTTTTTTGTCACGAATCTCGTCACGTTAAAAAAAAAGTCGTGACGGCCGGTTATAAATTTCTAATTATGATCGGACAAAATCAATTATTACCATTTATTAAGAGCAAAGATGTTAACAACATATTTGCACCTATGGATTATACATTTTATTTAAAAAATGAACCTGATAAGCGAGGGAGAAAACCTGTTTATATTAACATTAATGTAGGAGGTAGAAGAAAGAGAATTCCTGCAGCAGTAAAAATTGAGGAGAAATATTGGGATTCAAAAAACATGAGAATTCTTGATACTCCAGAAAGCCGGGATCAACATCTGTTATTAAAGCAGATTGATGCAAAGATCACTTCAATTAGAATGAAGCATCGCCTTTCTGAAGTTCCATTGACTTTACAGTCTTTTCTTGATCAACTAAAAACAGCTCCGTCGACCGTTGATTTCGGACAATTTTATAAAAGTATCAGGGACATTCAACCAATGAAACCCAATACATTAGCAAAACATGATTCCGTTTTTGAAAAATTAAAAGATTTTAGATCGCTCGTAGCGTTTCAAGATATAAATTATAAGTTTATTGATGAATTCAGATCGCATTTAAAGACAAAATTTAAAAATGCTCAGTCTACAATAAATTCAAACATTGCTGTTTTAAAAAAGTATCTTTCACTTGCTGAGAAGTACGGAATAAAGCTGGGATTTGATTTGGATGATATTCAGGTTGGCGATACAGGTGGAAGAATAATCTGGCTTGATGAAAAGGAAATTAGTAAATTACATGAATATTATTTTTCGAGTTTCATTCCAGATAATTATAAACTTTCCCTTGGATATTTTTTAATTGCATGTTACACCGGATTAAGAATATCAGATGTAAAAGCAAGAAAGAGAGAAGAGATGCTAGAGGAGTTTCTCCGAGTGGTTTCATTTAAAGGAGGTAAAGATTTAACGCTTTACCTTATTCCAAAAGTTCATGATATCATAAATTCGAATCCGGATCTTTTCATCACGCTATGGACAGAGGTAACAATGAATAAGCATTTAAAGAAGATATCCAATACTTGTGGAATAAGGAAACGTCTTTATTTTCATGTTGGCAGGCATTCTTTCGCGACAAATTATCTAATTAAAGGTGGACAAATAGAGAACCTGCAGACAATTTTAGGTCACACCAAAATTATGACAACTATGAAATATGTACATGTTGCAAAAGATACTGCAGCACGAAGTATGATGTTAATGCAATGAAAAACGGAGACTAATAAGTCTCCGTTTCAATGTCTACCATATAATATTGATCAGATTCAGAATTCTTTACCCAGGACTTAATCCAATGCTTTTTATTATACGCGAAAATTTCGGACCTGATATTATATTTTCTAAGTTTTGATTTCAATATTTTGAAAGACCACTTGAAAGTCCAATTTCTTAATCTATTCAAAAACCAATCCTTTACGCTTTCTGCAAAAGCAATTCCGTGAAGCCCGTCCGGGTTTTTTGCATGATTATCTCCATTGTTATCCAGGCCATCATAATATACGAGCATAAAGGAATTTGTCTCAGTCAGTGCTTTAGCAGTTCTGACTGCTCTAAAATCAACTAACGGAAGGCAGAATCCATTTATTTGAATTTCGGTAGTATCTTTCGGAACAACCAATCGATTAAGCTCGTAACCATTCTCATCAAAAAAAACAGATGGTAAATCAACGCCTTCAACTTCCGGAAATTTAATATTAAAATAAGTTTTGTCATTTCTATTTCGATCAGGATCTTCGACTTCAGTTTCTCGAAAATCTTCAGGTTCTTTTGTTTTGTCAATAATGATCCTATTCATTACTGCAGTATTATTTTCAAATGATAAATCGTAATTTCTTACATTTTTAATGAAATTTACAAGCTCTCCGAAAGTCATATCCGGAACAGCTCTTTTAAGATCAACCCGGTTAAAATTAAATACAAAAGGAATTGCATCTCCATCAGCTGTATTTTGTCTCATTGGATTAATTTTAATATCAGCTACACCTGTGTTGACACCTTCAGCATCAATCAGATCATAGGATACACGTCCGAAAAATTCTAGGGTTATCTCAGGTTTATCTTCAGCATCATCAATTCCTACCTCGATAACTTGATCAAAATTTAAAAAAGCCTGTGTAGTTCCGCTTCCAATTGTACTTAAAATAGCCCCATCTCTTTTTATAGTTAACACACTATTTCCGTCATTATTAGTGAAGCAACGACCAATTATTCTATACTTTCCCGGAGCATCAATTTTAAATTTTTTAATCCAACGCCCGAATATATTACCAGCAACCACTTCATTATCATAAAATTCATTGACAAAAACTAAGCTCTTCTGATAATTCTGCTCACCAGTAGTATAATATTGTTCTGCAGAAAATAAGAGTCTTTGCTTGAGAACCGGATCCTCTAAAATATCCCCTGTTAAAATAAAACCGGCATCCTGAAAACCTACTTTTAAAACATGTAGTAAATAGGGAAGAGGGTGCAGAATATTTCTGTTTACGACATCCCATCCATTAGAGTTTTCTTGAATCTCATTTTTTGGAAATTCTTTTGTATTTGTGGCAGGATTTAATTTTCTTTCATTTATAAATGAGTTAAAATACTTCCAAGCTTCACTCTCCAGGTCAAATTCTGAAGTGTACAACTTTGGAAAATTATAATTCGTCTCCGGATATTTTTTCGATACAATTTCATTGGCGTGTGCATAAATATCATTTACCATTTTAAATTCAAGAGGAAGCTCTTTAATTTTCTTTTCAAAATTTGGAAGTTCCTCAAATCCTGAATCAATCTGAATAACAGCATATTTTTTCTTAATATCAGTAAATTGCAATTCTCCTTTCATTATTTTTCCTTCGAACACATGCGAGCACTTATATTTTTTCTCTAGATCAGCACTTATTATTGAAGAATAATGCCCAGCTGTGCTTAAAAAATTTCTATCATAAAAAAACTTAAATGGTAGAGTGTATTTTGTCCAAATGCTATCTTTAAACCTTGGATTTTCTTCAGTGAAATTAGTTTCGACTCCGGATAATGGAATTTCAAAATTTTCGGTTACAACTTTATCTTTCATCATCTAAAATTTTAAATTCTAGTTCCATACATAAAGTATTATCTTCACCTTTAAGTTCATTTTTTTTACCAATTGGAAAGGCTTTGAAACGCTTTCCTTCAGAATAAATAAAACAAAGTCTACTAGATAAAATATCATCTATTAATGGAATTTCTTCTTTTAAGATCCAACCCGTATTCACAGTCAAAGGTCTTGATCTATCTGTGTCAAACTTTTCTTCAGAAAATTCTTTTGATTCGCCAACAAGATGCTCGAGTTCTGTAGCAGGATTAAGATATCCTGATGCACTAAACCATTCGAAAACTAAATTTTGATTCTCCCATTCAATATGAATAGTATTTTCTGGATCTGGCAGAGGAATGAAAGTCATTTCATTCGCTTCAATTAAATTTGTTTTTAGTATATCTTTAAATTCACTTCTGAGAAAAGTAAATTGATCAACTGTCAATTTTGTTAGATTGACAGGTTTTGGAGTTTTATATTGTTGAAACAGCTTATTAATGACATCTTTATCACTCATTCTATCTACATTAAGTTTTAAAATACTGTCTGAATAAGTAGATCGAATATTATGATCAGTAAACAGAGGGAAAAACTTTGGTTTCCTGCCTGGAGCAAAATAAATATTATTGACAGTAAATGTAGAAATAAGCTGATCCTGATCATTTAATTCTTCAAAGCTCATATTGACTAGAGCTAAGTCATACTGATAAATCGGATCCAAAGAATTAACTAAATTTTTAGCCTTAATAAAAAAATCGTTTATTTCATCCCCTGGATAGAACTCAGTTTTTCCCTTAAAAAAAGGAATTGTATATTTTTGATTTTCTTGATAAGTTTCACCAAAGCCTTTCATATACATATCCAAAGTCATTCTTACATAAGTTGAATTTGCAACTGTTTTAGTAATTGTAACTTTATTTTTATCTTTAGCAAAATAGTACAAAGAGCCCGTAAAGTCATGTTTTATAGACTCAATCACGCTAATACTTACAAGCACTTTTTTTATTACCATTCCAGATGTTATTAAAACTTCCCCGGAATAGTTACCAATTGAAAGCGTTGATGCATTTACAGTTGTTATTTTCAAATTTCCATTTAAAATAACTGCTGATTCAATGAAAGAAGGAATTGTATCTACTGAAATAACTAAATTGTTAGGATTTGAAATATCAACTTCGAAAGATTTTACTTCAGATAAATTTTTTTGTAGCGAGAAATTTAATGATGTTGGATTTATATAAAACTGTGTTGCATCATTAATTACCGTTAGATTCACGGCTACATTTTTTGTATATGAACCAATCTGTAAAGTCACAGTTGCGGAGTAATTACCAACTGCTTTACTCTGAAGAACTGAGTTATTCTGAAAAGTTAAATGTCGCTGAGAATTCACAGACTCCTGCAGTATATTTAAAAAAGGCTCAGAAGCTGTTACGATTAATGGATCATTTACAAAAGCAATAATTTTTAAATCTCCAGACAATGATTGATCTGCTTTATTATAGTTTAAATTATAAAGAGTTTTATCCGTTGGAATACCTGTACCTGCCTGAACTGTAATTGATATTTCAGTATAAAATGACTCTAAAAAATTTTCCAGGTTATTTTCTAAACCATAAGCTTCAATTACCACAGGAATTACATGAGTCCCTGCAGATAAATTATCCAAGTTCTGGAAATTGCAAAATATCCTTTCAGTAATTAAATTTGTTTGGTTAAATGTGTCACCTACTAGTTTGTTAGAAGAAATACTTGCGAAATCGATAGAATTTATATTTTTCTTAAGTTTAAAACGAAAATCCGTGTAATTACTATAAACAAACTCTAGCTCGGGAAATGTGATATCCTGAAATAATTGTCCCGGTGCAACTGTACCCATTTGCCATACTTTATTTAATTGAGAAGGAGTAATTTTCCAGTCCCTTATGGGAACCTCTGTTTGCGCAGAAATAAGACTACACAATGAGCCTCCACCTTGACCTGGAGGACAAACGGTATAATATTGAGTTACAGTTTTGGTTCTGATTGGCATAAGTATGGGATTTTGTTTTTGTATAATTTTTTAGTTTTGTCGGTATTCCTTTCCATATAGTTCCAAATTTCAATAGCAAAATTTTGGAGGTAAATAATAAGTCTCTCGGGTCGTTCCTCTATGGTTTTAGCCATCGGTAATAAAATATCCTTATTTCTGATGAGTTTTTGAAAACCAAGCATTGAGATTATAAAATCTATATCTTTAATTTTGTATTCCTCAGTAAGATCACCATTAAGTATTTTTGAAACTGATCCTACCAGATAGAGATTTTCGCCAGTGATTTCTTTGACATTTTCAACCAGGATATCACAATACTCGTTTAATACCGGCACTTCAAAAATCTCGAGTTTTTTAAAGTTATTTTCGTGCATTTCTACTTTCTATTTGATCGCTTTTTTTAACAGCAGTTTTTATTAATTTTCCATTCTTTTCATTAGCGATCATGTAGGCGATAATTCCTTCATCATCTAATTTTTTAAGCAAAACCAAAAGTTCCTGAAGCACATTATTGTTTTGCATCATGTATTCTGAGTTTTGAGTATTAGGAGTGATGGAAACTGTATCAGTTGTTGTATTTTTTACAAGTCCACCTTCAGCATAACCTTTATTATTACCTTGTCTGACGCTTTCCAAATAGTCAATTACTTTAGCATGTCGAGGATGTTCTACCATCCATTGTGGAGCAACCCATTCCTTAGCATGAACTACACCTGCAGGAACAGCTCCGGTTTCATCTGGAGAACCGAAGCCGGTTCCAGTGTGGCCACCTTTAAAAAAGCTCGGCTTATCAGGAAGAGGAGTACTCATTACTGTTCCTAACTGGATTGCTCCTAAAGTCCCGATTACAACAGCAGCTATTGTTCCTCCAATCGGACCAAGTTGACTGTAAGCTTGCATAATTGCCAATGATGTACTTGCTACAATTTCAGCAACTTTGAGAGCTCTCTCAACTTTTGCTTGTTTGTATGATATTTCAGCTTTTTTATTCGCGGTTTCCGCCTCAATTAATTGAACTTTTTTATTATATTCAGTCTGACTAATAATACCTTCATTTAATTGTCTTAGAAGCTCTTTTTTCTTGTTTGAATTATCCTTCTCAAATTTTGACATTTCACGATTAGCAAGATTCTGCTGCAGTTGGGAAAAACTTTGAAAAGCGCTTGATAGAGCCTGTACAACCATTTTTACAGCCTCAATTTTTCCTTTTGTTGTATCAAGATTTTTCCAAGCGGTTTCCCAATCTTTGGCAGAAAATCCTAGAATATCTACTTTTTCTTTTTCGGAATTATTCTCTTCAGTAACCTTCTTTTTATCAGCTTCATCGCCGCCCTTCATTGCCGATTTAACTGCAGTGATTCTGATATTTAATTCATCAAGATCTTTCTTTAGTTTTGCAGTAGCTTCTGAAGATAGTGAGGGATCATTAATAAGCTGATTTAGAAGTTTTTTTTGCTCATCCAGCATTTTCATCTGGGAATCTAAGTAAGCTCGGTCAGCATTTTCTCTAAGAGCCTTTTTAGCATCTTCTAACGTTGTTATGCTCTTTAATTCAAGTTCTGTAAGCTTAAGATAATGCATCTGAGATAACGCCTCTTTCGCCTGATCCATTGAAGAAATATTATTGATCATTTCTTCAGATGAATTCCTTTCAAGATCTATCTTTGACTGTAATTTTTCTACCTTTTTTTCAAAGCTTAAAGTCTCCCATTTTTCTTCTATGCGAAGCAGATTAAAGCCATGAGTTTGCCATATTTGATCTTCTATTTCCGCATTAATATTTATTAGATTCTGCCTTTTTTTGTTGGTAGTATTTAATTCAGATATAGCGCTATCAAATATTTTTGTAGCTTCTGGTGATTTTGTTTCTTTTTTATCTCGCTGAAGCTTTTTGATTTCATCTTCAGATTTTTGAATTTGATTTTTGATTTCAGTGTTTTGTTGAGAAATTTCAGACTTTCTGTTTTCGTAATCTTGAAGTTCTAAATTCCACTCTTTCTCTTTACTTTCCTGAAGTATTTTGAATTCTTCGTCTTTTTTAGTTTTTTCGAGCTCTAAAAATTTTTTATCTGCTTCAGCTTTTGCTTCAAGCGATTTATTGTAAGCTTCACGAGCTTTTTCTAAATCATCATCTTTTTTCTTCTCAAGATTTTTATCTTTTTTCGCTTCAGGAACAACAATATTTTGAGGTACAATATTTCCAGTCGGAGTTTCAGCCGTTGATAATTTTACAATCTCATCACTTAGTTCCTTAGCATCATCGTTAAGACTTTGGATTGCCTCCATTCTTTTTTCATAGACATATCCAAAACTTTCCATCATGCTTTTTGCATATTCATCACCACCTTTTCTACGCCATATTTCGAATTGCTTTCTCTGACTTTTATCGAGTTTTTTTATTTCCGAAGGTGTTAAAAATGACATATTTCGATCAACCCAATTACCATTTGTTTTAACAAAATCTTTTATAGGAGTATCTTCTGTATCAATAATTTTTTCTTGTATTTCATCAAGTTTTTTATTTAAAACCTTAATTCTCGAATTTCTAATTAATGCATCCGTATATGCTTTTATCGCGTTGGTAGCTTCTTGTGTTTTGATATTTTCAAGCGTCAAATTGCCTAAATATTCAGGAGAAAGGGCATTTAATTTTTTGATTGCGTTCGCTTTTACTTCCTTAGAATAATTATCATTTCTAGCTATCTCAACTAAATTATTTAGTTCGTTTTTTTGAGAAATGATGCCTTTTTCAGATTCTTTGTTGATATCATTCAGCATTTTTTGTTTATCAGCTGCTTTATCAACCTCTTTTGAGAACATCGCGATGGCTACGACTGCTGCAGTAATAACCGCGACAAAAAGACCAATAAGATTAGATTTTGTTGCTATATTAAAAGCTCTCATAGCAATTGTAGCTCTAACAGTATTTCCCGTTACCAGAGCCTGAGCTGCAGCATATAAAAGTGATGCTGCTCTAGCTGTTGTGTCCCAAAATACTTTTGCTTTCTGAACTAAATTGTATATTAAAGTCTCACGAGTTACATTTTTAGTCGTCAAAACTAAAATTAAGAGAGCTGCGTTATAGCCAATTACAGCAGAAATAGCAACAATAAAAAGTTTGTAAAGAACTGATAATCGCTCTTTAAATATAATAATACCATCACCGGACTCGTCGGTCACACCAGTTAGCCAACCTACAGCTTGGATGAGACTTTCAAACTTATTGATTACGTTTGTTGAAGTGAACATATCACCGAACGCATTCTTGATTTTTTCAAGAATTGCCGGTGCATTATTATTTTTTTTATTGAATTCATCAGTTAAAGAGGTCATTTTATTCATCTCATCTCCGGCGGTCTCCATCGATTTTCTAAAGTCGTCAGTTCTATTAGCGGCAGCACCTATCACTTTTTGAACTTCCAATGAATTCAATTTTAAACTTTCGAAGATTTTAGAAGTCTCAGTTCCGGATACGCCTTTCATTCCGGCTGCAAATCGCAAGAAAAATTCTTCAGGTTTAGTGTTTAATAGTTTCGTAGCTTCAGAAACTGACATTTGCATTGAAATTGCAAAACCTTCAATATTTCCTCCAGCTGTAGTCAAAAAATTAGATACACCTGAAGAAGCGATTTGAGCATCAATACCTGATTCTTCGAAAGCAGCACCTAAACCTAAAACTTTATCAATTGCAGGTCGTAGTGCTTCCGGTAAATTTCCTAATCTTAGTGTGAAATTTGCGATGTTTCCTTCGCTAGCGGTTCCCTGAGCAGCCAAAGTATTAAGAGCAGAACCAACCTTATTAATTGCGTCTGCGTACGTTAATTCCTTTGTTCCGTTGAATAGCCCCTTAATTTTACCAAGCTGATCGACTACACCCTCAAGACCACCGTCGAAACTATCTCCTAAAGCGACATAAGCTTTGTCGACTTCCTGGACAAAATCTTTCATTTCCTCCAGAGGAACTCCCAAACGACCTCCAACTTCAGCAATTTTTAAACGCTCAAGCTTCGTTGTTCTGGTGTCCATCTCGTCAAATTGATTCCAAAGATTTTTTACCTGATCTGTAGACATCCCAGTAGTTTTTTCTACATCGGTCATTGCATCAGCTATTTTCAGAAGTTGATCTACAGTTTCTTTACCTTTTGAAATCATATTTTCAAAAAACATTGAAGCAGTATTCGCACTGAATACCTCTCTGAAGGTTTCACCAAAACTTAATAACCCATTACGAAATAAACCTAAAAAACCTCTTGATCTGTTAAGAGCGCCATCAAGATTATTGATTTCATTTCTTACTTCTGCAAAACGAGCTCTAGCTCTACTTAGTTGTTCTGCAGTCGCGTTAAATTCTCTAGTACCAACTGGAAGACGGCGAAGATCACGCTCTAAACTTCGAGTGATTCGCTGAACATTCTGAAATGTATTTTGAACTTGATTTCCGTTGATATATAGAACTCCGGTTGTGGAGATTGTGTTTCCTGCCATCTTGCTGTAAGAATTTGATGCAAGATGTAACTGGAGCATATTTTTTGAAAGGACATAAAAAAAGCACTAAATTTTAGTGCTAAATATTTTCTATTATTCTTCTAATATCAACCATAATCGCTTCTGATCTTATTCTTACAATTTCGTTCATCACAAATTCTTTAACGCCTGAAGCTTCAATGGCATCATCAATGAAGGGTTGTGCAGGCATTTTCATGACATGAGATTTAAAATTGTAAGTTGTCTCCTGGGGACTATGCCGGGTTCTGGTTCCGGCATCTCTCACCCCATCGACACCGAAATTTTGAATAAAGCCATGCTTTGCCATTTTAATACCTAAACTTCGCATGAAAAATTTTTGATTTCCAGATCTCAATGTGCCGTATTTTTTCAGTTTTGCTACCGATGTAGCATCTTTCAGGGAAGCTTCATCTTCTTTTCTGTTTACATGATCGGCAAATGATGATGTTTTACTTCTGAGTGCAGACTCTAACATTTGTTCAGCTTTATCAGCGACTTCACTTTCGTTATTATACATATATTGAATTTTGCACTAAAATAAAAACTCCGGAAAATCCTGTAAAGGACTCCGGAGTAGGAATTGTTTTGTAACACTGTAAACCATTTGGTTTTTAATTTATTACAAACTTTTTGAAAAATGTAACATCTGAAAATAACATTTGAATAAAAGTGTAAAGCTAGAAATCTGCTATTCTTTCGTATAAATTCCAGACTAAAATACGCCCAATTTCTTTTTCTTCATATTCGGGTAAAATACCTCTTAACTTATTTCCTTTAACCGTTTGAATGGTTTCTGTCAAAATTTTCTGAGAGTGCTTAAAGCTTTGTTCTTTCAGAACATCAAACACATCATGTTCGGTGATGGGTTGGTTTGGAATTATGCCCTTGAACCAGCTAAGAACCTGTGAAGTCTGCATCTGAATATTACTTCCTTCTGGAGTAGGAGAGTAATAGTGTAAAATCAGATCAATCATTGTTTGTTTATAATCATCCATGCGCTTCAGGTTTTAAAATTTCCATTAAAGATTTAAATTTAGTTGGATTTCTATTAATTACATGATACAAAGAGACAAGATTTGTAAGATGATTTTTTATTAATTTTTCATGATTCTCAACAATGTCATTGTCGATTCCTAAGTTAACAATTACTTCATTCAAATCAGCTCTTAATTCTGCACTTGAATTCATAATGTCATAAAAATCCTCTAACCAGTATGCGAAGGCTGCATTAAATTGCTTTGCCATGACCTTCATATTTTTCGTTAAATTTTTTGATCATGTTCACATAAGCGAGGTCGAAAGTAGGACCGAAAGCGAAAGCTTTTCTTTTAGTGGTGTAAGAACTGAATGTGCATTTTACAATACCGGCTTCCATGTAAGTGGAGGAGACTGTGCCATTATTCTGTTTAAGAAAATCAAAATTCTTTGCTAGAACTGGTTTTTCAGTTAATATTCTGGATTTTCTTCTTTGCCCTAAAAACATACTGAAGCTTCTGTTTTTAGTTGTTTTGATTGGGTTTCGCATTTTATATTTATTTAAAAATTGTTTTCAAATAAACCAAGTAAAAAAAAAGTCTTGATTTTCTTGGTAGTCGCGAAACCCAATCATCCGAAGAAGATATCCAATACTCATCAAGACCTAAGTCTTATTTTTATCGTAAAAAAGTTAGTTGAAGATTTTTAGGACTTCTTCAGGTCAACTGGGTTTCGCTGTAGCAAAGATATATAAAAAAAACAATCTGCAAAATTTATTGCAGACTGTTTTTAATTTTACCAATCTTCTTTTGTCAAAATAGGCTTTTCCATCGAAGATTTTAATTCTTGAATCAATGGCTTTATTCGTTCATCAATTGAATTTCTTAACTCATTTGTGACTTTAATTTTATAGCTTTTCGGACCTCCCGCTAAAAGACCAGTCATGGTCGGAAGAGTTTCTTCATTCGTAATTAAACCATAATTTACAGTATTGCCAGAATGTGTGAAATTGGTAATGTCATATTTATACCTTCCATCTTTACAAGCAATTGTAATATCAAAAGTAATATAACCTTCACGAGCTGCAGAGCCTGAGAATATTTTGCTTTTGTAGGGCATATTTCCTCTTCCTACTAAAATATTATTTTCCGAATCATCCAAAATTATAACTTCTTTTGGATTTTTAAAAGAGTGAGTAAACCACATTTTCGCACTTGCAAAGAGTGATTTAGGAGATTTTTGTGAATCCTCTACTTTTACAACTTCAGAAAAAGTATATGTTTCTTGAGCTTTTACAATTGTTGTCAGAGCTAGAAATAAAATTAAGAATAGTGTTTTCATGATTTTTTATATTTTGAGAGATATACGGCTGAAATTGTAGCCATTTTTTTTACATCGATAGATGTGTCTCCGGCTTCTATGATGTGCTTTAAAATTGCAAGTTCTTTGACAGAGTGAGCCCTTTTTAAAGTAATTAAAGCTGTACCGATCTGGTGTAGATTGTCATCACTTTCTGACAGTTTATATTTACTTAAAACCATTCTCATTAATGGTTTTATTTCATTCTTGGAAGGGAAACCATCGAACTCGGTAGACATTAATGTATATGGATCTACTTTAATCATATTAATATTTTGGGCAAAGATAATTATTTAGAATTGTTTAATTTTACGGTTTTCCTTATTCACAAGATTCTAAATCTTTCCAGTCTGCAAAATCTACCTTCAAAGGCTGCTTATTTTTTAAATTAAATAAAACATCAACTCCAAAATCACCAGCAGATAATTCTACCGGCTTAATCTCGACAGAATCTTTCAGAAATGCATTGTATAAAAAGTGATCTGAATTAAACGATTCATATCTCATTCTTGCTAATATTTTCACAGCTAATTGTTCAGCATCATGAATTGCCTGATATTGTGCATCAAGATCTCCAGGTTTAATTTTATTGAACATGATAGCAAAACCGATTTTTCTTACAGCAACTGAGTTTTCATTTTGTCCATCAAAACCTAATGTATATCGAAAAAGTGCCAAAACCGGCGACTTCAATCCTTTTACGGATGATTTTTTAGAACTCCATTCTCTTTCAAAAAATCCAACAAAATCATTAAGAAATGTTGATTGCATTACTAAGTTTTCAAAGTAATTCTTTACTTGTAGGTAACTATTTTCGTTCATTTGCTTGTGCTTTGGCTCTGTGATATAAAATACTTTCTGATAATACGCTTAAAAACTCGTAAACACGAACTTTATTGACATCTTGTTTTTTTCCTAAAGGCTGAAGTTCATCCATAGACATCCCGATAATTATTTTATCGAATGGAATAAACTGATCATCTTTTTTAGTGAAAACAGGCTGCAGTTTTTTTTCTTCAGATTCTTTTTTTGCTTTTGGAAAAACAACAGGAAATGTCTTTGAAATTTCATTCCGGGTAAACAAATAAGCAAGAGCAATCGCTTCCATCTGCTTTACCGGAATTTTTCTTGTGATGGCATCCACAGCTGAGATATCTAAATCATCATAGTCTTCCTTGATCCTGTACAATGAAGCAACAAGACGCTTTAAATTAAGCTTTGTTCGATCTTTATTCCAAAAATAAAAGTAGGTGTCAATTGCATTGAATTGTCTAACAGTAATGTCTCCAATTGCATCAGCAGGTTTTATAAGCCCTGGTATTTCTGGGAAAGAAAAATAATCTGCAGTATCTTTGATGAAAGTGGTATATTTTCCTAATTCCGATATCGGAACGTTTCTCCGGAGTTTATCCCACTTATAAATATCAGAACTTAAATTTGATTTTTGATAGATGATTATAATCATCTGAAAGTAAGCTTCTGAGAAGTTTTCAACTGGAGTATTTAAATATAGGTGAGCAATCTCCTGAAGCTGCCAATCGTTAAGATCATTCCAGGATTTTGCAATTTCAATATATTCTGCCATTGCATTATTTTTGCTGCAATATGAATTAAAATTTATGTTATGAAAAGGACAATAAAGTTAGTATATGAACCAATTGAAGAACGGTATTTAGTAATTTACGCGACTGATAATTTATGTTATTGCTACAAAATTGATAACGTTAATCCTCCAATGTTATCCAGGGTTTTTGAAGTTGGCTACAACCCTTTTAAAAAAGAGATTATAATTGATGAGATGAGCGTATTTGCTAAAGAAGAGATGAAAAAGCTTAACGGTGGATTTTAATAAAAAAAGTCCTGATAATTCAGGACTTTTGAGCTATAATATATCCTAAGTGGAAAAGGGTATTTGCACCATGCAATTCCCGTATTATTTTAATTTTTTTTTCTACAGAGCTCAAACTATTTGGCTTAACATTTAATAGTTTAAGTTTTTCAGAGATTTCTTTTTGGTTGAAACCTTTTTTTAAGTTCTCAATAATAAAGTCATTTACATTTTCCATATTCCAAAAGTAGAAACGGAATTTTAACTTTAAAAAAGGATTCCCATAAAATGAAGAATTAGATTAAAATAAATCATCATACTTTTTCAGAATTTTGGCGAGACCCTTTCCAATAATTTCTTTTTTATTTACAATATTTTCAACAGCTCCAGTTCCTGTGATGAAATCAACTTCAACCAAAACCGAAATTCCAGATCCAAGATTTAGAATTCCAATTCGGGAATGCTGAGAGTTATTTTCTGGCTTTACTCCACGATTTTTTATTCCTAAAGTTTGAGATAAAAATTCATTAACCTCATTCGCCATTTTGTAAGAGCAAGAATTTTTGTCTGCAAAATCTTTTTTATTGACATAACATTCAACGCCACGCGTTGTATTATTTACTGCAGCATTCAAATGAATATCAAAAATAACGGAGCCCGAAGCCGGTTTTATCCTAGTTTGATACTGTTTATTTGTTTCCCAGTCTTTATCTACAATAATGTCTTTGTCCGCACTTTGATTAACGATAGAATCACGTATAATTCTAGTAATATCAGCTTCTTTGTAGCCATTAGATACAGCTCCCGGATCTTCATTATTATGTCCTGCAGAAACGTACGTTCTTAACGGTGAAAATTGTATCATTCTTATTTGTCAAAAATTGATTTTACAGCCCACATCTTTGCGGTTTCTAAATTTGTGATAGCTACAGCTCTCGATCTTGGATCTAGATCAGTGTCATCATTCAGATCTTTCTTAAGCTCTTCGAATTTCCTTTCAAATTCAGCTTTTCTTTCTAATAGTGATTTCATTCTTTTATTGTTTGTTAATTATACTTAAATACCAATTACTTTTTTTTAACCAGTTCCAAAGCCACCGCAATATTTCCCGGATCATAAACCCGGCAAATAAAATAGAATACCAGGGATAAGCATCTTTATGCTTATCAGAATATCTGGTAACTGATTTATAAGTAGTTTGTGATTTATAAGTTACATGAGACCAATAGGTAGTAATGATATTGGTTTCAATTTTTCTTACAACTTCTTTCTTTTCCGATTTCTTTTCAAAATTTAGTTCCGCATTCGTAGTTCCGTGAAAGAGCTGCCCATCTGAAGTAAAATTGAAAAATGAATTTTGCCCATTTACCGGTTTAACAGAAATATTGTATCCATCATTAACGATCCGGATTGAAGCATTTTCAAAAGTCCGGATGTTCGAATTTCCTCCGGAAGATTCTTTAAGATCTGTTTTTTCAGTATCTTCAGAAGTTGAAGTCAATTTGTTTTTTTTCATTGATCCACATGAGATCAGTAAAAAACTAAGCAGCGCTGTTAAGATCGTTTTCATCGTTTAATTTTTCGATTTTTTTAATTTTCATGTTTAAAATTTTCGTCAGCGTAACAGCTGCGGGGATTTCCATTTTTGCCATATTTTCAGCGATGCTCAAAAGAATAAAGATTCCAATTGTGAGGACAAAAGTGTAGTGTATTGCTGCTACAGTTCCGACAGCCATGTCTTTTATCCATTCTGGAGTGATCGCTGAAGTTTCCAGTCCTCTCTTAAAAGTATTGGTAAGGAAGATCACGGAGAACATCACAAATGGTTTAAAGATTCCTCTGAAGAACCGGTCACTTTCAAACTTTCCATCGAGATAGACAAGATTTGCGTACAGACCTACTAGCAGATCGATCAAACTTCCGGCTGCAAAGAATACCCACAGCAACATCGAAATGCCACTGTGAGTTTCAATAAATCCCGAGAAGATTCCGAAAGTAAGTGAGCTTGCAAAAATACTTCCGAATAATGGATGGTACTTTCCAAAAAAATCTTCAATATTCAGGAATCCCATTAGTTGAAGAATATATTTTATTGTTATGTTGTTCATTTTAAATTATAATTTCCAAATAGAATCTAAATAAGTGATTCTTTGTGTTAATATCTCCATAATTCTGTCAGTATTGTGCAAACCTGTGTTTGTATAAGGAAAGGCATTGACTCCCCAAAGTGTCAATTGATTTTTATAGTTTGTTTCCCCAATAGTTCCAGGAATCTCACTATATATCGAATAGAGATTGTTTAGATCGATAATTCCAATATTCCTTAACTCTGTGTACCGTGTGCGTATACGTGAAAGTAACGCAGGATAAATCTTTGTGGGAAAAAAAGTACCTCGCCAATTCAATGCGCCGTTACCTCCATAGGCGCCGTTACCTAGACCCGCCGTGTTATCTAAATCCGTCACGCCAAGGCTCCATTTGCTTCCCCAGAAGAATAAGTTTAAATTGTTCATATAGTAGTCCCAATTACTCACGACCTGATTTAATATGATAACATCTACCCAATTCTCTATGTTAATTATGTTAGGGGCTGTTGCCTCGAAGTTTATAGACCCATCATTAATACCTGTGCACCAATTAAAGAAATTGTTAATGTGACTCATTACAGTAGCATCGTTTATCACGCCGTTTTCCTGATAGCCTGAAATTTTTGGGCTTTTTAGCTCCCAATATTGAGGGTCAAAGCCTGTGTGTATTGAATACTCAACACTATTGGAATTAGCGAGATAGATATTTGTTTTTAGAGCGTCATTCATTCGGAAATTTCCGTTTTCTCTCCTTTGTCGCCATATATATAAGCCAAAGAAACTACCATTTCTGTTTAATTGGATTGGAAAACCTCTTAACGTCATGTTTGCGTCCTCGCCAAAATTAGACGTGTTGGAATCGCTTGTGGCATTGTATTGTGGGAAATCTGAAACTAAAGATTTCGGGAAAGGTCGAGATTTGAAAATCTGACTTAACAAATTAGCCGCAGAAATATCTCTCGATACAATTACCGCATCACTTGAACCGTAGCCTTTTAAATGAAAGCTACTATCTAAATTCCAATCACCTATTTTTATTTTAAGTGTCGAACCAGCATCATTTATAAATTTAACCGCATAATTTAGCTTATTAGCATTTACACTGCTACTGCCTTGTATCTTGCATTCGATATTACATTTAAAAATAAGTACCGAGCCGTTATACATTTCTAAAACCATATCGGTTTTTGCGCGTGCAGGCGATATATCTGTCGGTAAAGTACCGATTAAATTTACTACTGGTAAAAAATCTTTCGGTTTTTCAAGATAAATTACGGTCTGATTACCTATAGGCTTAACAGTACTTACGCTATTGATAGCGCTAAGTACAGAATCTTCCGATACTCCTACTTCTTTAATTAATTGAACTGAAGCGGTTGAGTTTTCAAAATTTTCAAAATTCGACCACCCTATTAAGGCTGTTTTTGAGTTAGGCGGCAGATCAAAAAATTCAGACGTGAAGGCGTGAGGTGCAGACGTGTGCTCGTTAGCTAATAAACTCACATAACTATTATCTGTTTTTTTAATTAAAATTGACGAATACAGGGAAGGATCTGCCGCGACTGCTCGAGCCGCCATATACTTTAATTTATCATACCCGACTACCGATATTTCAGAATATCTCGATTCTGTTCCAGCCTGTATAGTCCCATCGTTTTTTATAAATCCAAATTGAGTATTAGGTAAATTAACATTCTCAACGTCGTAACCTTTCGCAAAGCTATAAAGAACATTATTCAAAGTCTCTAAGGATTGCAAATCAGCCGTTACTACTCTTTTAAATACATTTACTTTTCCGTAAACCTCCATCGAGATATTACCGTTTATTTCTGTGCCGGAGATATTGTAGTATCTCCCTCCCGTACCATCTTTGAAAAAAAGCGTAGCCGTAGAGTTTAAAGTGCTAAAACCTATTAGATCATTTGGCAACATATCAAAATCAACATCTATATCATTCCAACCTGCAACTAAAGATGTACTAATTATGTTTGATACCGCGTCATTTCGCATATAAGTAAACACTCCAGTACCAGCACTTTGCGCTTTAAACCTAATTTTTAAAAGTTTTTCTAATTTTTCGGCTTTATATGTAAATACACTTACGCCGTCACCTGATGGGATGAATTGCGAAAAGTCAATACCTGTAAGGTCGTCAGAAAGTATATCCGTGCCAGTTTGAGGATATACTTCAGCTTTGTTATTAAATTCATCTTCACTAAAGTCTGTGCCGCCAATTTTGACCCATTTGTCACTTACGCCGGGTACATCGGTTGAAGTAGCCGTTTGACCATCGGTGACAATCCAGTGAATGTTATTGTCAATGCATTGTGTTCCCTCCAACGCAGGAAATAGTAAATCTTCAAAGAATGGTATATTTCCATCAGAGCCATTTTTCACTTCGAAAGTAGTTGATAGAGATCCATCAGTAAAGCTAATTGTATAAGTATCTATTAATCCTGCAGATGAAGTTTTTTGTATACTGTCAATTGATTTGAACGGAAACGAAATTTCAGATTTTTCCCAGTTAATTCCATCATACGACAAAATATTCAAGTTTTTAGGTTCGAAAATAAAACCTCCATTATTAGTATATTCACCAGCAGAAGCAATAAACCATCTACCTATTCCAGGAGTAACGGAGATTGTATCATTAGGATTTACCACTCCTCCATAGGATGAAGTAAGCTTCGTGTCGTCAGGAATAATATTAGCAATTGATGTCAAAATCAAATTCATGACTTGACCGGTAATTTCTTGCACGCCATTTGTAGTTATATACTCGTTAATAGCTGCAATAAGTTGTTGTTTATCCATTTTTAAGGTGAGAGTTTATTTTTAAAAAAATCGTTGTTAAAATCGTTGTTGAAATCTCCAGGCTGAGCTAAATGATTAATTGATGAATTGTACAAAAAGACCGGTGAATTGCAATTTATACCAATAGCAGCTCCGGAAATATCTGCATACTTTTTTCCTGTACCTGTCTCAGATGTATCTATAAAAGCTCTATTGCGTCTGTGACCAATTTGCCAGTTCTGGCCAGATGTATCTTGAATAAAAAATACAAAAGGAATATTTTTTCCTCTTTCAAGAAATCCTAGAATTGCTGGTAAAAAACCTAATATATATATCGAAAGATTTGTTTTCGTCTTTTTTCGACCTGCATTTCCTGCGATCACAGCTTTTAATTCATTTTCGTCTATCAAAATATCTATGTAACTAAGCTTCCTGTTTTTTCGCATCAGAATCTCATCTTTTATAATTATTTCTGATTCAAAACTTCCTGAAGGAATAGGAAGTGGAGTAGTAAAAAAGAATTCTTCCGGAGCATAAAATAATTTACATTTTACTCCAGAATTGTATTCGCGTAAATACGAATATTTTATGTCTTGAAAGTTAACCATTACTCCACAAAAAAACCGATATCTCTATCGGTTCAAAAGGACGTCTTATGTTAAATAAATTCCTGAAGATTTTGCCTGAATTTTACGATCTGCTATCGGTCCAGAATAACATGGAAATTCGTCAATATGATTTTTTATGTAATCGGTGATCACTTTTACAGTTGAATCTCCAAGCTTTAAAAATTGTTTTCCGGACATCGCTTTCTCATCTAAGCTCAGAACCTGGGATTTTTGCCATGGTAATTCCTCGTATTGTATTGCTACAGCATTTTGAAGAAAAACGAAATTAGGCAGTAATGAGGCATAGTAAAGTGAATAATAAACGTTCGCTTGTTTTAAAACTTTGTATAAATTAGGTTTTGTTTTAATCTGAGCTAAACAATCTGGCTGAATTTTATCTAAAATGTTTAGTGCATAGGCTTGTTCTAAAAAACTCTGCAGTAATGAAAAAACTTTTGGCGAATTTTTTATAGAATAAATATTTTCAAATTCATTGGGAGTTTTAATATCGCCAGAAACATTTTCAAAAAAAGGAATCCTCTGTTTTAACGCTTCTAAAAACGAAAGTTTAGTGATTGCTTCAGAAAATAATTTATCGGCAAATTTCAGCAACGACAAGCCCAAATCCCGAACGTCCCACCATGGTGCAGACTTTGTTTTATCTTCATTAATTAGTTGAACACCATAATTGGTGATATGAACTTTAATTTTTGGTATTGAAAAAACGAAAGAGTAGTGTGTAGCTGCTTTCGTAAGTAATCTGAAAATTTCTTTTTCCATTTCTAACTCAGATTCTTTTAAATCCAAATAAACATCAATTGGGATAATTTCAAATATTTCTCCAAATCCAAGTTCTTGATCAACGAGATCCCAATCAAAATTTTGTGGTAAAATAAAATAATTTTGAATCTCATCTTTTGAAATATAATGTTCCATATTTTCGGCGCAGTTTTCTGCATAAGTTTTTTGTTAATTAACTACTTTTTCTTGTCCGTTTTTATTTTTATCCAATGTGGTGAGATTGATGTTAGGAAATTTTCCAAAAACAGTAGGATCCCATGAGTTCCAAAACTTAATGTTTTCAAAAATCTGAAGCGTTCTGATTTGTTTGATTGGAAGTTTTGCGCAAAGAATTGTCCAGGCTTCACGTTTATCGGATCCGGAACCGGATAATGTCTTTCCTCCGAATGCTCCACCCGTGATAAGACACGGATCAACACCCATTGCTGTTAGAAGTTCATAGTTCGCTGCCGAACTGTCAAGAAGAAAATCTCCATTACCCTGAGGCTGCTTAATCTCATCGATCTGAATACCTTTAATCTCTTTTCCGTTTTCATCCCGAAAGAATGGAGAAATGATTGATTTTCCACCGCCTTTAGAACCTTTCAATTCAGAATCAATTAAGTCAACAAGTTCTTGACGTTTTTTTTGTTTTTCATCGGCGGAAAAAGCGTCCCAGTCTTCCTGATAAATGTGTTTAAAGTAATCGTCTGCAACATGAATCAGATATTTTACACTGAGTTGCTGCTCAAACATTGCTTTTTTAAAGGCAGGAATCGCCAGAACTACATCAACCCATCCATTTTTAAATGAAGCGTGCCATCCAACAGACGGATATGATTTTTCAATTAAAAGAGTGTCGATAACAGGAATTGTAAATCTGACAATTCCTGTTAGTTTACAAAAAGTTTTGATTTCATCGATTGGAATATTTGCTCCAAAGCATGGAATTACTGCAGTATTTTCTGCCTTGTAATTTCCCCAGTCAGTATTAACACCGATATTATTCATTACCCCATTATTGTCAGGAACCTGAAAACGAACTTCAGCAGCTTTTAATCTTCGTACTGAAATAATCTTATCTCCGTTAGGCGATAACAAATACTCCGGAAAAGCTATTCTAAACGTTTCATAATCTGTGACAATTTCAGAGTTAAATATGTCAAATTTTGTACGGTAATAAAAAGCGGAAATCTCTGGAAAAGAGCTCACTAATCTTTCTTTAAAAATTATTGCCTCCTCTGTTTCCTGACCTTGATACAATCTAAAGCCAGTGCCAAAGTGAGCTGCTGTCAAAACTTCAAGACCACCTACTGCAACGCCGGTCATTTTTAATTTTGCAGCGAACTCTTGCGGATACAAATTATTATCACCCCAGGGCAACCATTGATTATCAATAAGGCTTTCCGTATTGGTGATTTTAAGATTTGAATGTTGCGGTTCGCCTTTTACTTTATTAAAAAATATTGCCGTCTGATTAGAGCGCCCTCCAACGGAATAAATTCCCTGAGAAATTTCCATAGTTAAACGACATCAACGCCGTTGAATTTAATGATGAATAAAATGTGAATTTTCTTTATACCTTCATTCGTTTTAAGATTCCGGGTACGGTTTGCAAAATGATTAGGATTTTTAAAATCAGTATTTTGAGATAAGCGAATAAGCCCAGGCTTTTTTGGGGGTTGCATAAGTACAGCATTTTCATAAGTGATTAATCGACCACCGGATTTATTTTGACTGTTGTAGGTTCTGACAGTAATATCGAAAGGAATGGGATTTTTGTGTTCATCCAATTTCTTCATTTCCGTGAGAACATCACTCAAAAGCATCTCATTTTGCATACTGCGAATATGAAGCTGCAGCATGACGAAATAAAGGACATACATTCGTAGCGGTTTTTTACATATCCGTTTCTCATGCTAAAAAAAATAAGACGTTGAAATTCAGTTTTTTGACTTTTGAGATTAATCGTAATTTCTCATATTCTGAGGTTGACCCACACAGTCGCCTTATACCTTTCTACAATTGCAGTTTACGATTTTTACGAAATATGCCAGGGCAAAATATTGAAAATACCCCTCACAGGTCGTATAAAGCCGATTTTGCTGAACACCTTAGTATTAAGTATCAGGGGTGCTTTGGTATGTCACCGACATCGATGCCGGTGACATAAAAAAACCTGCATTGTGCAGGCTTATTTTAGTATTAGGTTGGTAACAGGGAATGATGAATGTCTACGAAGGTCAATCAAATGCCAGAACTGCCAGAATAAACAGTAGTCAAGTGTATCACTGAAGTGAGTTGCATGTTCCTGAAGAGTAGTGGTGCTTCGCTCAGAGCCTTTATCTTTTTCAAATGCATCATTACCTTTCAGAGGTGCATTCTCCATTGAGATAATAAGGTTAGGACAGTTATCACTATTGATTCTTACAGATGGCAGCATCACATTTGTTTCAGATAAGATCGCATTGATAAGCTTATACTTGTCAGCATGAGCTGGGTTGTTTTTGTTTGGTGTTTTATTAATTACTTTCCATCCGGCCTTTCGTAGCTTATTCATAACATCCTCGGCCAATGTGGTCTTGGAGTTGGCCTCCTTCTTATTTCCATACTTATCGTAGTACATGTGGATTTCGTTACAGCTAGACTTATGATGTTCATAGTAGTCAATAAAGTCTTGCACTAACTCATCCAGGATATCCGGATTCTTCCGGAAGAATTCTTTGATGAAGTTGATCCGGTTCATAGACTTAAGATACTGCGATACAGTAAGACAGTTAATCTTTCCTCCAAAGTCTAAGTTCACCTGCAATGGTTGACCACGGACTAGATCGTCATCATATCTTGAGCTAGGCTTGAATGTTTCAGTTAATTCCAGACCAACTAACTTGATATTATATTTGTAATTATAATAATGAATAGTCGGCTTCAGCTGAGCATAAAATCCATCCTGCACACCAATCGGATCTATATTAAGAATCTCGGCTTTAAACAATGTTTTAGATAAAGCTTCTTTCTCCATATCATCAATCCAACCATCTTTCAAGTTCTGAGCATTGACATAAGCATTAGCTTTGATAAACAAATGTTTTTTCAGATGAACCGGAATATTGTTTCTGCATTCTTCCAGATGAAGTTTCTCTCTATGATGGATCCACTCACCCCTTTTTGTCATTGGAACAGACGTTACAAATATTTGCGCGTGTAACATCGGTCTGTTTTCGAATATAGCCTTCTTTGCTCTGTTTGTAGTGATAACGTTATTGTAGAGACGCTCATAAGTTAGTAGCGCGGCTTCATCACCGATTACCCAATATGCATTGATACCACGCCCTGAATCTTTGTTGTCCAGTGATACCATAACTGCAATTGTACCATTGCTGAAGTGGATGACATTTCCCCATGAGTCTGGAGCCTGGAAGGGCATCTCGAATCCTAAGTCTTTACCACATCGGCCTACAACGTAATCAATACCTTCGTACAGACCAAACATCTCCATTCCTTCTTTGGTAGATGGAAGAGTTCTTGTCTTGATCTGCACAAAGGTTTCACCCACAATTACGCCGGTTGAGCGCGGCAACCATTTTACTGCAGTCTTGATAGCATCTCCTAAAATTGTAGACTTTCCGGTTCCCCTGGCCGCCTTGACCGTGATGTTTGGAATCTTGTAAGTGTTGATAGCAAGATCAACAGCTCCCTGCATTAAATTAAGTTCAATCTCCCGGATTGGAAGATTGTATTTTGAAAAATTACTCATCCTGTTCGGCTTCTTCTACATTTTCATTAACATCTTTCCAAGTCACATCTTCTGGTCCGATTTTATTAAAATCGACCACACCTCCTTCAAACATTGCTTTAAGAATATTGTTCGAGCCTCTTGGAAGATTTAGTTTATAGACTGAAGCTTCAAGTTTTTTAGGGTCAACTGTAGCTTCCTTGTGATCGAAATCAAACA